>ERZ1292623.888-Hain-H51-01um-R1-888-length-30411-cov-11_pt1 | contig 30411 bp, 25 predicted proteins | sample MGYA00564398_ERZ1292623 | MGnify/ENA primary metagenome ERZ1292623 (study PRJEB36523, sample SAMEA6512633) | groundwater metagenome | collected 2019-01-07 | study: AquaDiva: Metagenomics assemblies of 32 groundwater samples
TTTGGTGTTCCCCATGATATCAACGGATTTCACCCCTCCACCATGAGTTCCATCTACCTCTCGCGCCCTCAAGTTGTGCCGTTTCGATGCCAGGCTTTGGGTTGGGCCCAAAGATTTAAACATCGACTAACACCACCTCCTACGCACCCTTTACGCCCAGTAACTCCGGATAACGCTCGGGCCTCTCGTATTACCGCGGCTGCTGGCACGAGATTTGCAGGCCCTTATTCTGCAGGTACTCTCATTTTTTTCCTCCCTGCTAAAAGCGGTTTACATCCCGAAGGACTTCATCCCGCACGCGGCGTCGCTCGATCAGGCTTTCGCCCATTGTCGAAGATTCTCGACTGCTGCCACCCGTAGGTGTACGGACCGTGTCTCAGTTCCGTCGGTGGGGAACGCGCTCACACGCCCCCTAGCCGTCATAGCCTTGGTAGGCCGTTACCCTACCAACAAGCTGATAGCCCGCAGGCCTTTCCGAAAGCGGATTGCTCCTTTCGTGTTTCCACAATATCGGGAATTAGCGAACCTTTCGGCTCGTTATGCCCGACTTTCGGGTAAGTACCTACGTGTTCCTACCTCGTCTGCCACTAAACTTACAAAATCTTTGACTTGATGTAATCGCATCTCAAACTAAATAAGTTCCGTTCGACTTGCATGCCTTATCCACGCCGCCAGCGTTCATCCTGAGCCAGGATCAAACTCTCAATAGAAAATCTATTAAGTAGTGATCTGATTTTGCCACGAACTCAGTCGCGTCAAAATCAGGCTCTTAAAGAAATATCACTAGACTCGCTCTGCCGAAGGCAGAGCGACATCTTGTGACGAGTACCTTCGACGGATTTTTGATATTCCATATATATTTTTGGGAAAATATATATGTCCTAAATTTTCAACGTTCTTTCAAAAAATAAATCCGCGACTATTTTCGATAGAGTCAAAAACAACCGCGGAACTACTTACCTTTTCAAAATGTAGCGATTCGTTACATTATAGGCGACCCCTGTTGCTATGTCAACCCCTTATGTGGCCAAAAAGTGCTTGGGAAATAAGGAGTTTTCGCCTTATGACCGTAGGGCATTTTTGATGATCCGCTTGTACTCCCAAGCGCTTTTCCGTATACGACGCTCTTGCGTCTCATAGTTTATCTCGACAAGACCGAACCGAGGGCCAAAACCCTTGTCCCACTCAAAGTTATCCAAGAGTGACCAGTAAAAGTATCCGCGTATGTCAGCCCCCTCATGCATCACACGCTGGAGGACACCGATATGACTATGGATAAACTCGGCGCGCCTATCATCCTTGGCATCCGCGATGCCGTTCTCAAACACATAGAGAGGTTTTTTATAACGAGTCATCGCGTGCAGTACCTGATGAAAACCCTCTGGATCGATAGGCCAACCCATATCCGAATACTGCTTTGTCTTCCGGTCGGAAAAATAATAATTGATACCTACAAAATCTTGGTGATCGCGTACGAGTCGTACAAAATAATGATTAAAGAAAAAATCTTTGAACCAACCACTTCTGCGTGAGAACCAGATAATATTTTGCGTGATACCTATCTCGGCATTTTTATTTTTTTGCTTGATGCGCGCATATGCTTTTTTGTGAGCCACGGCAAGCATATGATTTGCCCTACGATACTGCATAAACGCCCACTTTTTGCCCGGTGGCCAATTGCCCCGCAAGTACCCATGCGTCGTGTACACATTGGGCTCATTGAGTGTAATCCAAAATTTTACATCCGGTAAGGCGTCTGCCATGCGACCTGCAAAGCGCGTAAACTGCGTAGGTGCTTTTTTGCTTGTCCAACCACCTTGATCGCGAAACCAAAGCGGCACCGTCCAATGCCAGAGCGTCACAAACGGCTCCATCCCCCGCTCACGGAGTGCTGCGACCACATCGCGATAATGCTGGATTTCTTTTTCGTCAAACTCGCCTTCTCGCGGCTCGATGCGCGACCATTCGATTGAGAACCGGTGGGCATTATGACCCAAGTGTTTTGCTAACTCAAAATCGTCACGAAACCGATGATAGTGATCAGAGGCAAGACCCGAAGGCATAAGGTGATGCTCGCGCTCAAAGTCTGACCAATCATTGCGTGTATTGCCTTCGACTTGATGAGACGATGTTGCTGCTCCCCAATAAAAAGTTATTTCTTTTTTTGATGTTTTTTCCTCCACACCTCGATGATAGCATGGTTCCCTGACACGAGCTCTTGAGGCACCTTGAGTTTTTTCCCTTTATACACAAAGACTTCTGGTCGCGTGTAGGTTGATACACCCGCGCCCAAGCGCGACTCTTCGAGTGATTCAGCGCTCCCCAAAACACCGTGGATCTGACGAGAAATGGCATCGATCATAACAAGCGCTGGCAACTCACCCCCCGTTAGCACATAATCTCCGATGGAGACTTCTTCGGCCTTGAGTGCTTTTTTGACTCGTTCATCGATGCCTTCATAATGCCCCGCGATAATGACCAAATGATCATATTTCTTGGTATACGCGCGCGCGGATGTATTGGTGAACTGTTTGCCCGCGGCTGATGTAATAATAATGCGTATTTTTTTACTCTTTTTTTTGATGGCACCAAATGCCTTAAGTATCGGCTCCGCGCGCATCACCATACCAGGACCACCACCGTACGGTTTACTGTCTGCGGTGTGGTGTTTGTCGCTCGTAGAATGACGAATATCAATAATCTCAATATTGATAAGTTTGTTTTTTTGCGCGCGCGCCATCATTGACTCGCCTAAATACGAATCAAACGCTTTTGGAAACAATGTAAGGATAGTAAATCTCATAGAATATATGCTTTTAGTATACCACCAAATAAAAACCCCGCAGCTGCGGGGTTTTTATTTTACTATCAACGATTAGAGGTTCAAATCGCTCAAATCGTCCATTACTTTTCGTTCTTGCGGGGGGCGGCGTTCGCTGCCTTCCGGCTCTTCAATTTTGAGAGTGACACGAGCATTGTGCTTCATGCCAACCACACGAAGGAGCGTGCGAAGAGCTTTCGCGGTATTCCCGTTGCGACCGATGACCTGGCCCATATTGGCCGAATTGACTTTGAGAGTGAGCAACACGCCCATCTCGTCAACCTTGCGATCAACTTTCACATCATCAGGATTGTCCACGAGCGCCTTCACGACGAACTCGAGAAAGTGTTTGTCTGCGTTTTCTGACATAGTATGTATCATTCAGTTACGGCGACCTTTTGAACTACTCCCACCGTAACAAAAAAAGGAGCCTTGAGCAAGACTCCTTTTTTATTTGTGCACAAATATTATTTTGCTGCGCGCTTCATCAAGCTCGAGACGGTTTGTGTGATCTGTGCACCTTTTGAGTGCCAATAGTCGATGCGATCGCGCTTGAGTACAATACGCTTTTGGCGAGCGTCATAGTTGCCAAGAATCTCTTGTACCGCGCCTGACTTGGGGGCGCGGAAAGACTCAATCAGAACAACCCGGAATGACGGGTCATTTTTGCGGCCAACTCGCTGTAATCTGATTTTAAGCATGGTGCAATTCTACCCGAAAGAGCTCTTTGCGTCAACCCTCTTTGGCGAACTCTTTTGCCTCTTCAAGCTTCAGCGAGATAACACGAGAAATGCCGTCACCGCTCATAGTGACACCGTATAAAATACCCGCGCGCTGCATAGTATGGCGGTTATGTGTGACAATAATCAGCTGAGTTTTTTGGGCTAGCTGTTCGAGTAAGTCCCCATAGCGCTGCGAGTTTGCTTCATCAAGCGCGGCATCAGTCTCGTCGAGCACCAAAAATGGCGGTGGATTGACCGCGGACATCGCAAACAAAAGCGCTACCGATGTCAGCGCGCGCTCACCGCCCGAGAGCATATCAAGGCTCCGCAAACGCTTGCGTGGGATATCAAGCTCTATCTCAATACCGCCCTCAACCACTTCGCCTATCTCACTGACCTGCGGCGAGACATAGACCAACTTTGCCTTACCACCACCGAATACACTACGAAAGAGCGCCAAAAATTCTTCGTTGATACTTTCAAGTCCTTCGGAAAATTTCTCGTGAAGTTTCTGATCAAGCTCTTTCATCAAAGATTTGAGCTGTCCTGCGGCATCGTTAATATCGCGAAGTTCCCGCGTCAAAAACTCATCGCGTGATTTGGTGTCTTCATATTCTCTAACTACTGAGACATCAATACCCCCCGCCTCTTCAAGTCTGATACGCAAGCGTTCAATCTGGCGCATAAGCTGCGCACGGTCAGCGTCACCTTCAAATGCCTCGGTCTTGGGGAGCACATCTGCCTCAATCTTGAGGTCGCGCATAAAATTGGCGAGTTCGGCATGACGCACTTTATATTTTTCACCTTCAAAATCAAGTGTGCGAAGCTTGGCACGGATAGCTTCCAACTCGCGTTCTTCCGTACGGATCTCATGCTCACGCTCTCGCAGTTCACGCAAGGTATCTTCACGCACCGCGCCTGTCTCCTCGCGCTTTGCGCGAAGATCGGTGACCGTATGCTCGATCTGACGCAGTTCGTATGTCATCTCCTGCTTCTTTTTTTCGAGCGACAGGTCGCCTGCCGAGTCACGATCACCTACCGAAAGTTTCAGAAGTTTTTCGAGACGAACCTTGATATCATTGAGTCCTGATTTGAGCGTCTCAAAACTCTCTTTTTCGGCGATTTCTTTGACAAACAAAAGGGTCTCGCGAAGCTCGCCCGTGATCATCTTTACCGATACTTCCGAGTCTTTTGATCCGGCGCCTGCAGCCAAAAGTCCTTCGATACGACCCAATTCGCGCTCGAGCGCGCGCCTGCGTTCATCGAGCTCGGTGAGCTTTTCTTTGATAGCATCTTTTATCTCGAGCCCAGAAAATGATTTCTCAGCACGCGCAATCTCGCCTGTAAGTTCTTTGATGCGCGCTGATTTTTCACGCAATGATTCTTCGAGTGGGTCACGCTCTACGGCAACATCATCAGTAATCTCGGCGAGAGCGGCGCGTTCGCGTGACGCCCAGAGATACGCTTTTTCTTGTAAATCGATACGATACTCTTCGGTCGCTTTCATCTTCTCTGCCTGCACACCCAAGTATTTAAGATGGGGACGAAGCTCGCGCACCTGTGCATCGATCTGGCGTAAATTGTTTTCCGTCTCACCAAGCTTTCGTTCAGCATCGCGTTTTTTTAAGTGATACTCTTTGAGCCCAAGTGCTTCCTCGATCATCTCTTGACGATCGCGCGGTGATGCCCACAAAATTCTATCTACCTCACCCTGCGAGATGATATGATGTTGGGTTGAACCAAAACCGACAGTGGAGAGAAGTTGGAAAATATCTTTGAGGCGTACCTGCGAACCGTTAAGTAAGTATTCGTTGGTACCATCACGAATCACGCGGCGTGAGATTATGACTTCATCAAACTCGTAGGGAAACTGTTTTTTGGAATTATCAAAAATAAGCTTAGCTTCGGCCTTACCGAGGCGTGCTGCTTTATCAGATCCGTTGAAAATAAGGTCTTCACCTTTTTTACCTCGCAACGATTTTATCGACTGCTCACCCAATACCCAGCGGATGGCTTCTACTATATTGGATTTGCCTGAACCGTTAGGCCCTACTATTGATGTAATGCGCGAGGGAAATTCAAAAACCGTTGATTTGCCAAATGATTTGAAACCCGAGAGCGTAAGACTCTTAAAGTACATACTACCCCCAGCCTTTTTCGCGCAAAGCGTTTTCGGCCGCTTCTACCTCGGCATCTTGTTTGGATAAGCCACTGCCTTCAGCAACAAGTATGGTGCCAAGAAAAGCTCCTACAAAAAACTTCTTTTGGTGGTCAGGACCTGCCTCGCGCAAAACTTTGTAATTTGGCGTAACGCCTACACGGTCTTGCGCTGCTTCTTGAAATGAGCTCTTGGGATCTTTCCACAAGCGTTTTTCTACCACCTCGCCGGTATGTTTTAAGAGATATTTTTGGATGAAATCAGCGCACGCGTCGTATCCTTGATCGAGGTATAGCGCACCTACAAATGCTTCAAATGCGTTTGCCAAAATGTAGTGACGAGCACGACCGGTGTCTTTTTTCTCACCGCGCGACAAAAGCAAATAATCGCCCATTTTCATATCAGCGGCAATGCCGGCTAAAATCTCGGCATTCACGAGTGCCGCGCGAATTGAGGTTAACTCACCTTCCGGCTTATCAGGAAAATGCGCATACAGATCTGCGGTAACCACGAGCTCCAAGACTGCATCGCCCAAATACTCGAGTCGTTCGTTATGACCTAATCGAAAACCAGGGTTTTCGTTTAAATATGAGCGGTGCGTGAGCGCCTGCGTTAAGAGATCTTTGTTTTTAAATGAGATGCCAAGAGTCAATTCGAATGCTACGGGATCTATCATATATTTTCGAGTATTTTGCGAATGTCGTCGTACATTTTTAGTCCGGATAAATCAGCTTTGCGAAACCATTTTGCTTCTACCAACCCACCAGATGCCTTGAGATGCAAATCTTTTTGAGTAGTGGAACCGAGAAAGTATACTACACGCCTTCGCACTGGACCCGCCTCGGGGTCGTGCGCCACATACTGGTTCTCGCAGAGCTGACGCGAGAGTTCGAGATTATCGATACCGATCTCGGTCATTACCGCGCGGCGCGCGCCTACAATATCTTCTTCATCGGCCTGAATGCGGCCTTTGGGTAGTGTCCAATAGCCAAACACATCGTGCACAAACGCGATGTGATCGCCACGCATCACGACAGCTCCCGCACGCCGTTCGAGCGGCAACTTTTCAAGCTCCTCGGGACTATATTTCTTTGAAGTTTCGTCTTTGCCTGGCTCGCCGAGCTCGCGGTATACCGTGCCCAAGACACCGTTGACAAACTTGCCAGAATTTTCCCCGCCGAAAGTTTTCGCGAGTTCGATTGATTCATTGATCGCTACCTTTGGGGGCACCTCCTTGTAATTACCAAAGAGAAGTTCCCAAAGCCCGATCCGCAACACATTGCGATCGACGACTGCTATCTGTGAGAGTGGCCACTCGGGCGCCGCGCGTTCGATAATCGCGTCGAGTTGTTCACGCTTTTCGGCGACCCCCGTGACCAGCGCACGAACAAAACCCGCATCGTCAAGCCCCGGACCAAATTCCTCAAGGTTGCGTACTATAATATCTTCAGCGATTGTTGGACCGGCGCCATTAAAATCCCACTCGTAGAGGGATTGCATTGCGATGGACCGCGCGAGATGCCTCGATGCCATAAAATAGTATGTGTAAGCGTGTAAAAGAACGAAGGTGTGTTGACTTTTCTACTTTTCAGTACGCGCCGTTTCTTCTTGCGCACTGAGTTCTTTTTCTTTTTGTTTGCGCTCTTTTTTGTTGAGCTTACCCAGCACATCGATAATCTGCCGCCCTTGGTAGGTGCCGCAGTTAACGCAAGCGGTGTGTGGGCGAATTGAATAGCCGCATTTCTCGCATTTGGCGAGATTTTGCACCTTGATCGCATGGTGCGATCGGCGATTGCCGGTGTGTGAGCGGGTATGCCGCATCCGTACTGTCATGCAAATAAGACTACCATAACCTCTATTTGAAGGCAAATAGCTTTATCACCCTCAAAATAAGGCTTTTTGACGCGTCTCAAAGTGGACTTGACATATATTAGATAAAGCGCTATAATGCTTTCAGAACAGTTGGGTTAGTTCTGCAATAAGCATCGCCGCGAATGCAGAATGATACTCACTAGAGCTTGCCCTTGAAAAAGAGGCAAGCAGAGGGTTGAAAACCATGAAGGACCCGAGCACGCAGTGCAGCGTCCAGTTTCCGTTTTTGAGAATGATCACCAACAACACCGGCGACGTCGCCGACGGCAAGACCTGATCGGCCGGCGCACGGCGCGCCGTCGATGGGGGTAGCGTGGTCAGGTTCGTCGACTCCTCTTCGTGAGGTGTTCGGCGGATTCTGACATGCCTGCCCCGCAATGTGGAACCTTGGCTCAGCTCGTACCCTTCCCGGCCCCCCTCGGAGTCGCACCATGGGTAAGCTGCGCTTCGTGGCTCCACATGGCTCCCGCGGGTGCGGTCTTCGGATCGCACCCGCGGGCAGTCCGCTCTGATGCATGAGGTGATGACACCATGACGCTTTTGAGGAGTATCGATCACTCCCTTGAGCAACGCCTGCAGTTGAACAAACGCAGGTATCCCAACGGCCGCCGGTCCTTCACCGGCATCAAGGAGCGGCCTTCGAGCCTAGCCCCGGAAGCGTTCTCGTCACCCATGGGAGACAACCAGCCTTAGATGGCTGGGTATCCCAAGCGACATACGACAACGCGAAGTGCGGGGCTCTCGCTTGCGAGGGCCCCGCACTATAATTCAATTCAGTACATTCATAGGAAAATAAAATACTAAGCCATCACGCGCAAGTGAGATGAACTAGTACTTTATTTTCAAAGCACTCCACTTCGGGCGGGCAACGCTCGGGTGCAGAGCGGAGTAGACAAAGCATGGAAGCATCCATGGCTGAGTCCTCCGCTCTTTTAGTTTACAAAGTAATAAAAATATAGTATGATTTTAGACGAAATGAACCTCGTCACTTTTCGAATAGGCGTCGTGGTGTCACACGCCCTGTGTCCCCAGGGAACCCTTTGTTGAAGGCCTGTGCCTGAAACAGCAAGGTTGTGTGAAATTCAGCCGCGACGCGAAGCGTGGAAACCACTGTGCCAGGATGGCAAGAAAAGATGAGTACCGGACATCTACTATAGAATAATGATTTTAATAGTTCCGGGAAAGTCGGATTTTGCTCTCAAGGTGCTCGCGGGGGAAGCGGCCCCCCGTACTTCCCGCACCACGCACTCCCCTTTAGCTCCAGCACCATGGAGCTCTTTTTTTACGCAACAAAACTTTTACAAAATGTTTTGCGATGAATGGCCGAAAGACCGTATTTTTTAATATTTAAAATATGTGCCCTCACTCCATACCCTTTGTGTGAAGCAAAATCGTAGACTGGATACTTGGTGTGCATACGCACCATGGTACGATCGCGCGTCACCTTGGCCATGATGGATGCGGCAGCGATAACGGGAATCTTTTCATCCCCTTTTATAATGCTAATTTGGCGAAATTCGCGCGGCGCGCGTAGGCCCGCGTCGAGCATTATATATGAAGACGCAGGAGAGACTGCGAGCTTAACCAACCCCTTCTCAATCGCCAAGCGCGCCGCATGTGAGATGCCGTGTTTATCAATATCACTCGCCGATATTGATATAACCGCATAGATGAGCTTTTTGTGTGTCTTAATTTTTGAAAACCATTCTTCGCGCCGCCTTACGGTCAGTTTTTTGGAATCACGAATACCTGAGAAAAATGCGGCCGGCATTTTGGCAGGCATCCGTACCAACCCCACGGTCAACGGCCCCGCAAGCGGCCCCCGCCCTACCTCATCGATACCAACGATGTATTTCGGCACACCTTGCCTTGGCTGTCTAGCATTTCGTACCATATCCTTTTACGATACAATTTCACTATGAAGTTCGTCCACCTCCACACACATTCTCACTACTCACTTTTAGATGGGCTCTCAAAAATCGATCAGCTAGTCGCCAAGGCAGTCGCCTGCAAAATGCCCGCACTCGCACTCACCGATCACGGAAACTTATACGGCGCTATCGAGTTTTATCAAAAAGCAAAAAAGGCTGGGATTAAACCGATCCTCGGCATGGAGGCCTATATCGCGCGGCGTGACCTTCATGAGAAAGTATCGGGTATTGATGACAAGCGCTATCACCTTACACTCCTCGCTACCAACGCTACCGGCTGGCGCAACATGGTAGAGCTCGCGAGTATCGCCGCGCTCGAAGGTTTTTACTACAAACCGCGCATCGACAAGCACTTACTCCGTAAACATCATGAAGGCATTGTCGCGCTCTCAGGGTGCATGACGGGTGAAATTCCGCGCGCGCTCTTGGCGAGCGAATCGGAGCGCGCCGAAGACCTTGCGCGCGAATATATCGATATTTTCGGCAAAGAAAACTTTTTTATCGAGATCTCGCATCACCCCGCGATCCCTAACCACGATAAATTACAGACGCAACTTATAGCGCTTGCGCGTAAGCTCGATATCCCGCTCGTCGCTACCCAAGACATTCACTACACCAACGCCGATGATGCCGCAGCGCAAGATGTATTGCTCGCGGTGCAGACAAATACGCGTCTTGATGACGATGATCGCCTGACGATGAAACGAGACGATTTTTCATTTCGCTCGTCTGAAGAAATGGCCGAACTTTTCAAAGACTTACCCGAAGCCATAGAAAATACCGTGCGTATCGCGGAGCGCGTTGATATCGAAATCCCACTCGGTGTTTTACAACTGCCGCACTACGATCTGCCTGATGGCGAGACGGCAAACTCGTATCTTGAAAAACTATGCAACGAACGCTTGCCTGCGCGCTATCCTGACAACGCCGATGTGGCACGCGAACGCCTCGCATATGAATTGGCTGTTATAGAAAAATCTGGATTTACCGAATACTTTTTGATCGTGCAAGATTTTATCAATTGGGCGAAATCAAAAAATATCGTCGTAGGTCCTGGGCGCGGATCAGCCGCGGGGTCACTCGTCGCCTATGTACTTGGTATTACTAATGTCGACCCTATCGGATATAATTTGCTCTTTGAGCGCTTTATGAACCCCGAGCGTATCAGCCCGCCTGATATCGATGTAGACTTTGCTGATACTCGCCGTGACGAAGTGCTCGAATATGTCGCAGGCAAATATGGCCGCGACCATGTAGCGCAAATCATCACCTTTGGTACTATGGCGGCGCGTGCGGCAGTGCGTGATACGGGCCGCGCACTCGGCTATCCATATGACTATTGCGACCGTGTCGCCAAGATGATTCCATTTAATCCCAACCAAGGCCATAAAGATGGGTATCTTAAAGAATGCATCGACATGGTACCCGAGCTCGCGGATTTGTATAACCGCACTGATGACGGCAAAAAATTGCTCGACGCGGCGATGAAACTCGAAGGCGTCGTGCGCCACGCATCTACCCACGCCTGCGCGGTAGTTATCACCAAAGACCCACTCACCCATACTATCCCTCTCCAATACGCCACCGGGAAAGAAGACCAAAAATCATCAATCGTCACGCAGTTTGAAATGCATGCCATCGAAGACCTTGGTATTTTGAAAGTAGACTTTTTGGGTCTTTCCAACCTCTCGATCATTGAAGAAACTTTGCGGCGCGTAAAAAGAATTTACGACAAAGATATCAATATCGATACGATTCCGCTCGACGATCCGAAAGTGTTCAAAACACTTGCCGAGGGCAAAACCGTTGGCGTCTTTCAGCTTGAAGGCGCAGGTATGACGCGCTTTCTCAAAGAACTCAAACCAACCACCATTGAAGACATCGTGGCCATGGTGGCACTCTACCGACCAGGGCCCATGGAACTTATCCCGTCGTTTATCAAGCGCAAACACGGCGAGGAAGTGGTGAAATATCTTCACCCCAAACTCGAGCCGATCTTGGCACCCACCCACGGCATCATGGTGTACCAAGAACAGCTTATGCAGGCCGCGCAAGCCTTGGCAGGATTCTCACTACCTGAGGCAGATACGCTCCGCAAAGCAGTTGGTAAAAAAATCAAAAAACTGTTGGGTGAGCAAGAAAACAAGTTCGTCGATGGCGCCGAACGCACTATTGGCTCGCGGCGCCTTGGCGAAGAGTTTTGGAAGCTCGTCGAGCCCTTTGCACGCTACGGATTTAATCGTTCGCATGCGGTTGGATACGCCACCATCGCGTATCAGACTGCGTATTTGAAAACTCACTATCCGGTAGAGTTTATGGCATCGCTTCTGAACTCTGACGAAAAAAATATTGATCGCATCTCTTTTTTGGTAGGTATTGCCGCGCAAGAAAAAATAAAGATTTTACCGCCGGATATCAACGAATCGCGCGCGCGCTTTTCAGTGACGAAAGATGGCGATATCCGTTTTGGTCTGGGTGCGGTCAAAAATGTGGGGCACAATATCGTCACGCTCATTGTAGAAGAGCGTGACGCGCACGGCCCGTACGCCACGCTTGCCAATTTTTTGGAGCGCGCAAAAACCAGAGATCTCAATAAAAAATCTATCGAGGCACTCGCCAAGTCTGGCGCGCTCGATATCTTTGGTGAACGAAACCAAATCATTATGAATATGGATCGCATCTTGGGCTACGCGCGCGAGGCACATCACGATGCTCATAGCGACCAGACTTCTCTTTTTGGTCTTATCGCTGACCCCAAATCACTACCGCAGCTCAAACTCGAAGCGGTCGAACCCGCCGCACAAGAAGTAAAACTCAAATGGGAAAAAGAGCTGTTGGGTCTGTACGTCTCCGGTCATCCGCTTGAGAAAATAAAACACTTGCAGGCAAAATCACAACCTATTCGAGAACTTAAAGAAAAAATGCCGAAGCGCACGGTCACCGTGTACTGCATGCTCGGTGAGGTCAAGCGCATCCTTACCAAAAACGGCGATCCTATGGTATTCTTGAAATTACAAGATGATTCGGGTGAGATCGAGGGTGTCATGTTCCCCTCTGACCTCAAAATCTACGGCCACATGCTCATACCCGAAGGACTCTTTGCGATACAAGGCAAGATCAACGAACGCAACGGCACGCCCAGCATGATTTGCAATAAAATAGAACCGATTATCGTATAACCCATGAAAAACTCAAAAAACTCTATCGAAGAAAAACGCCACACGCTGGCGCATCTTTTGGCGTCTGCAGTGCTGGCAAAATATCCCAAAGCAAAGCTCGGTATTGGCCCTACTATTGAAAACGGCTTTTACTATGACTTTGATTTAGGCGGTAAACTCAAAGAAGAAGACCTGGAAGGATTTGAGCAAACAATGCGCGATCTTATCGGGCAAGAACTTGATATGACGGGAGAAAAAGTGACGGCCGACGAGGCAAGAAAGCTCTTTGCCGATCAACCCTATAAACTCGAGCTTATAGATGAATACGAAAAAGAAGGCCGCGAGCTGACCTCCTATACTATTGGTGATTTTACTGACTTGTGTAAAGGAGGTCATGCGGACAACACGCGGGATATTGATGCAGGATCATTTGCGCTTACCTCAATCGCAGGTGCCTATTGGCGCGGTGACGAAAATAACCCGCAACTCCAACGAGTCTACGCGCTTGCCTTTGATACACCGGCCGAGCTCGCCGAGCATCAAACGATGTTAGAGGAAGCTAAAAAACGCGATCACCGCAAACTCGGTAAAGAATTGGGTCTTTTTGCTATCACTGAAGAAGTAGGTCCTGGCCTGCCGTTATTCTATCCGAAAGGTGCTACGCTCCGCCGAATCGTTGAAAATTTTATTACTGAACTCCAAGAAAAGCGTGGCTACGAATCTATCTGGATCCCGCACATCACTAAAAGTGAACTGTATAAAATATCGGGGCATGCAGAAAAATACGATGCACTCTATCCTCCTATGCACCTTGAGCGTGAGGCGGACTACTTCATCAAGCCGATGAACTGCCCGCATTTTATGATGCTCTACAAAACCACGCCACACTCATACCGCGAGCTTCCTGTACGCTGGACTTGCACGACCACCAACTATCGCCACGAAAAATCTGGCGAGCTCTCGGGCCTTACGCGCGTGCGATCACTTACCCAAGACGATTGCCATGTATTTACCCGTAAAGATCAAATCGAGGAAGTGATAGAAGAAATGCTCGACATGATCGAAGAAACCTATGCAACATTTGGATTTAAAGATTTCTGGGTGCGTATCTCAACACATGATCCTGAAAATAAAGAGCAATACATAGGTGACCCGGCTATTTGGGAAGAAAGCGAAAAAACACTGACCTCCGTCATCTCAAAGCGCGGCTGGCAGCATGAAATCGGCGTAGGAGAGGCGGCGTTTTATGGCCCCAAGCTCGATTTTATTTTCAAAGATGTCATTGGTCGCTCATGGCAACTCTCGACCATTCAGCTCGATATGAACTTACCCGAACGATTTGAGCTTGAGTACATTGATTCTGACGGCGAGAAAAAACGCCCGGTGGTTATACATCGCGCGATTTTAGGATCGACCGAACGCTTTTTGGGAATTCTCATCGAACACTACGGCGGCGCGTTTCCATTTTGGCTCGCCCCCGTGCAAGTAAAGATTTTAACGATCAATGATAAGGTGATTGACTACACAAACGAGGTAACGGGAAAACTCAAAGCTCAGGGTGTTCGTATTGAACTCGATACACGCAATGAATCGATTGGTAAAAAAATTCGCGAAGCAGAGATGGAAAAAGTGCCGTATATCTTTGTCATTGGTGAAAAAGAAGTGGCGGCAAGCCAAGTAAATGTTCGTACGCGCGGAATGAAAGACACGAAAACAATCTCTCTCGAACAGTTTCCCGAAGACACAAAAAACTAACTAAAAAAATAAGCTCGAGGGGAGTCATCCCCTCGAGCTCTTCGGTTGTACACCCGCTAGTGCGGATGATGCGCGCCGGTGTCGGCGCCATTCGCGCGCGCTGGCCGTGATGCGGTTTGCGCACGCGAAGCGGCGGCTGCCATCACGCCATCTGCGCGGGCGCGAGCAACCTCCTGTTGGAAGTTGATGATCTTGCGATCGAGCCGACGCCGCACGCGCGCCTGCCATGCGATGTCAATGAGCGCAAGAACAAACGCCACCGCAAGCCCAACGACCCAGCTCCAGAACCGGTCACGATACGACTCAGCCTGATTTGCGAGCGGCTCGAGCTCTGCCACCTTGCCGTCGAGCGTGTCATTGAGACCATGTGACGCTGCGAGCTCGCGCACATGATCGTCACGCTCTTTGGTGACACCTCCAAGCTCTCCTTTGAGCCGCGCGACTTCGCCTTCGAGTCGCCTGAGCTCGGCCGGCTCTGGGCGCGGATCGACGACCTTGTCGCCGACGCTCAGAACCGAGAAGTTCGTGCGAGGATTGGCCGCGCGAAGCTCTTCGAGAGACGGGGTAAACTTACCCGCAATCTCGCTCGGCGTGTCGCCTGGCTGGATAGTGTAGGTTCGCGCCTCACTGTTGGTTGCGATCACGCAAAGCGCGATCAGTACGAAAAGAACAGTTTTCCATCCCCTCATATGCCCTCCTATGGCATTGGAAACATGGGTTGATTCGATTAATATTTTACTATATAATTGCATTTATGGCAAGACCCCACATTATCGTCATCGCAGGCCCTACCGCATCGGGCAAATCAGCGCGTGCGCTCAAGCTTGCCCGCCGCGTCCGTGGCGAGATAGTATCAGCCGACTCGCGCCAAGCGTATCGCGGGCTTGATATCGGTACCGCAAAACCTACAAAGAAAGAACAGCGTATAGCGCCTCATCACTGTATTGATCTCGTCTCGCCCAAGAAGATGTATACGGTCAGTGAATACCAGACGGCAGCACTCCGCGCTATCAAAAAGATTTTAACCAAAGGCAAAACACCGATCATCGTAGGCGGTACCGGTTTTTATATTGATGCTATTTTATATGACATAATATTCCCTGAAGTGCCACCTAACCCTGCTCTCAGAGGCAAACTCGAAAAACTTTCGGCTGCAAAGCTTTTTGCCATGCTCAAAAAACTTGATCCAGCACGCGCCAAAAATATTGATGCCAAAAATCCGCGCCGCCTCATGCGCGCGATAGAAATCGCCAAAACACTTGGCAAAGTGCCAGCACTCACCAAAACTCCCCGCTTTGATGCGAAGATTATTCTCCTCAATCCACCCAAAACAACACTTCAAAAAAATATCGCGCGCCGCACAACCCACATGCTTCGCGCGGGTCTGCTCGACGAAATACGCAAACTGATACGCACACGCATCCCCCGCGCGCGCATCCTAGAACTTGGGTTTGAATACAAATATCCCCTCCTATATCTTGAACACCAAATCTCAAAAGATGAGATGATTGCAAAGATCAACACTGAAAACTGGCGCTATGCCAAACGCCAACAGACATGGTTTAAGAAAGCATTTGCGAAAGCAAATCACGAATAGTTTCTGGATTGCCTTTGCCTTTGCTCGCTTTCATTGCCTGCCCTACCAAAAATTGGAGAGCGCCCTGTTTACCTGATTTGTATTCGGAAACGGCGGACTCATTTTCTTCGAGTACTTTTTTGATGATACCTTCGAGCTCACCCGTATCACTTGATTGAAATACATCAAGATCGCGCGCGATATCTGACGGATCACCACCCACTGATACCATGGTGAGCAATATATCTTTCGCCCCTCGCGATGATATTTTTTTATCAGCGATCAGTGAGATAAGTTCAGCAAAGTTTTCTGGATCGCACTTCATATCTGCGAACGCGACTCCCTTTTCGTCGAGTGAGCGCGCAAGATCTGAGAGCATGTAGTTACGCAAGAGCTTATAGGCGTTTTTGGTATCATGCCCACTCGCCGACAGCCACTCGCCTAACTCTGATGCTGATTTTTCATAAAACGAGCTCATCACAGGATTGCGCACTAAAAACTCGATAGCTTCGGTATCAAGCCCGTACTCACGCAAAAAACGCTCGCGCTTTTGCACGGGCAGTTCGGGCAAATGGTGCTTGAGCTCTTCGCGAATAGCGGCCACATTCAACGGCGGCAAATCAGGCTCAGGGAAATAGCGATAGTCATGCGCTGATTCTTTGACGCGCTGAAGTACCGTCTGTTGTTTTGCCTCATCCCAACCACGCGTCTCTTGCCTCACCTCACCTCCTGATTCGATGAGTTGGATCTGACGCGCTACTTCATACTCAATGGCTTTTTCTACAAACTTAAACGAATTGATATTTTTGAGCTCTACTTTGGTGCCAAATTTTTCCGTACCTTTTGGCATGACAGACACATTGGCCTCTACACGCATCTCGCCTTTTTGCATGCGCGCATACGAGGCACCTACATACTGAAAAATAAGCTGGAGCTCTTCGGCAGCTTCTCGCGCCTCGGCCGCACTTCGCATATCGGGCTCGGTGACAAGCTCCATAAGTGGCACACCTGCGCGATTAAAATCAACAAGTGTATTGCCCTCTTTGTCATGCACTAAGCTCCCCGTATCTTCCTCAAGATGCACACGAGTAATGCGCACCTGTTTGCCTGAAGGTATCGCGATAAGACCGTTGGCCACCATCGGCTCGTCATACTGCGAGATCTGGTACCCCTTAGGCTGGTCAGGATAGAAATAATTTTTACGGTCAAACTTGCTCGTATCGGGCACGCGCGCACCAAGCGCCAAACCTACCGAGACCACTTTGCGCACCGCGTCTTGGTTGGCTACCGGCAAGGTGCCTGGATGCGCCAAACACACGGGGCATATATTGGTATTGGGACGCTCTTCACTCGAATCATTTTTGCAACGACAAAACATCTTGCTCTGAGTGGCAAGCTCTGCATGTATTTCCAGACCGATAACCGATTCGTACTCCATACTAAATAGTGTTGCACGGAAAGGGTTTTTTGTGTATACTCAAACCCATGCTAAGTTATTCTGAACTGCGCCCTGGCACCACCTTTGTACTCGACGGGGATCCCTACCGCGTACTTGAGTATAGCTTCTTGCGCATGCAACAGCGTAAGCCCGTAGCTCAAACAAAAATCAAAAATCTCCGCTCCGGTAAGGTGACAAGCCGCACTTTCCACCAAAATGAATCATTTAAACCTGCTGATATCGAGAAAGAAACAGCGACATTTCTCTATGGTAGTCGTGGCGAATATTGGTTTCGCCGAGGTGACGATCCAAAAAATCGCATCACACTCAAAGAAGAAAAAATAGAAGATATCGTCAACTATCTCTTGCCCAATATGTCTATTGCGCTTGATGTATTTGAAGGTGAAATAATCAACATCGAAATCCCTATCAAGATGGATCTCGAAGTAAAACAAGCTCCTCCCGGCGTAAAAGGTGACAGCGCTACGGGTGGCAACAAAGAAGTAATACTCGAAACCGGCCTCAAACTCAATGTACCGCTCTTCATCAACGAGGGTGACATCGTGCGGGTAAATACCGAATCGGGCGAATATATCGAACGCGTAGAAAAGGCCTGATCGCCTTTGGCGACACTTAGAGCTTTATCGACTCCCCTGGTGCTATCTTCTGACCTCCACTTTTTATAGGGTCTTGTTTTTTGTCAGATACGCCACTCAATGCATTTTTGATAACTTCTTTAAGCCCCACAAGATCAGGGCCTTTGCGTTGCTGTGGCTCGCGTGGTGGGCGTGACAATTCTTTGAGCGATATGGTTTTATCAGCTTGAGGACGCGTGACCAAAGAACCCTGCCTTACCGATGAAGTCTGCTTTTTGGCGTAAGTGACCGCTGGCGTTTCTTTCTCGAGCTTTGCATTTTTCTCGCTCGCGAACTCTATACCCAACAAACTCAAATGACTCGAATATTTTGCTTTTACTGAAACTTTGGCGGGAGAAATCTCGCCTGACTGCACTTTTTTTAAGCAATCAGAACAATAGATAGGACGCGACTCATCGGGCTTAAAATTAAGATGTGCCGATTTTCCACAAAGACTGCAGGTCGCGGTATAGCGTTCACTCTTAGCCCCGCCCACGCCACTGCCCACGGTATGACCACTCGTGTGAGTTGAGCTCGTACGATCGCCTGCATGCTCTCCCTGCTGTATGCGGTCATGCGCCACGCCTTGGGCCGCCTCCTCTCCCAAAGACTCGCTCCAGCGCATAATCTCTGCTTCTACAACCTCACGAGGACGAGCGTATTTGCGACGCGAAAGATCGATGATAGTTTGTGTTGAATCATCAACACCTGCGGGACCTATCGCGGCAGTGGTTGTCGCAGAAAAAGGTCGCGAGGTCGCGCCATTGACCATAAGCTTGAGATAGATATGCCGATTAGGAAGATTCACCAAATCTTGGATCTCGAACTCTGGCTCAAACTCTTTTTCTAGAAACTCCGCATCGGTAGCCCCTACACGAAATGAAATAAGCGTACCGCAGTTGCCAAAGACCGCATCGCGTACTTTTGTCGTGGTATCAGTGACGAGCTGACCTATATACTGGTGAGCGATGACTAAATTGAGACGATACTTGCGTGCCTCGGACAAAATATTGGCAAATGAATCAGTGGCAAAGTTTTGAAACTCATCAACATAGAGATAAAAATCTTTGCGTTCTTCTTCGGGTATACGCACACGCTCCATAGCTGCGAGCTGAATCTTCGTGATGAGCATCGCGCCCAAGAGCGCAGCGTTGTCCTCACCAATGCGACCCTTGGCGACATTGATGAGTAAAATTTTTCGCTGGTTCATCGCCTCTTGTACATTGAATGCGCTTTTGGGCTGACCTACGATATTGCGCACAAATGATGATGACAAAAATTGGCCTACTTTATTTTGAATCGGCGCGATTGCCTCTTGGCGAAATCTATCTTGCCAACTCTCATATTCCTGCACCCAAAACGAGCGTACTACCGGATCTTTCAGATTGTCGATAATGATACGACGATATCCTTTGTCTACCAAAAGCCGTGGGATCCCCAACAGTGTCGTGCCGGGCGTATCGAGTAACGCCAATACACAGTTGTTCAAAATATACTCCATACGGCTTGACCAGACATTCGCCCAAATCTTGGTAAAAATACCCATCAAGTCAGAGGCGACCAAATGCTTGTACTTCGGATCGGGCACCTCCAATACATTAAACCCAAGCGGAAAATCTGAATCAGCTGGATTGAAGTAGATAACATCATCGAGACGATTATCAGGAATTTTCTCGAGTACTTCTTCGACGAAGCTACCGTGGGGATCGACAATAGCGAGGCCTGCACCTGTCTGAATATCCTGAAACGCAAGATTTTTAAGCAGGTTAGTTTTACCGGTGCCAGTTTTACCAATCACATAGGTATGCTGACGACGATCTTCCGTGCGGATACCAAAGGTGCGCTCGGCACCGCGAAAGTTTGTCTTAGCAAAATAAACTGTGTAGGAACCCGAGTCCATTACTCTTTATTATCCAATACTTATCAGTATCTATCAACCACGATTGGCACTTGTGGCGTATTGCCGGCGTGACCGCTCCAAAATTTTTACACGCAATGATTCACGAGGCGGCTCCAAGAGCTCGAGCGTCTCGGCAGAAAAGGGGTCATATGCGTTGCCCTCAATCGTCAACTTGATATAAAACTCGCGCATACCAAGATTTATCATATCTTTTGCGCTAAAAACGGGGGTCAGCTCACGCTCGAGACGCGTTGCGTCATCTCCCCCTACACGAAAAACGACCATCGTACCGATTGCACCCAAAACGCTCGCAAACGCATCCGAGTTAAGCTGAGTAGTATACTGATGTGAGATAGTCTGCGCAATACCGTATTTGCGTGATTCAGCTAAAAAATTAAGAAAAGTATTTGTCACCAAACCTTGAAACTCGTGAATATAGAGATAGAAATCGCGTCGCGCATTTTCTTTATCGGCCGCGCGGGCGATGCCCGCCTCCTGCAACTTAAGAATACAGAGCGATCCTAAGAGACTTGCATTATCGTCACCTATCTTGCCTTTGGCAAGATTGATGAGTACAATCTTTTCGCCCGAGAGCACTCCATCGAAATCGATCTTATTTGTTTTTTCAGCGAACATGCCCTTTAAAAAAGGATTGGCGATAAATGCCCAGAGTTTATTGATCAGTGGCGTAACTGCCTCCGCTTCATATTTATCCGCCCACGCACGAAACTCGGTCACCCAAAAACGCTTGACCGTCTCATCTTTACTATGTTCGGCAACCTCCATACGAAAATCAATATCTTTAAGGATCGTGACAAAATCTTTGAATGTCGCGTAGGGATAATCAAGGAGCGCCAAACAAGCAAACCGAAACAAATGCTCGATCTGCCCGTTCCATGTATTACCAAACTGCCGTTCTATAATTTCCACGAGCCCGCGCGCTACCTGATGACGCAACTGAGGCTCAACATCTGCGAGCGGATTGAAGGCAACCGAATGCTGAGTATCTGACGGATCGATAACAATGACATCGGCTGCGCGCTCCTCGGGTATAAAATCGAGTATGCTCGATATTAAATCGCCATCCGGATCGATAACACATACACCATATCCATAAGCGATATCTTGGCGTATGAGCGTTTCGGTAAGCTTTGTTTTGCCTACACCTCGTTTGCCGATGATATACATATGTCGCGTTCTGTCAGCACGATTGATACCAAAAATAAATTTTTTCTCTTCGAGCGCAGCTTCATAATTTGTGCGCCCAAAAAATGAAACCATGCGTGGGTCGACACGCTGATAGATAGGAAGATTTGAAGGAGGAGGTGCGTATTTAATTAAATGAATCTTGCCATCTTTAGGCATGCGCGTATTATACCATACCGAGCTTTTTGAGTGCTCGTTCGTATCTTTCCAAGGCCCATACGGCATCGCCGTAGGTGACGCCCTTCGCACCCTCATGTGCTATTTGATTGCGAAGTTTGTGCGCCTCCCAAAGATCGTCAATAGATTCAAAGCGTTGTTCGCCCAATGCCTGCAAGCGCTCACCCATCGTCTCGCCAGGAAGCTTCATGTCCTTGAGGATACGGTCTACGAGCGAGTCCGCCTCGATGATAAGGAGTGCGGCATCAGTATCAGAAGCTCGCTCAAGGCCCGACTTTACCCGCGTCCATTCGTAGGCGTAGAGCGCACCTTGCGGTTGAGGCTCAGTCGCGACTGCTGTGTGAGATTCTTTTTTACGAAAAGTGGCAATCTTCAGAACAACATAGACAATACCCACGGCCAGCACAAGCGAGAGAGTCCCTGCGATAATTTTAATCCACAAAATAAAACGGCTCCAAAAAGCATTGGCAAAAAATGATTCCGCGCCAAGAGTAAGGGCGCCGATTGAAAAACTCCCTAAGATAAATATCAAGAGGATAAGGAGCCACATCTCGACATCGCGGTAGTCCTTTACCACACTGCTGGCGGCGGGAGGCTTGGGTGGCGGTTTTGATGACGGTTTTCCTGCTGGTTTTTTGATGTCTGCCATAGTTATTTTTGATCTTCAAACATTTCGAGACCGACCGATGGGCCCATTTTTTTCGCCTCTATACGCCTAATAAGAGGTCCTGTCATGACGAGCATCGTCGGTGGATGATACAGGGTCGCCAACTCTTCGGTGTTGAGTACATAGACACGCTGTTTAATATTAAAATTCCATGGACGCGCAAGAATATATTTACCCATCACAGACTCCTCGGGTAACTTGCGCTCGCGAAAATATTCCCACATACGCACTTTGCGTGCCTCGGCCCGAAGTTTGGGTGCGAAATAAGGAAAAACATTGTACTTAGCTTGCGTCCAGACACTACGATTGTGTTCAAAATAATTCATATCTCCCGCAACATATTGATTGATGGCTGTCGTCATTTCTCGTTTGGCACTTTGCCCATCAGCTACTGATTTGTCAGCGATATAGACAAAGCGAATAAGTGTATTGTAGCCTGGTTTTGCTAAATTTAATTCGATTGCTTTTAACACTTCAGTCTCACCAGGCGTGCGCATAGGGCGATCGGTATACTCACCGAGCGGCCCTTGAATAACCTTTTCTTCTCGCGTTTTTAACTTATCAACGAGTTTGAGACCCTCTGCACGCCATGCGACAGGATCGGCGGGTTGAATAAGAATCTGAAGTAAATAATTTTCTTTGCGATCAATCTTTTGAAATACCTCTAAGAGCGCGGCGATGGGATCCAAACTCCGTTCCTCATCCATAGATTCAAACTTGAGATAGGTGCGAATAGGATACGCGTCGGGCTTACCAAGTACAAATTCGGTACCCCACAGGTCGAGATTACGAGCATACATGTCTGATATGCTGTTAGGAAAACGATCAAGATACTCAGAGACCTGCTCAATCTCAAGCATAGGATAGTTTGCATACAGGTTTGCTTCAACAGCCCTACGATGCTTTTTTGGTGTACGAATATAAAAATGAATATCACCACCAAAGCTTGCGACTTCAAGACTGAACCATAATGTCACCTCGCCATTAAGGTAGATTTCTTCAAAATCACCGGGAGAATTGCGCACACTCGAAAGGGCAATAAAAAACTGATCCATTGCCACGGGGCTTTTCGCTATATCGCGCGGAATCTTGAGCTCAAGAAGCGTCCACTCAATGGCTGCCTTATAGAGTTGCTGACGCCATGAGACCCAGAGTGCCCTAAAAACAACAAAAAGCGTGGGGGCAAGCCAGAGCCACCAGAAGCGTACAAGGAGTTTAATTGTGAAAATCGTTGGCTCGAAAAATTCGAGAATTGACATGTATTACGAGACTACCGTATAAGTTCCATCGTCCAGTGTCTTGAATAGTTTCTTGTTCTGAAGGTTGATGAAAATGGTGCTTGCCTTTACCTGACGGCGACGCATCACCTCATCGAGAATCTCCTCGCGCGTCATTGCGCGATCACAAAGCATTTGTACCAATACATCTTTTACAAAACCTGGCTCGTATCCCCACTCTTTGAGCGCATACAAACCGCGACCAACGAGTACGAAGCGGGCGTCTTTGATAAGTTCATTGTGTACGGTCTGCACATGTACTGATTTATTGGAAAACTCACCGATGCGTTTTGCGATATCGCGAAAATGCATTGGTTCCTTTGCTCGAGAGAGCGCGACAAACGCGCTATCGCGCATGCCACGCGGGCGCACAAACGGAGATGATACATGGCCATATTCATCCCACGCATTTTTCTCGATCTCTTTAGAGAGACTGATATAGGTAGCGAGCATAGGACTTTTTTCCGATACTGCAACGCCAGTCTTCTTGAGATGAACTGCCAAGCCAGCAAAAGCGCCTTCGGTGGGCAAGGTAGAGCCTTGCTCGCGAAGCGCGCGGGCAAATGCGGAGAGAGCCGCTTCAATGCCGGCTACGGGAGCGTCAGAAACATGCCAACGCGCATAGAGCCGATCATCAGCTTTGCGGCGTCGAATAGAATCAGAAAGATCACAAAAGAGTACGAGCGTGTTTTTGTCTTTTACTTGACGAAAATCAGGTAAAGACAAAAAATCGTTTTCTGCGGCAATGCCGCCAACGCCTGCGAGTACACTAATGACAGCCGCTTCTTGTGCGGCAAACTCAGCAAAGAGCGGAGACTTTTTCAGACGGCGTACGGCATCGTTTTCGATCTGACGCACGCGCTCACGAGTGATACCCTCGCGCTTACCGATAGCCTCGAGAGTCATGCCATCTGCCTCACCTATACCGTAGCGACGCTTAAGGACGCTTCGCGCACGAGTCGGAAGCTCCCCTAGAAACTTTGCCATTTGTTTCTCAAATGTGGGTGAAATTGAAGCCATAATTGAACATTTCTATTCTACCATATAACCATAAAACAATCAAGAGGTCAATGCTGCCATATCCCCGTCTTCATAAGCCTTCAAATCTGACGACCGAATGGCTATAGATTCGATAATTCCTATGGCCGCCATGAGCGTTACCAAGAACGAACCGCCATAGCTCATAAACGGAAGTCCGATGCCGGTAATGGGCAATAAACCGATATTCATACCTACATGAACGGCGATATGCCCTACAAGCAAAAAGCATACGCCCAAACCAAAAAGCTTTGAGAAATTATCAGGCGACATCATACTGATGTGTAAAATACGCCAAAAGAGCAGTGAAAATGAAAGAAATACAAGCACAATACCCACGAAGCCCCACTCCTCGGCAAATGCGGCAAACATAAAATCAGTCTCTGATTCGGGCAAAAAGTTGAGACGCGACTGCGTACCGTACCCGACACCCTTGCCCCACAACTCGCCCGAACCCACCGCGATCATTGCCTGAATTGCATGATACCCGGATTTTTTTGGATCATTTTCCGGATTGAAAAAAGCGACTACGCGTGTTTTCTGGTATGGCTGAAGTACAAAAAACCACCCGACAGCGGCAACGACAATACCAAGCCCTACGAACAAGACGATGTGACGCATAGTGAGACCTGAAAATAAAAGCATTGCGATCCAGATAAAAAAGAGGATTGCCGATGACCCGAAATCAGGATGTAAAAAAACCAGCGTCATAGGTACGATCAAATATAAAAATGAGATGACGATATGTCGAAAAAGCGCGATCTCCACATAGCGCCGTGAAAAATATTTAGCAAATACAAGTATGAGGAATAACTTAACGGGTTCTACCGGCTCGAAAGCAACGCCACCGATATAAAACCAACTTTGCGCGCCACGCGTAGCAAATCCCGCAATTGCCAAAAGCGTTAAAAGACCGACACCGAAGGCGTACAGCCCGAGAATCGCAGCGCTTGATTTGAGTGTTCTCCAATCAATAAATGCGCAAAACAGCATAACCCCCGTGCTGATAGCAATCCAGATGAGTTGGCGCCAAAAAAAATAATCATTGCCCGAGAGCGATTTCATGGTGAGGAGCCCGAAAAACAAAAGCGGTACGATACCCCAAATCAGCAACCAATCAAAACGGCGCAAAACCTGCATACGGCAGTTATCGTATCACCGTAGTATCCGACGGTAAAGCGGCGAAATCGTACTCGGGGCTTCAAACGAGGCGGGCGGCCAAGTAAAAATCACATCTTGTGTTGACTGTGGTGGAAAAGTCTTTATAAAAGTCTTGCTCGCCGCGTACGCGTTGCCATTGGTATTCTCAAGACGCAAGGTCATCTCAATGTTTTGCTCTTCAAAGAGAGACCTGTTGGCGATAGTCGCACGGATAATCGGATTTGGCTCTGACTGGTAATCCCAACTCACCAAATCAATCTTGAGCGGGTTGTCTGTATCCATCGGCTCCCACGCGATCGGCTTGTAATTAAACTCGACATAGGAAGGGTGCAGTGGCCCCGTCACTAAGTTGGCTTCAAAAACAAAAAGTTGCTCGCCCGGATAAAGAAAGGTCCTACCTTCTTTTTGGGAGACTAATAATCCTGCTTTGTCGTAGACTTTAAAGATATATTCAAATTTTTTTACACCCAGCTTGATGTTTTGATTCTCAATGAGCGCGCCGACATCAAATACCCCCGCGCGCACGATAAAATAATCTTTCCAGAGCACCAACGGCGGTTTGACGATCTCACCCAAACACTTGTTGGGGCAGTTGCCTCCGCAGTCAATGTCTTGTTCGGTACCATTTTGTTTTTCGTCAGTACACGATGGCTGTGGCCAAAACGACCACGCAAGCGCAGCGACCAGAATCGCAAGTAACAGAAAAATAATGCCAAACCCGGCAAGGCGCCGCTTAAATATCCAAAGTCTCATAGGGTTCATTGTATCAAAAAGTATTGCAGGATAAAAGAAAAAGAGACCCTGCATCGAGCAAGATCTGCTTAGTGAGACTGCGGCTTGCGACGCATGTGGCCATGGTAATCGCAAGTAAGGCAATTGAGCGCAATGCTGCTGCCACTTTCTGGGATCACATAGGTGAGCCGACTCTGACACCGGAGACAGAGATGTCTTCCGGGCTGAAACTGCCGGTACGCCCACCATGCGACTCCTGTGAGTGCGAGAGCAAGTGCGACCAAAATTTTCATGGAGCACCTCCTAGAAAAATTGTACTCCCTTCCCATAAAAAGAAAATGCCCGTAAACAATCGTGTTTACGGGTTATGCCGGCTGGATCCAACAGTAATCGCCTTCTTTGCGCGTGACGCGCCAGCGCCTGTCACGCCATTCGAAGACGGACCCTTGCTCAAGATCGTAATCTCCACTCCAAACTTGCGAAACATCACTCGATCCACTAAGAATCAACGAGTACACATAGGTTATCTTGCCGAGCAGTGAATCACTCATCCGACCTCCCTTCGTGGTACTACTTCCACCAAACTACTCAACTCTCGCAAAACTTGCAAGTTCAGTATTTTGGTAGAGGCTCGACCCACGCTGATGCGGGGTCGAGCCATGACGGTTTTCTGACGCGCTTACTCGATTGCGACTGTTTGACCCCTCCCGAGTTTGCCGTGATCCCACCCTGCCGGATTGATGCTCTGTGCATCATGGACATGAATCTCCGCGTACCAAACGCGGGTAGTATCCTTCTTGGGATACATGATTCGCGCATACATCGGCTCACCGCGTACCACATCGGTAAAAACCCGAGTACGCAACGACGAACGAAGATCGACTGTATCGAGCGCACCATCTTCGTTGAGCACGGCGAACGAGTATTTACCGGGTTCGTGCATGAACACTCGCTGAATGTTTGCATACTCACGCCACCCTGTTGCCTGTGGGGCTATTGTGTCGTGATAGACACCAAACGCCACGACCCCAACGAGTATGAGAAGGATGAGACCAAAAACTTTATTCGACATACCTACCTCAAAGTTATTCGCCCACGGGGCTACGTTTCTGTATTGAAAGAACTTCTACCAAAACCTTCAAAAGGTTTTTGAAAACTTTGGTAGAGGCTCGACCGCGCTGTTGCGTGGTCGAGCCATGACGGTTGTTTACGCGGGCGTCGCCGCTATGTGTGGCCGGTATGCGGCCCCTATCTCATCTCACTCGCGGACCTCCTCTCTTTACACTGATGAACAGCAGTTTCAGATGAGTGCGCCTTCGGCGCGCTCGGAATGCTCGAGCGCGAGACATGCTGCCTCGAACTGGAGCTCCAGACCGTCACCATCGGGCGCATAGCGCCGATGTCGCTCGGCCGTACGCTGAGCGGCGAGCCGAGCGTTGTCCTCGCGATCGACGCGCGCACACAGAGTGCCAAACACCGCGAGCATCAAGAGACAGAGAACCACCCCTGCGAGAATCAACATTTCGTCCCCCTTCCTGTCCGACTTCATTGTGCGGCGCTACGAATCACGGATCGTTGTAGATATGGGTCGACGGCGGATCGAGAAGACCTCGCTCGCCACACCCTCGATCGAATGCCCCGATCGCGAAGAGAACCATCGCGATCAAGATTGCCAGAACTCCGTATCCAACGGCCGTCCGCATATTTTCCTCCTCTTATGAACTCTCGAGGATCATTATATCACTAAAATACTTAAATGTCAAGCATAAAAACCCTTACAGTGTAAAGGTTTTTAGAGTATTTAAGTCAAAAGTCCTGGCGGCGACCTACTGTCCCCTGATGAGTATCATCGGCTCAACGGCGTTTTACGACTCTGTTCGGAATGGGAAGAGGTAGTACCACCGTGACGAGCCACCAGGACCTTGGACTCAAACTATGATTTCGAAACTGAGAGGAAGGGTCGAGCACTGATGCACTCGACCGTAAGGTAAACTCGAAGCGGTGGATTGCCATGTTGCTCAATCGTGATCGTCAGATAGACCAGTCTGACTGACTACTCACTCGCGCAGGCAAGTACTTCGGCTGGCTCCAAAGCCACCACTTCGAGCCTTGAGGCGGAACATCCCAGGCCGAAACCAGGGACCTTAACCGCTCCAAGCTGAAAGAACTGCAAGAAAAACTGCTGGGACAACGAGAGGGAGTTGAACCCTCCTTCCGATCAACTGGCTAATAGTCTCGATGCTAGCCTTTCTGAGGCATCGCTATCGAAACGTCCGGATGAAGAGAATTTTCTTGGTCGCCGCACCATTGCCCCATGCTTTCCTCCTCTCAATTTCGAAATATATTATTTGGCAAGAAAAATCCGTAGGTAATGTATGCATTGTCTAACGGAGAACTCGGACTATTAGTACCCCTCGGCTCAACACATTGCTGTGCGTACACCTAGGGCCTATCAACGTGATAGTCTCTCACGGTCCTCAAACGGTTCCTTATCTTGGGGTTGGCTTCGCGCTTAGATGCTTTCAGCGCTTATCCAATCCGAACATAGCTACTCGGCGATGCCACTGGCGTGACAACCGATACACCAGAGGTTCGTTCCTTCCGGTCCTCTCGTACTAGGAAGAACACCCCTCAAGAACCTACGCCCGCAGTAGATAGGAGACCAACCTGTCTCACGCTTCTTTATTTTCATCTGTTACCAGATGGATCGGACTATACCACCACCCCGCACTTGCGGGGGACCGACGTCTTGATATTCATACGAATACCCTCTCCACTTAAGGATCAGTCTCTACGGGGTCAATCTATATATCTTTCGTTTTTTAGAGTAATTTAACTCTCGAAAACGATCAACGAGTTTCATCAACTTCTCGAAATCTTTTGCATTTGCCACCCTCTCTTTTTTATCGAGAATAGTAAGCAAAAGATTTGCCTGTTCTTTTTTAAGAACAAGATACGGCCGCACCCACCCGACAAATATTTTGAGTGAGTCAACCCGGCCAATAGTATACTCGAGTACGCCGTCTTTGCGCGCTCTCATGTACCCAAGACCGATACCGTTGCATAATGTCTCGAACAACTCCCGTGCTTTTTCCGATTGGAACAAAACAATGTAGGGAGCGATCTGATAGCCGTATTTATAACTTGCGTTTGGTTTCAAACGCACATAAATACTACCATCTCCATCGAGAAATCCTGCAAGATATGCTTTTTTATTTGACGAAACCATAGACGACTTCCCTCGGTATTATCCTAACATATGACAGGTTGCTAGTACATAATCGTTAGGACTTCACCGATATGAGTCAGTTTATTCAAGTTGCCTTACGGCAACAGGCCGCCGTTGTTTGATGTCTACCTGGTTCATTTTTGACGGTCTGAACCCAGCTCACGTACCCTTTTAATTGGCGAACAGCCAAACCCTTGGGAGCTTCTCCACCCCCAGGATAGGACGAGCCGACATCGAGGTGCCGAACACCGCCGTCGATATGGACTCTTGGGCGGTACCAGCCTGTTATCCCCGGAGTAACTTTTATCCGTTGAGCTTTCGCGGCGTCTAATACCCACGATCGGATCACTATGTTCTGCTTTCGCGCCTGCTCGACATGTCCGTCTTACAGTCAAGCCAGCTTGTGCCATTACACGACGAGCGCGATTTCCATCCGCGCTTAGCTGACCTTGGTAAACTCCTCCGTTACTTTTTAGGAGGATAGCGCCCCACCAAAACTGCCCACCAGGCACTGTTCCTGTGCGTTTTTGCCGCACGGGTTAGGATATAACTCAATTAAGATGGGTGTTTCATTGGCGACTCCATGGCCCCCAAAAGGACCACTTCAAAGTCTCCCCACTACGCTACGCATAAAAGACTTATACCCAATACCAAGCTGCAGTAAAGCTTCCGGGGTCTTTTCGTCTAACTGCGGGTAACCGGCATCTTCACCGGCATCGCATTTTCACCGGGCACCTCCCTGAGACAGTTCTCCAGTCGTTACGCCTTTCGTGCGCGTCGGAACTTACCCGACAAGGAATTGCGCTACCTTAGGACGATTATAGTTATCGCCGACATTGACGAGGGCTTATACCGTGCAGCCTACACCATTGCTGACATAGACCGACAATATTTAACCTTCTCGCATTGGTCAGGCGTCACCCCCTATACATACTCTTACGAGTTCGCAGGGAGCTGT
>ERZ1292623.890-Hain-H51-01um-R1-890-length-30323-cov-7_pt1 | contig 30323 bp, 32 predicted proteins | sample MGYA00564398_ERZ1292623 | MGnify/ENA primary metagenome ERZ1292623 (study PRJEB36523, sample SAMEA6512633) | groundwater metagenome | collected 2019-01-07 | study: AquaDiva: Metagenomics assemblies of 32 groundwater samples
CATATGCGAGGCTATGCTAAAGGGTAGGGTTATATGGGGGTTTAATATTTTAGTGCAAGCCATCAAAAATGCCACAAGACAAGATTAAGAAATGCCTGAGCGAAGGGGCAAAGAGCGGAGAACGCCATCAAGGACTGCGCAGAATAAGTCCTAACCAAGAAATGGCTGAGAAACACTTAACTAAGGCCTTGCACAATCTAGAAGCCATGACAGTCCTTCATGATCTGCATTACAGCGATTGGTCAGCCAGCACAGCATTCTACACCATCTACCATGGCCTACTTGCCGTTCTTGCTTTGCATGGTTATGAATCCAGAAACCAATCCTGCACGTTCGCACTCATTGAAGATCTCATAAAAAAAGGAAAATTAAAACACTTAACTCTTGTTGACATCAAAGAAATCTTTGACAAAAACACTGATCAAGATCTGGAGCACAGCAGCAAAATCCTAGACATCCGAGAGCGTATGCAATACTCCGTAAAAACAAGCCTTGCCGAAGAAGAGTTCCAGTTATTGAAGAAGCGAACCAAAGCCTTACTCGACAAGATCCGCCTAGACCTGGAAGAAGAATAGCAGATCACCCGCAATAAGAAAGACTTCAGCAAAGTGAAAGGCTTGGAGTTGGTTACGTATTAGGTTCTATTTAAAATAGTTAAAAATTAAATTCTGAGCAGCGATGGAGTACAATCCTCCCCCGATCAAACCGTAGATTACTAAATTTCCCATCTTAAGTTTGATGTCAAAGTGATCACCTAGTCGGTTAAGACCGTACGCAGCCAACATCCACAAAGGAAGTGTCAACGAGCTTTGAATTAAATTACCCGTCAAGGGTCCGTTCTGACGCATAAGTTCTTTTAACCAAATATTTTGTTCAGCTTCTATTCCAATCCGATTCACTACATAAATAGTAGAACCGACATCGGCAATTTTTCCACCAAGAAAAAATGGCAGCATTATTTTTGTTTCATCTATTATATCCATAAGATCTTTCTTTTTCGGCTGAACAGCATTTTCAACGGGCATTATTTGCAGGAAACAAAAGGTAATTTATAAAGCAATAAGTAAACCATTTATGTGACTTACCTAGATCTAAAGTTTTTATAGAAATAAATCAAGACTCCTAAAATGCATAGAACAACCAATCCTCCCACCCAATTCGCCCATCCTTGTGTCCAGGTTGAATTCATAAGGTTCTCGCCTAAATTCATCCACCAGTCCATGTTCCATCCTATCCAGAGGGGTAAGTTACGTTGGAAGAACTGTGTCCCACCACCCGTAAGCATGACAAGACCCATAAGAAACAGAATCAGGGCAGAAACGAGGTTATAACGGAGGTACTTCTTGCCAAAGACCGTAATTGGTTGGCTTCTCCAGTTCTTGGCCCAATCAAAACTATCGGAAAAGTAACTTAATATGATCAAGGGAAGGGTCGCTCCGATTCCATAGGTTACCAACAATAATACAGATTTAAGTAGGCTATCAACATGCGCAGCCATCAAGATAATACCACTTAGTACAGGTCCAACACAAGGGGTCCATCCAAAAGCAAAGAGCATGCCTAAAACAAAGATGCCCCAGAATGTTTTCTTCTTGCCCGCATCCAATTTAAAGGTAAACAAGCCAAATCCTTTTTCATGCAGCATCAGATAAGCAAAATAAATCAGCAAAACGCCAGACAATGTAGACAGGTAAATCTTATAAGGGTTGAAGATGTCTCTTGCTAACCCTGCAATGAGTCCGACTATGGCAAAGGCTAAGATCATGCCTGCACTAAAAACAAGGCTCATCCAGAAGGCCTTTTTCCTTTCCTTGAAGGCATAAGAAAAAAAGGCTGGGACCAATACAAATCCGCAAGGGCTTGTAAAAGATAGAAAACCAATCACAAATGCAATAAGAAAGGTGACATTCAAAGCCATGTTGTCTTCATAATCAATAATCTTTTGTACATTCGCCGGAATGACCAATGCAGTTACAATAGAAAGAGAAAGAATAAAGACAAGAAAAAAGAAAGAAAAACGCATACCGTTCAACAGCCGCCGACCATCTCAGGTAGGTTTTGTACATTTTGAGGAACGCCTCCTTGGCCGCTAGGGGCACCGCTTAGAGGGCTCACTTTGATGTTGCCACTGGATATGTGTTCTTTAATGTTCATGAGTTGTATGGTTTGTATACCATACACCACAACCAATACGACTAAGGCAATAGTTACTAGGGTTTGTGCTTTCATCTTAACATCCTCCTACCATTCCAGGTAAGTCTTTGAGTGTTGCAGGGTCGCCGCCAGCCACTTTAAGGCTAAGGGAAACCATTTGTTTGGGGAAGAACAAGGACTTCCATTTTAAGTTTTCTTGTACAATACGTGCATCAGAGTAATCAGTATTTTGGATGAGCCATTTGGTCAAACCAAGCAAAGCAGGATTGTGCTTGCAGCCGCATACGCTTTTGCCATTGGCATCTGCACCGGCAGGTCCTATACCGCAACAGTATTCACAACTGATACCATAGGGTTTGCTCGCTAAAGAAGCGTATCGCTGGTGTTGTTCAGAGGTTAACTTAATGCTTCGATCCGTCTGAACTAAGCGGTTAAGCCCTCCAACAGGATCATCATAACTTACGCCTAAGGCTTGCCCGTATTCAGGGGTTCCTTGAGGGATCATGACATCCATGGCACTTTGAGCGTCTTTGATTTTTTCTACGGGCATCAACATTTGGATGGATTGTGCTGTAGAAGTAACTTTAGATAAGTCAGCCCCTTTGAGTTTGGAGTCATCACTTGAATAGCTAGGTTTGGTGATTCCAACAGCTACAGAAACATCCTGGAGTAGGTATTGATTAAAGAGAAGGATGAGTACAGCAAGGGTGAGCAAAACAATGTTTAGGTTGGTGAACAAGTGTTCAGGGTCTTTGAGTTTGGAAGATTTGTTTTTTTTCAATGTGATCACCTCTTAAAAGCAAACGATGGTAGTATATAAAGTTAACTCATCTCGCATCTATCCAGAGAAACCTTTAATACTTTGAGCAAATTGAGTAATGGTCTCTGCTAATTCATACCCTGCATCCGTAGGAATTATTAGAGCGTTTTCATATTCTTCTCTTCCAATTTCGCCTTCAAGCCAAGATTTAGTGTGTCTTACAAGAAAAACAGCGTTTTCCGGGGTTGACATTTCTGGATGGGGTTGGACGCCATATCGCACAGCGCCATTTGCACAAACGGCTTTAAAAGCGTGAATAAACCCATTTCTCATCGCAAGTACATCCGCAGATTTTACCAGTTCACCATTTGGAAGAGTATCAACATAATCTTGGTGTAGATGTGCGCCATAAAATCTCTCAGGAAGCTTCCCAAATATCAGGTCTTTTTTTCCTGCATCAGTAAGTTCGTGTTGTAAATAGCCAGGTTCTACCCTCACCAACTTGCCAAGCCGCCCTCCCATAACATGAGCAACCAACTGAGCGCCAAAGCAGATCCCAAACATAGATCCTTGATAAGCAGCAAGTTTTTTTGCAATTCCATCAATCGAAAGGTAATCTGCACCTTCAATAGCTCCTTTTTGTACCATTTTCTGGTAATTTGTTGCCGATAGCTTTGAGCCAGATAGGATGAGCGCTGAACAACCAGAAAAATCAACTTGCTCTGTAAAATGAAATCCACGATATTCAATTCCCTGAGGGATTAACGCGCCAATTTTATCAATATACTCGATCGTGTCTGGATTTTGATCTGGGTTAAAGTTAATGATACCAATTTTTCCTGTTAAATCGGTGCTCATAGGAAAGCTTTTTCTTAGATATATATAAACCTACTCCACAACCAACTTTCCTTTCATGGCTCGATGTCCGCTACCGCAAGGTACAGAGCAGTAAAAGGCAAAGGTGCCTGTTTTATCTGCATTGAACTCAATGGTTTGCTCTTCTCCTTCAGGCAGATCTACATTGACGTCATATTCTTGAATGCCAAGTCCATGGTAACCTTCAATACTCTTTGCATGGATAACCACATGATCTCCTTGGTGAACATGGATTTCAGTGGGTTCAAAGGCGAAATCTTTAGCGGTAAGAGTAATCTCTACAAGAGGTCCAGTAAAAGTAGGGGTTTCAACCAAAGTTACAGGAGTGTTAGGATTAGAAAGGACCTGAGCGGGGGAATGAGCTTCTTTAGGTTGTACCGTACAAGACATCAATAAACATAAGAAAAAAAAGAAAAAGATGACCTTCATTGCACAGCTTGTCCATCAGCAGCTGTATCTTCAGCGCAACTAGGAGCATCAGTCATATGAGGCTTTTCAGCATCAGATTCAAGCATGATATGCATCATCCAGTAGCCCTCTTCTCCGCCTTGACCGCCCATGCATTTAGCAGGGTCAGTTTCCATGCAATTTTTGGGGTGGAAGTGGTTAAATCCAGGAGGGAGTTGTTCTTGATCTTCCTTACAGAACTTACCAGGTAAGGCAATGCCAATCGCATCCAGGTCATCCATTTCAGAGTCCGTAGCAAAGAATAGATAGCTACCATCTCCCAGATCAGCCCATTTATGGCCGGGTTCAGTAGGTTTTACAGGGCTTGCACTGTAAGCAGTCATCAACTGGTCCCAAAGATGAGCTTTTCCTTTTATATCTCCTAACTGATCTTTGAGATCATCCGCTTGCTTTTGTAAGTCAGTATTTTTTGTTTCAGCACTGGCTTTGTCGGCTTTAAGCTGGTCCAATGCTTCTTGGGTGATAAGTTGCTTCGTACAGCTGCTAAGAACCAGGGCAGTTACGCAAAATAGGATTAGAATCGTTTGTGGTTTCATCCCGTGCACCTCCAAGGATACAAAGGTTGGATCGGTGCGGAATTTATATAGATTGTGGATTGCTTGTTCACTTATTGAAGGCCTTGAACAACCCCTATCTCCATTGAATATTCAAAGCGCTCAAACCGAACAGTTAGCTGGATTTACTCTCCTCAGATAAGGGGTGGAATTCGGAACGTGCTCGAAAACCAAATGGTTTTCGGCATGTCAGGATTCCATAAGATGGAATCCAGAACATTTAAATAGATCGATTGCTTCCTTTTAAACATGAAGCTAGCGTATATTATTATGTTGGCATTAGTACTGGTTCTCTCAAGCTGTGGCAAGTCTTCTTCGACGGCAAATGTGACCAAAGAAAGTTCATCTTCCACTCCCATTACAGCAATTTCTACAGATAAACCCGTAGAAACTACCCCTTCAACCGACTCTAAACCGGTAGATACAGATAAGGTAGGAGTAGAGGCTGCAGCTTCATTCAGTTCAAAATACTGCAATTATAAATATGGAGCATTGACGTTACAGTTAAATGCAAAGAAGGAATCTGTTAAGGCCTTGGAAAATCAAAAAGATAAGGATGGCCGCCTTTCCGAAGCAGTAAAGCAAGACATTGCTAAGGCAAGTACAGAGGTTCAAGATATTCAAAAAGCCATAGATGCCTTACAAAGTGTGTGCAAGAGTTCTAAATTGGGGGATCAGTGCACCATATTCCAAAAGGACATTCAATCGAATATAGACATGTTTGCGAGTGAATTAAAGGACGATAAGGTTTCATTGGACAAGTGGAATCAGAAATTGAAAGAAGCCCAAGATGCAAGTAAGATCACAGACTTAACCATTGCAAAGGCAAAGGTGGAAAAGATCGCCCCTCGAATTCAGAGCGAAGAAAATCAGGTAGGTGCGTTTAACACGATGCTTGAGGACTTGAAGGGGTTCTGTTAAAAATGAAGCTTAAGATCTGGTTAGGAATGTTTTTTCTTTTGATGGGGTTTGCATTCGCTTCTTCCTATAACAGCTGGGCAGATTACAGCCCTTATTACTACGGCATGAACCAGTATTACAATCAAGGGCAATATGGGTCTGGGCAGTACTCAGGTTATCAGTACAATCCCTACAGCCAATATCCTTATTGGTACCAGCAAACCCCGTATTGGTACCCCATGCAGGCTACCTATCCAAATGGACCGTATATGCAAGGGCAGTATGGATATAATATAGGAAGCTATCCGTATGGATATAATAACTACAACAATTATAACTATAATGGTTATAACACTAGAAATTCAGGCAATTATCCTTATTGGTTTGGAGGGAATGCGAGGTATTATCCTTCTGTTTATCAAAGGTACAATTACCCATATTGCAACAGCGGCTCATGCCCAAACTACCAAGGATATGGATCTAGGGTAGGCAGCCGATATAATTGGAATTATAATTATTAAGATTCTTCTGTTGAATAGAAAAAATGTATTTGTTTAGCGTCCTCGGGTCGAAATCCGTTCGAACAATTCTCAAGCGCGTTGCGAGGGGACAGCCCCCTACGGGGACGCAGTGCCTATCGTTAAACATTAAGGATTTCGAAGTGTCAGAATTCGAAGAATTCTGATCACCCCAGGAACCTTTATGGTTCCTGATGATGCTAAACAAATACGGAAAAATTATAAGCTCAAAGGGAATAAAGACTTCTATGAAGAGTATTCCAAAGCAGGGAGAATTAAAGCGTAAGTTACTTCATGTGGGTTGGATTGTCTTGGCGCTGTTTTCTTGGTGGGCATTACCACTATATGGGATTGGGGTTGTAATGCTAATTTTAGTGGAGTTATTGGGAGTTTTACTGCTCTTTGATTTTCTAAGGGTGGAGTGGAAGTGGCCTCTTTTGCAAGGAATCATGCGGGATAAAGAGGACCTGATGTTTTGTGGGGCAACAACAGGCATGTTAGGGGTTATCGTATGCTTTGCTCTTCTGGACCCTGGAATTGCGTGTCTAGCAACATTATGCATGGGGGTAGGAGACTTAGTGGCAGGTATAGTTCGAATGAAGTGGGGTAAGCACTTGTTTTTAAAGAAGACCTGGGAAGACTTTGTAGCAGGAGCCATAGCAAGTTCAGCAGCATGCCTACTATTAGTTCCAAGTCCTTTTCTAATCATACCCATGACGCTAGCTGCTCAACTAGCAGAGAATGCTGTTTCCGTGCTGGATGATAACCTAGTCATGGTGTTGACAGCTGGTTTGATGGGTCAATTGATGCTGGTGCTGATTTAGAAAGAATGTAAAGTCGGCTCTTTGATGCGCATCTCTCCCTTAAATCGCACTTCTACCTGCGCTTGATGCAAAAGTTCTCGTAAGTTAAGGAGTTGTTTTTTCCAGGGGTTTTCAAGCATGCCCTCTTCTTCACTAGGTAAACTGCACAGCACAGTTTGTCCTTGATTGAACAAGTACCAGAGTCCATTGCTCTTGACCCTTCCAGCCATTCCATCCGTGGGGAAAAGGTGGCTTACAGCTTTGCTTCGAATGGTTCCGGTGCCAATATCTGCAACCTGATGTTTAAACCTGAATTTTTGGGCAAGATGTTCACCTAGAAGTTTTTTCTCATGAGCAAGATGGCTAAGGTCCACTCGATAGCTAAGGAAGGCATGTTGTAAAACACCTTCAGAAGAGATCAACATGGCGCCGTCGAGTTCCCAGAGGCTTTTTCCGTAACCCGGAAGTTCTTGTGTGAGGATTTCAGAAAGGTGAGGGGTGAGTACAGAGAAAGGTTTAATGGTGTCAGGAAAGGGATCTTGATTGAGGTGTTCAACGCATCGTCCAAGCCAGCTGGGTTTGTAGCCCCAGGCAAATTGAGCACTAAAGCGAGGAATGGTTCGTCGGAGTTGTTCAAGGGTTAGACAGAAATAAGTAAGGGCATCGTGTGTGTGTAAGGCATTAGCGAGTTCATGTTCCAGTTCAGTGTCGTTGAGCATCCCCACCTCTAAATCAGTTTCGTCAAGAACCCCCTATAACCAAGGATAGTGGTTCTTGATCGTGCTCAGAATTCTTCTGGAATTCTGACATAAGGAGTGTAGTACGAACTCATATAAAAAGCTTGTTCTTATACAGGTATAAGGTTACTATGTTCTCGGCCAACATTCTTGTCGAATCGAAGAAAGGTAGAAATTGTATTCAATAGTCAAGGCCCCAGTAGGATCAACCAAGGGAGGATGTTCCGTGTAATAACTGCTGGGGCAAACGTGAATGGGGGAAGGAAGTTCGTTGAGTTCATTACCATTCTTGTCGACGACAGTTACATACAATTGATACAGAGAATCAATTAGTTTAGGATCGTCATGGATCTCTTCGTTGCCGCATCCTTGCAACGTGGTTTCATAAGGACCGGAGGAACTTACCTTTTTGAGGACGTTAACAAGAATGGTTTTTTCTCCAGTGTAGTAAGGTACTTGTTTGCGATCATCAAAGGTAAAGGCATACGTCGGAATGCGCTCGATTGATTTGGAAGAAAAGTCTCCTTGGGAGCAGTAGAGAAGGTAGTGGTCAACATCCTCATCTTTTTTCCCATCTTCATAAGGGGTTTTATCCCATTGCACGAGGATGCCATCACTCAGTTCCTCTCCATTTGGAGGCTCGAGTTGAATGGTGGTGCTTGATTTGTCTTGGGCTGAATAATCAGGGAAGGAAGGGGTTCGATCGGTAAGTTCCAAGGCAAAACGGATGGTAATATTTTTCCATTCAACATGTCCAGGTTCATAGTAAGGAATTTCATGAGTGGTATTAGCGCAGAGTTTGGTCCTTGTTTTGTTGATCGTACATAAGGGGACTGGAGTGCCATCTGAATAATTCGGATCTTGTATAAAAATAAGATCGCCATTTTTTTCTTTGTAGAGAGATAGCAAGGGAGTTTTTACCTTTTTGATTTCAAATTCAGCTTTATAGGAAGTAAGGGTTTGATCTTGATAAACGAAACGGTTTGCAGGGTCTTGATTACCTGCATACGTTCCCGTAGCCACAGGCAAAGTGGTGTCATATTCAATATGCTTAGGTTGAAGAATGATTTTGCCTTCTTTGAATTCAAGGTTTTGTTGGGTCTGAATCGCGCAAAGACAATCTCTTTGTTGGGTCCGCCGACAATTTTCGTACGATTCTATAAAGTCAGCACCAGGATCTTGACAGTCCGTAGAAAGGAGGAACGAATCTATTTGTGTTTTATCTTCTTGTTGATTATGTGCATCCATCGCTTCTTTCAAACAGGAAGGAGGATCATCATAACAGTTTTGGATGGTTTCTTGTGCCCATTGTTTGAGTCGCTCATAAACATTCAAAGAGTGAAAGTAACTCGCCCGATAAGAGGGTTTTACCAGATAGTCTGCAAAGTGTTTACCATTGAAATCACTTTGTGTAATAAGGTTATTCTTGGCTTTTCCTAAGACTTGGATGGCAGGTTCAAAAGTATATTCATAGTTATAATTATCTTTAGTATAGGGATAAAGAGTTTGAGTTAAGTAATTGTCAAATAAGAGCGGATAAACCGCTTTAAAGGCGTCTTGCTCATTAGGAAAGCAATTTTGAGTCTGGTCAGTGGTACTCCATAAATTATAGGAATGCTGACCACAATTTTCAGAAGGTTTAGCAAATCCTCCTTGTAAAGCTAAATTGCGTAGCACATCGTAAAGGGAATACATTCCTGCTTGATCGATGAAAGTAAGCTTTCCTTGAGCATCATAATGTGCTTTAAACAAGGTAATGGATGTAGCGCCAGGATACTGGTCCGCTATAAAATTTTGGTATAAATGAGGCAGTAGGAAGATGGCGCTCATGATCAAAAACCCTACGCTAGTCCAGGTAAGGATCTGACCTTTCATGAAACCCGCTCCTTTTCTAAGGTCACAACCAATTTTTTGTTGATGAAGGAAGGGATTTGGGTTTCATACCTCATGAGTTTAGCATCCGTATTTATAGACCCATACTCATAGATGATTTGAGATCCACTGGTGAGGATAAGGTGAGTGCCAGAGACATAGCGTCCTAAAACACTATTTAGTTGAGTTGCATAATCAAGATCTATTTCTTGATAAGCAAGAAGTTCAGCAACCGTAACCTCATGCCCTGAAAGGGTAACTGGAGTGCGTAAAAGGGTGAAGAGTCCTCGTTGATGGATCAACTCTTGAGTGTCCTGTTCGTGATACTCAAAGCGAATTTGTTTGCTTTCTGCACTTTGTGTTGCATAAAGGGATAAACTAACTAAGATGACAAGAGTGGCAATGATCCACTCTGTAGTTCCAATGTCAACGAGAGCTTTGGAGTTCATGAGGGTAAGTAAAGGGTGAGTTGAGCAGGCTGAAGGTACTGATTTTTGTAGAGTAAAACAGGAACAGTGCGTTGTTGGGAGCTCGTTTTGAGAAGGGTATATTCAGGAGCATTCATAGGCGTTATACGAAGGCCGGCAAAGGGGACTTGATCATTGAAGCACTGATTAATATTTTTTTCATCTAGTTTAATAGCATCAAGAACAGAAGGGTATATCCTTCCAGTCTGGGGGTCTTGATAAGTGAAACAATTATTAAGGAGGCGTTCAATCCAGAGTTGATACGTGAGTTCCGGGTCAGAAGTAGCTTGAGTTTGGTAAAGGTCTACTGGATAATATTCACGGGCAAGAAAAAGCATGGCCAGTATGAAAACCACTGAAATCATGAGTTCAAAGGTATCCTTACTTTCTTCAAAGCCTTCTCCTTTTTTATTCATGATGCCTCTGAGGGTATAGGTGGGTTTATTTTTCCTTGTAGTTTTAAGTATCGAATTTTCTCTTGTTGTGTTATAGAAGTGGACAAATAATTTTTATTCTCTGAATAATCAGCTTTTCCTTGGGTAGTTTCTTTTTGAGATTTGTATTGGACAGTACTGACCCCTTTTTCTTGAGTGAGCGTATATCCACTAAAATCATAAGGGTAAGTTAAGGAAACATCGGTGTCTGTGGGCAAGCTGCGAAGGCTATCGGCAAGTAGGGTAGTGTCTTTCGCATAAAGGTCAGTTTTGATGAGGTGACTATTGACCACACGAACACCATGGTAAACAAACAATCCTCCTAAAAGACAGCCAAGAACAGTATAAACTAAGAATCGAGTGGTAGCCACAGAAGCGCGAGTATTCATCGTTTGATCTTATTTTATACGGTATTTATGTCTTTTGGTTAAGAAGTGTAAACAAAGCAGACTTGGTCTTTTAGAGTCTGAATGGATTGTAAAGTGCCTTTTTCAGGAATGGTAAGCTGAAAAGTTTGAGGATCATAATTAATGGTAAAATCGGTCTGGAGAGGTTGAGTAACATCTTGAGTTAGGCAAAGAGGGAAAGGTAACTCATAATCCCAACTTATTTCAGGGCCTTTGAGAGTAAGCTTTGTTTTTTCTTTGGGGTTAATTTGGACGTTGTATTTTTCATCTACACTCCGAGAGAGATCTTGGAGCGCAGCCTTGCACTGGATCTGATTGCCTTGATAACAAGCTTGAAGATGATTGGCAAAGTCTTGGTCAAAGGCATATAATCGGTCGAACTTGGCATTCCGACAGGGCCCTTTGGGGCAGATCAGTACCTTGTTTTGGTAGGGTTCTAGATAAACCGTTGCCGTGTCCTTTCCAAGAGCATTCTTGGCAACATAGCCAAAGTTATGGTAGGGCTTATCATAAAATCCTGCATCTATGAATTTTGAAGGATAGTTCTTACACAAGGGTTTTGTGCACTGGTATTGTTTTATCTCCTCATTATATACGGGCTGGAGGCAGTTACAGACACAAGAGGCTGAGCAGATAGAAGGCTTGACATAGGTACGTTGAGTTCCTTGCTCATCAGTATCAATGAGGGTTTGAGTATCAGCACTGAAGAACAGCACCAAACTCCCTCCTTGGGTACTGGGTTCAAAGACCAAGTCAGCCGGTTGTCCGGTTTGCCCACGCATCGTGTCCATCTTGTCTGTCAGGGCTTTGAAAGCATCTGCACTGGCAGGAGTCTTCGCATAGTTATTCAGAAAAACAGACACAACAATAGCCATCAACCCAATAGCAAAGATCAATCCCATCAAGAACTGAATGGATGACGTCTCTCCTTTCTTCATTTCTCCTCGTCAGAGAACCCAGTTTATATGGTTTATGGTGGGTTCAGTTGTGCAGATCTTTTTTCAGGGGTAACTTATTCGTTGCACTTGATCTTACCAAATTTAGTGCGGTCCCGGGAGTATATGAAGCATAGTACTGGAGTGCTGCCTTCATAATAAGAATTAACATAGTAAACTTCAAATGCTTGGTTCACCCCAATAGTAGTGATCTCTCCTCTTAATGCAGGATTCTGACTGTATAGAGTTCCGTAATAGAATTTTAGTTCTTCGGCATTCAGGCACATGAGGTCTTTAGGGAAGGATTCCTCCCCCTGGATAATAGGAACTCCAGGTGTTTCTATTACTCCAGTGCATAAACCTATAGGGCTTTCGAAAAAATATTTGCCGCTTTGATCGAAGAACGGACTGTTTTCGTCTGAAAGCTTGAATTGAATTTTTTTACCACTGGTAGTTGCTAGTGGCTTGATATTCAGGCGATAATCTCCGCTGACTTTAAGAACACTTTGGGTGGCAGTAAAAAGATCTTGGCAAGCACCCCAACCTCCGCTTTTGGATTTCTTTGTGCATTCGTCAACCGCATATCGTAAGCAGTTCCAAATGGTGTCAAGAGAATTTATATCACTAGCCTTTATCTTTGTTAGTATTCTCTGCAGCTCGTTATTGTTTGGATCGTAACCGCCTGGCTTCTTTAACTCAGTTTGCCAAAAGTCATATTCTTGTATAGTTAACCCATACAAACAAGTTTTGTAGGAGGCCTTACTTTTCTGTGATTCTTTTTCTCTTTCTTTGTCTTTCAATTCGTCCGCATTGCAGCAGGAGTGTCCTGCCTGGCAGAGCCCTTGTTGGGCAGAGCAACTTACACCCTGACTTTTAACCTCGTCTTTAAGGCATTTATACTGCAGAGTGAGGCGAGGGTCTTGGCATAAAGCAGGTGCTTGTGTGGAAAAACAGGGGCAAAACTCGCAGGGAGGCACGCATTGTTCAGCTCGGTTGCAAACCCCTTTAAATCCGGAAAGGTCTGGATCTGGAATGGCATTTCTAGTTTTAGAGTCTAACATCATCATGTCGCATTGAGTTCCGAATTTGTCTTCTCCTTTACATGCAGGAGCAGGCGGTCTTCCAGGTATCGAACAAACTTCAGAACCTTTTTCTCCCATGATGCATTTATCATATCGTTGAGTTTCACAGTCTTTAGCAAAGGTAGCACATTTATGTTTTGATCCAGAAAAAGGAGTCAGCTTATCAACAATCCCCTGGTCAATATTATTGCACGGACACCCATCTCCCATCCCGATCCAGTCCTCAGCCACATCTCGCGTGCCGTCTTCGTCTGTATCTTGGCTAAAACAGTTGATGTTGAGTTTGACGAATTTTTTGATGCCTGTGCTGACATTGCTTAATATAGCAACCACAACGCCCACGACCATAAGAGTAACAAGAAGTCCAAATAGAAGGTTAGTTAGGTTGGAGTCCCCTTTCTTGTGCATGTTCTTCCTCAGGAAGGTTTGTTTTTATAGCTATCGGAAGTTTTGGGCGCGTTGGATGATTCTTTCAACGTAATTCTCATCTGCATTTATAACGGGCCCGTCGCATCCAAGTCCATTATAATACCTCAGGGCTTTCTTGACGAGATCTCCCTTGTAACTCAAATATTGATCTGTATATGGTTGGATCTTGCAATTTTTGCGAACGCTGTTCTCGTAGCGTTGGTCATCCTGCATGACTCTCATCTTGTCCTTGAAAATGCGTATGCCACATCGTATATTGCCTTCAATTTCACAATAATCCAGGTCTTTGCAGGGACAGGGATTGGCGGAAGAGCAGGACATGAGACTATAACATCCTGTACTGGTTCCTTCATATTCTAAAGGGGCATGTTGTCCATAAGCTGTGTTGGCAGTGACTTGCAGGATTCCTTTGCTACCTCCAACACCACTGTCTCGAACCTGTCCATTTACGGTATGTAGGAAACTACTTTCTTGCTGAGCAAGGGCAACCATCAGTAAAGGGGAAACTCCTTCTTCTTTAGCAAGATCGACTATCTTTTGAGCGTTAATTTTCTTTTCTCTAGAAAGGCTGTCTAACTTAGGTTCTTGGTTCCAATCAATGTCTCCGCTTGGAGGGAGTATAAGAGGATTGCCAGTCTGCGATGGAAGGTTATTTAAGACAGGAATTGGCTGGTCTGTTTTGTTCAGAGCATCTTCTACGCTACCTCGTGTCGCTCGCAACAGTCCACCTTGAAGTTCGTAGATAAGTCCGACGAGGACAAGAAAGAGGAATAAACCCAAGATCAATCCAAGAGCACTAACACCTTTTCTCATCCCAATCCTCCGAATAGTTTGGATAAGAAGCCATCGGCTGTACTCGCAGTACTTTGTGTGGTGTAATAGATCAAGGCTGCGATCACAAAGAGCATAAGAAGTATGGCAATCCCCAACACCATCTCTTGAGTCATGGCTTTTTTCATGGTTAATCCTCGTAGTAGACGCATACGTAGTCTCCGCTGACCCCAATACTCTTAACAGAGTAAGGGCCACCAGTCCCTACGTCTGGTTTTTCCTTTACTTTTGAGTTATCTTGGGATATAGTATAACGGTAGGGACATTCTGCACAAAGGGAAGATTCGCCAGGATCTTCTTTGCTTTTGCAGATGCGAAAGAGGAAGTCTTGCTGGAGTTGTCCAAGTTCTTCTTTTCCTTTGATAAGGGTAATCCAGGAGGTCGTGCTTTTGCAGTGAACAATCCCAAGGGCTCCTCTGCAATCGTTAACTACTTTGATTTGTTTGTCTTTAATCAAAGTCAGCGCTTTATAGGCTTCAGGGCAGTCAGCCATTTTTTTTTCTTTGCAAGTCTTTAGTTGCCGATTAAGTTCTTTGAGTTCGCCAGGAATAGTACAACCCTTAATCAGGTTCTTAAATATAGTACAGAAAAAACTCTCGTGTCCTTCAACTTGGTTAGTAAAGTTAGGGATAATATAACCAAATGTAACGGTAAAAATAGCCACAATCGCTAAGAGTGCCGCAATCCACTTCACAGCTACTTCAAGTTCGAACTTCATGATAAGTACCTCTGTGCATAATATACAATCTCAAATAAAACAAGGAACAACAAGAGAGTATAAAGCATAAACATCGTATAGCTTTCCATGGCTTTTTTATTCATATCAAGACACCAAAGCGTTATTGACGGAGGAATAAGGATTGAGGTAAGGGACTAAAATCGGTTGTCCAAGGTTCCCCGCTCCATCTTGAGCGTATAGGCACACATAGCCAAGGCCTTGTTGACGGAGGGGAATGAGGGTGGTCTCCCTAAGTTTAGATTGAAGGGTAGTGTAACTAGAGCTAGAAGGTTTGCAATCCGCATCCGTTACAGATTTAGCATATAGAGTTCTGAAGAGTTCATTCATGACCTTTCCGATGAAGTCATTTTTAGGGGTGAAATCTTGTAAGGGTGTATAGCTGTAATGGTAACTAGTACATCCACTCACATCTTGGCAAGCACCCTGTGGGATAGAAAGGAAGATGCTGCTCACCGCAAGTTTAGGATCGTACTTGCCATTGGATCCGAACAGGTCTCCAGTAGGAGTTTGGTAGTTGACGCGAATGAGTTCTCGAGCAAGAGTAGGGGCTTGGGCGTCAATCAAAATAGGTTTTTCGCTAGCCTTTGTTACGACCTCTGATTCAATCTTTGAATCTTGGGATCCTGAATTAAACCTGAGTTGGAGACATAAGTATTCATTCAATTGTGTTTGAAGGGGTTGTCGTGGGAGGTCTTGTTTAAGTGTAAGAGCATCTATCATGAAGGTTTTCCTAAGTTTATCTTTTATTTTATCAGGTCGAAGACTAGTCTCTATAGGTTGTAAATTAGGGGCATCAATAGGAGTATTTGGGGGGAGGTTATGCACGAGTTTAGTAACACGATTGGAAAGAGAGGTTTTCATGAGATCTTGACAGGCTTCTTGAGGTTTAAAGTTTTGAATGGCCTCCTGCCTTCTTTTTTCATCAAGTCCAGTCAAGTCTGGATAAACAGTTCCTAATGTAATCTCTTCGCAGAGGATGGTTTTGCAGATGATCGTGACTTCTATTTTTTGTGCCCAAGTTTCAGGCTTGAAGGAGATTTGAAGGGCAGAAAAAGTGTCTAGATAAATCTCGAATTGGGCAAGGGTATTTTCTCCGCGGAGCTGTTTGTAAATATCGACATTAGATGTTCCCCAAGTATCTTTTTTATCATAAATCTTTATTTGCATCTTGTAAGGGTGCCCTACTTGTGTTTCTTTCATTTGAAGAGAGGGTTCTTTTTCAAGATCATCGCAAGGAAGGATAGTTTCTTCAGGTTGAACGCGGGTTAATTCAAGGGATTTTCCTGGAGGAGTCTTGAATAAATAAGGAGTTTCGGTGGGGACATTCGCTTCGATAACCCGCAATAAACATACAGTATTTTCAGGAACATTGTTAATTTTTTTGTGCAAAGTGTAGTTTCGATAAGCATCTAATTTTAGATGTTCGCCATTCTTAAGGGGGGTGATACTGTCATCCAATGTGATGAGGATTTCAGTCTTCTTTTCTTGCCCAGGTGTTCCACCATTCGAACCTCCCGTTCCAGCCTCCACTCGCTCTCGCTGTTCTTTTTGTTCCTGGACAGCTTTCTGTTTGGCTTGGGGTGTTTCAGGAATGCAGCACATGAGGTGTTTTTGATCTTCGGGGAGGAAAAAAGTAAAGATAGGCCCACGAATGCAGTTCCAGTCTGTATCAGGATGATCTTGCACTTGCTGAGAATCATCCGGATTTACATTGACACCTCCGCGATCCAGGCAATTAAAAGCTGATTTCTGAGAAGTGGCATACAAGTAGATGAAGTAACCCGCTACAATAAGAACCATAATGAGAATGACAGCTTCCACAACTTTTTCCAGCTCGATGGCCATGGATTTTTCTTCTGTCCTGGACTATTTAAACCTTGTCAAATCATTAAGAATCTTGCTGTCCAAAAATCGTCTTTTCAGGGATGCAGCACTTACTGTTTTTCTCGCAGCCTTCTCCAGTTAAGCCTAGAGCATAAGCGGATTCTCCAGATTCACAGGCATCTTTGCAGCTGCCGCCTCGGTCTCCACAGCTTGTAACGCCAGTATAGAATCCACCGCTTCCTTTGGTGAAGATCAGGACAAGGACAACAAGGACAATGAGAACAAGAACAGCGATGATGATGGCTTCTAAGCTCATCTCTACGCCTTTACGGTTCATAGGGGTACGCAACACCTTTCATCTTCGGCACAGCCGCCTTTGGTGCCTCCTTGTGTTAAGTGAGAGATGGATCCATCTTCACATTCTTGCATGCAACTACCGCCTACACCCATGCAGCCAGTACCTTCTTTGACGTTTGCTCCGCTTCGAAGGATAAGAACAGTTAGAATGACTAAGATGAGTAGGGCAATAGCAGCTACGATAATAACATTCATGCTCATATCGCTGCCTTTCTTTTGCATGGTTTCTCCTCGATTCTAAGGATATATAAATTTATCGGTGTGTTTAGGTGGTAACTGCGTTCGTCATGCCGCAAGCTCCAAAGACACATATTTTACCCACATCACAGGTTTGTACAATACACTTTCCACCGCATCCATTCAGATCTCCACATGATTTCCCTGCACAATTGGCTGTGCAGGCAGTATTGGCATTAGGAATACACTGGCCTTGTTTACAGAATTGACCACCAGGACATTTTTGTATGGAAGTGTCACACGTTCCTCCGCATTGGTCAGGAAATCCACAGGGTAGAGGGTTTCCACTAATGACACAAACAGGAGTACAGGTAGGTGAAACACATTGATGATCTGAGCAGCTTTGCCCAGTTAAGCAACTACCACAATTTCCACTGCACCCATCATCTCCACAAGTTTTACCTTCACAATCAGGAATACAGGAAGTTAAGCACACTTCATTCTGACAGCTTTGTCCGGCAGAACAACCGCAATCAGCAAGGCAATTACCACAGTTTTCAGAGTCTTGACAGGCTCCATCTCCACAGACCGCTTCGGTACCCGGCTCAACAATGCACTGCCCATTCTGACAAATCTTTCCAGAGGTACACGTTCCGCAACTTCCGCCACATCCATTCTCTCCACAAATAGGGCCATTGGCAAGGCAGTCCGGAGTGCATAATTGGCAGCTTCCTTCTTTGCATTTAAGTCCCCCTTGACAGATATTTCCGGAGCAGCAAACATCTCCAAGTGCATTGCAAGAAGTGGGGGGGATAGCTGAAGTAGATGCAGCAGTCTCTTTAAACCCAAGTGTACTAAAGGTCTCTTGTTTTTTTTCAACAGGTACATTCTGGGGAGTTTGAGATGAGGATTCTTTAGTATGAACCAGTTTTTTGAAATCATCCGTTTGAGTGGTAGTAATGGTCTGAACAGTAGGAGTGATAGACCCATAAACTGCTTGGAGGTCATCTAATTTTTTCTGAGCAACATGATCAGCAGGAACGACAGTCTCAAGTTCAGCTAATAACGCTTCTTGAACGCTTTTTTCAGGGGTGGCAAGAAGCAGGCCGAATTTTTGCTTTAATGTCTCTTGCTGAGGAGCAGATAATCCCTTAACAGCAGGAGTATTGAGGACCTTTTGAGTGAGGTCTTCAATGGTTTTTTCTTGTTTAGGGGTGGGGTAGTAAAGTTCTTGAGGGGTTGTAGTGGAAGGAGTAGCTTCCCAACGAGCGATAGGGGGGGTGGGGTTATAAAAATAACTGGAAGGAGAGGTAGGGGAGGATGTTTCTTCATTATAATAAGTGATCTTAACAGGATTGGGATCAGTAGGATGTTGGGTAGTTGGATTTATAATGGGGTTATTGCTAGCGTCTAAGAGTTGAACTTGGTAGTGAACTTGAGAAGCTTGAGGAACGGATGGATCAGTAGAGTCTTGGACAGTAACTTCAACCTTAGAAGGTATAACAGGATTGCCGTCTTGATCTTTAAAGGATGTTCCGGTCTCAATTTTAACACCAAACTTTCCATCAGCAGATAATAAGGTAGTGGGTTGGTTTGTTTTGGAGGGGTTGAGAGGATCGTAAATTATTTTTTGTTCGGTATTAAGAGGTAAACTCGTAACAAAGTCTTTTACCGTGATGGTTTCTTCCTTGTTTTTAATGGTAATTGGGTACCTGACATGGATCAAGATGACTTGGTTGTGTTTAATTTCGACTTGGATTTCAGGTTTTTTGCTTTGAACTTCAAGGCCACGCTCTTGGAAGACAGTAAGGTCACACGAGCTTTGAAGTTGGCTTTGAAGGGTAGAAGCAATGTTAAACGAGTTAAGCCCTGTCGTGTCCAAGTGATTTTTGAGGATATCGTTCACGCAGTGACTCATAAAGTTATTGAGGGGATTGATTTGGAGTTTAAGGCTGCTTAATTTCTCCGTCTCGACACTTACTTTGGCACGTTTGCTAATACTATTGTTATACATACTAAAACCCAATCCGATAATGAGGGCAATTCCGATGATGAGAAACAAAGTGACTTGCGCTCGTTTATGCATGCCTTATCCTTTGTGTTCTTTCTTTAAAAAGGTTTCTTCCGACTCTGTAGAAAGTCGCAGTAGCAGCTTCAGGTGAGCAGTCTTTTCTGAGTGCAAGTTGTCGACAAGGGAGTGTCCATCCGGGGAATGTCGACCTTGAACTATAACATTAAGCTGAGAACATCTACTACTCGAGCGAAACGAGAAGACTTTCTACAGAGCCGTTTCTTCCGTGAAGCTTATTAATGCAGGCAGATTCTCAAAAAAATGCGTTTCAAGATCCTAATCTTATTGATACTGGCCCTCTTGGTTTGGTGGCATTTTTTGCGCACAGAGCAAGGATTCATAGAAGCTCCGATTCTTTCCGAGAATGGCTCGATCCTGGTCTTTTTCTGTCCGCAAGACCAATGCGAACAGGTCTTACTAAATGTGTTGGAAAGTGCCAATGATATTCATTGTGCAATCTACAGCTTGAAGCTTCAGAACGTGACAAGAGTTTTACAAGAGAAGAACGCCGATGTCTTGATTGACGAGGACAATTACAATGACTACGGACAAAAGATCATCATGCCAGGTTTAATGCATGACAAGTTTTGTGTATTGGATAATGAAAAAGTGTGGACAGGCAGTTTCAATCCAACGAAGAATGGGGCCTATGGGGAAAACAACAACTTAGTAATAATTGACTCGAAAACATTGACAGAGAATTACGAGGCCAAGTTTCAGGACATCAAAACCGGTAAGCACAGCAAGGTAAAACATCCAAAACTCTACCTGAATGGTTTCTTAGTCGAAAACTATTTCTGCCCGGAGGATGACTGTGAAGGCCATGTATTAAATGCATTAAAACAGGCAAAACAATCGATTTATTTCTTAACATACAGCTTCACTTCAGATCCAATCGGAAGTTTCTTGCTCTCAAATCAAGATAGGCTAGACATTCAAGGAGTGATGGAAAAGTCGCAAGCAAGTAAGTATTCAGAATTCTCCAAGTTCAACGCTTCAAACATGAAGGTAAGGCTGGACAAGAACAAGTTCAACATGCACCATAAAGTCTTCATCATCGACAATGAAACAGTCATCACAGGTTCATACAATCCAACAGCGGGAGGGGATAACAAAAATAGGGAAAACGTGCTTATTATTCACGATCCTTCAATCGCGAGGCAGTTTGTCAACGAATTTGAGCGAATCTGGGAAGAGAGTTAGACGAGCTGCGCCGAAACAACCCAGCGATCTCTTACACGAGGCAAGAATTTGTCATTTGCAATTTCAGTATGGGGACAGTTGTGACAAGTGTAAGTATACATTTTTGTAGAAGAGCCAATGGTTTTTTCTCGGGTGGTTACATAGTGTTTTTTGCATTGTGGGCATTGCAGGCCAGGGTTATAATAGTTTAGTTCCACAAAGAGTTCATGTTTGAGTTCATCTGCAACTCGAGTGAGGTGATCTCTAATTTCTACAGTAAGTAAGAGTTGCTGTTCTTGGATCTTTTGCGGAGCATCAGAAGCTTCTTCAAGATTGAGTTGTTGTTTGAATGCAATCATTTTTTCTTTAACAGTTTCTAGTTGAGCATGCGCTTTACTAAGTAATCTCACAATGGGACTAGGAGAATCAATCTCTAAGGCTTGCTGAAGGAGATCTTGAATCGTGAATTGTTCCTGTTTGTCTTGCTGTAAGAGTTCTTGTAGGGTTTCGCGAATGGCTTGATTTGCAGTCTGTTGTAAAGCAGCATCCCCACTGCTTTTTTGCTGGACAAGCTCTGCAAGTTCAAGTGCTTTTTTGAGCGTTCGGTCAATCTCAAGGATCAGTACTTTGAGTCGGGTATTCTCTCCGGTATACCAATGGTCAAGCAATGGTTTGAAGGGGTTTGTATTCATGGGGTCACTCTAGGGGACTGTAGCGACTGCAGCTTCTGGCACATCCAGTAAGGCTGTTTCTCCATCGGAGAGTTGAAGGATGTTTTTAAGGGTTTGGAGGATTTGGCGGGAATCCTCTATGTTTCCACCACCATGGGCAGAGTAGAATCTATGTATCGCTTCCTGAGCCTCATAAAATCTAGATAGGAGGTCAACTTCTTCAGCAGGAATTTTGAGATCTCCTTGCGCGGCAGTTTCTTTGTAGGCAGTAAGAAATGCTGCTCGCTCAGCCTGTATGGCTTGCTTAATGGTTGCAGGGTCATAGTCATGTAGGTAATATTGGATGATGCGGCGAGTAAAATAGAGGAACTTTCCATAATCTTCTCCAGACACACCAAATCTTCTAGATTCTAAATCAATGGGGGTAACAACCTCTCCATCAACAAACACGTTGCCAAGATGAAAGTCTCTATGAGTTTGAACAAGGGCCACATCTCCTCGCTGGAGGAGCCGTTGATAGATTTGATCTAAAGCAGTTTCTATCTTTTGAGCGGTCTGAAGATTGGTATGGGGGTCTTTAGAGAAGACAGAGTCTTCTTTGAGGGTTTTAAGGATCCTTTGAAGGATAGTGATGTCCCTTTCCAATTCAGCTTTCCCTGAAAGAGCAGGTGCTTTGCTCGTGTGAAAAAGGGCAAGGGCTCTTCCTACAACAGCAAGGCGTTCACGCAGTTTGACTAATCCTTGTGCTAAGCCTTCGGGAGTTTTTCCAACGAGGTCTTCTCCCATCCATGTAAATAGGTCTTGTCCGGGGGCAACTTCTGCCGCAAACATATAGGAATCTAGATTATCTGAATGGGAAACTCTTGCCACATCAACAACCTTAGGAACCTGGATATACGGTTTTCCTTCTAGCATTTCGCTGGTTTTGATGAGGTTGCTCACTTCGCGGATAAGTACTTGTTCAGGGGTGTCGGAGCTTCCTCGCGTAACGCTTCCTGCGGTAATAATTTTAATCACAAGGGATTTTTTGGGGCCGTCTGGCCCGAGTAAGGTAAGAAGGAACACTTCGCTCGTCGCTTGGTGTTGTCCAACTCCGATCGCTTCAAGTGTAAACTTAGATGTTACGATCTTCATGGATTGGTCTGAAAATGCATAAGTTGAAACGTCTTTTTCGCTGGCTCCGAATACATGTGTAATGACTAGTTTGAGGAGGTCTTTAAGGTAAGCTCTTTTACTAGAAGTGTCTAATTCAAATCTGGACAAAGTGGGATGTGTTTTTAACCTACCTTTAGCAAGCTGTTGTGCAGCAATTTCAATTTCTGCGATGGTTTGCCGATTGAACGTAGAAGGTCTTATTGGAGGGGAATACCCTGGGGGGTGTCTCCCCCGAATCGTAGGGGTTGCTCTGGGCTGGCCTGGCGAGCAGCTTGACGAGCAAGGGTTTCTTCAGCAGAAGTCAGTGTAGGGAGGGGAGGAGTGGGGAACTGCCGATGGTATTGTAAATTTTCTTGAAGAGCTCTTTCTTTCAGTCCTTGAACAAGTCGGACTCGTTCTTGAATGCGTTGCAGGGCGCGTTGGGCACTCGAAAGAACGCCGGTTTGTGTTTCGGGAGTTTCTCGTAGGGCTTCTCGGACGTAAATCAAAAGCCGGGGTAGTTCATCTCCAAGAACAGTTTGAAAGTAATTATCTTTACTTCCAGGGGGGGCAGGGGGAATTTGAGTGACCAGGCGATTTAGAAGAGAGTCTAATTCCAGATCTCGTAAAGGGGGAAAATTGAGATTAGATTCGGGTTGGGTGTGCTGCCTTCCTCGTTGGGATAAGAACCATTGAGCGCGTGCATCTGTGTTTTTTATAAAGTCTCGCAACACCTCAGAGTTTTTATTTTTGAGTAAGAATAGCACTCGTTCATAAAGTCCGTCCACATGCTCATCAATCAGTTCTTTTATGATAGGATCCTTTAGGGCGTGGCGTTGAAGTCCATTAAAGGGGGGTTCGTCAGGAAAGGCAGGTTTTTCCCAGAGTTCTCGAAGAACTCGCGGGCGGGGGATGCGAAGGGCTTGAACGGCTTCCACAACTTCTTGAGAAGTTTTGGTGGGGAGTTCGAGGGTTTCGAGTTGTTTGAGGTGTTGAGCAAGGAAGGATTGTGCGTCTTCGCTGACTTCTTGGCCGAATTCAGTGACTTGAGCAACCAAGTTTCCGTCTTTAGCATGGGCACTGTTCAATCGGAAAAGTTTCAGTCTTCCTTCTTCATTCTTTAGGAGGTAGACAAACCCATCTTCAGTCTGAAGGCATAATTCTTTTCCTCGTGCGGTTACCAGTTGGAAGAGTTCGCGAACAACGCTGCGCGTGTTTGTTTTGAGAAGGGGTTGACCTATGATTTGACCAAGGTTCATGGCCGGAACCCCGGTCTGGCTAAGGTCTTCAGCGAGTGTTTTTACTAACGCATCAAGATCTTCTTCTCCGGCAAAGGTTTTGACATCATTCGCAAGTTTCTTGGCAGGGTTTCCTTTTTTGAAAGGGTTGAGTTTTGCAAATATTTCCAAGGTCTTGTATCGGGCTCTAGTGAGTAGGTTGATGTTTTGGGGATTGGCTACAATTTTCTCGGGGTGTGCTCCAGGTGGAAGGAGTTTGGCCATGGCCACTCCGCCGACAATGCCGCAGACAATGTTTATTTTTTCTTGCGCAGATGTTTCTGAGGATACAAGAGCTTTACCTGAAAAGTAAAGTACAGGCGCGGCAATAACAAGCTGAATGACAGGTCGTAAGCGAGCAATGGCAGCTCCGGGCAGGTAGTATTTGGCATCCAATAAACCGTGTGCACATCGGAAGATTCCTGTTTTATAATAGGGATCTGTAACGGTCGGGTGCAAAGCAAGGTTTTCTCGTAAAAGTTTTGTTTTGCGTAGGATTTTTTGAACAGCCGGTTCGGTGCTTTGTCCGAAGAGTTTTTCAAGGAGGCGGCTGGTGCCAAGTGCTCCTTCTACATACAGGGGTTTAGAAGGGGCAAAACGGGTGACAGCACCGGCTACATTAATATTGCGTGACTCAGAAGTGCCCTGATCAAGTGCCAATTGATAGAGGAAGTCTGCTTCTTCTTTTTCAGAGACAAAACGTCCTTCACGCTGCGCTTTTCGTTCCACTTCTCTCAACATAAGGATAAGGGGGTCTTCTTGGTAGGCATTGTACATGTAGGTAGAGGCAGGCGTATTCCAGGTGGAGAGTCCTTTTTGAAGGGGATTGTTTTCATCAAGGATTTCTGGACGAATACACGTATAGTCATTGATGGGCAAGGTGTTTACGTCATGGAAAAAACCTTTTTCTTGAAGGGCAACCACCGCAATCTGGCTGAGTCTTTTTCCATCTTTAAGGCAAAGAAGTGTACTTTTGTGGGCAAGGTCGAATTGACTGATGAGCCCCGGATCAAAGGAACGGGATTCTCGAAGGTAAGTATCATAGACCGCAGCACCGAGTGCAACAGGACTAGTAAATCCAAAGCTGCCTGTTTCATCATCATGGCGATCCACAGCTTCTTGGTAGTACTGTTTGGCTTTCTCATAGTAATTGCTCGTTGCGTCATCCACAACCACCTCGGTTTCGAGGCGTTGAATGGCATTGCGTGTAGTGAAAAAGTTGACCAGTAACGTCTTATATCTGCGCAAATCCTCTTCAGAGGTTTCTTTTTCACGCAGATACTTGAGTGTTAAGTCAATGACATTTTGTTGAAGGTCTCGGTTATAGTAGTTCTTAGACTGTGCAAGGACGGCGCTAAGAAGGGCTTGTTGGGTAGTAAGAGGTTGACCCAGTACAACCTCATGCGCTTTCAAAGGATGATCTTCAACAGATGTTCGCACAAGGTTTTTTACAACGCGTGCAGTAGGTGCGGGAAGGTTTGCTAAGGCTTCCATTCCTGCGAGACGGGCATTTTCAAGACTCGTTGCAAGATCTGGATGGCTTTTTTTAAGTTGTTGAAGATACTGATCCAGCTCTTGAGTGTTGGTTGGGGGGATGCCTACTTCTAGTTTTTGGTTGTCCAGGGCATAAATGTACATTCCACTAGAGTCTGGAGCGGTGGTGTAGCAAAACAGTCCTTTTGAGGTTTTTCTACAGATTTTCTCTGGGGGTTTTTCAGGAGGGGATATCCCAGAATAGGCAGCAATGTGACTGGCCCGTGTTTGCGCAGTGACCCCTGGGTCTGGAAGGTTTCTTCTTTCTTCGGCAGGGGGAGGGGTTCTCTCTGCGTGGGCTAAAGGTAAAGGAGTTGGTTTGGGGGGGACAGGAGAGTTTCCTAAAGCTTCGTTTCCTGCAATGCGGGCATTCTCAATGTCTGCTGAGAAAGAAGGGTATTGATTTTTCAAGTCATTTAAGGCTTTGTTCAGTCCTTCTATATCTGTTGGTGCTACTTTGAGTTTGAGGGGGATCAATCCAAATCGATATGTGTATTCTCCACTTGAATCAGGAACAGGGGTATAACAGAATTCTCCTTTCGATGTTTGTTTGCAGGTCATTCCTCCAATGGCTTTTCCAGTAATATGGTTTGGATCATGTAGATCAGTTTGTGGATTAGAAAGTGAGTAATCATACCAATATCCTAATTGGCTAAGGATAGTCGTAAGGGCTTCAATTTCTTTTGGTTTTGCCGAGGTATCATAAGTTTTGTCATCCAGGTTAAGGTCTTGATAGATGGTGTGAAGGAGGTTTTCACCCGCTTGAGTTTGTTTTTGCTCGTCACTGCCAAACCCGCTGATTTCTTTCGACTGTTTTTTTAATGTGTTAAGGATATCTTCAAGAAGGCTTTTGAGGGTGAGGTCTCTGTCGTATTGATGGGAGTAATATTGCCGTAAATGATAGAGGGGTCCGATATCTAAATAGATTTTTCCATCGTGGATGCGGAGCCAGTCTTTGGTGGGGTATCCCCATAGAAGATCACCATGGATAGCTTCACGTAAGTTTCCGGGTTCAGCTTCAGCGTAATCAGGGTGGTAAAGTTCATTTGGATTTTTAAAATATTCTTGGTCGTAGCTGCCTAAGCTATCAATTTGGGGTGTGTAGAGTCCCTGGTCTTTGGTGAGGTAAATGGTTTTAATATTCCCCTCTTGATCTTCAGCTTGTATGATAAAAGAAGGTGGCGAATGTTCATCCTGTTTAGTGGGGGGTTCTCCGTTTTCAGTGCTGGGCGTCTCATCTTCAGTTAGGGTTTCTTGTCGGTAGCGGAGTTTTTCATGATTGCTAAAGATGAGTGTGCGTGATCCTATTTTTAGAGTGAGGTAATCCTCTTCTTCTTTCGAATTTTTAAAGACAAAGCGGGGAGGTGCACCGGGCATGGTAGAGGCTTGCCATTCGGCTTCCAGTGTCGAACTATGACTGCGATACGTTTGGTCATCGGTTTTTATAATGAAAATGCCTCTTGCTTTTCGAAGGGAGCCTCCTTGAATTTGGATTGCGTTTCCCTCAGTGAGTTCAGGAAGTTCTTCACGTCCAGTGTATAGCTGGAGTTCGAGTTGAGTAACATCTGTTGGTGCGTTGTTCCACGGGATCTCAGAGTCGTCGTAAAGAACAGTGTATTCACCATAAGATTTTCGAAGCCCAGCATATCCATTGTCAAATCCATCTTGATTATAGGTGTGGACAAGTGTAATGTGATTAAGGTCATAATTGACAAGGGCTTTGTTGTGAATATGTACTCCTGTATATCCATAGTAAGATGCAGTTTCTAGTTGGTACTGGAGTTCAGCACCTTTTCCTAGTTCATATCCTTCTTTAGTCAGTCGAATCGATGCCCCCAGAGGGAGAACAAGTTGGACCTGATTAGATTCAAGGGAGGTTTCATAAGTAATAAGGGAGTGATCTGGAGTTTGACTAAAGGGGGTGGAGCCAGTGAGTAAGAGTCCTTCTTTTTCAGGGGTTATCTGAAGTGCATTGGGTGTTACTCCTCGATGGATGGTGTAATCGGCTTGGATTGTATGGAGTTTTCCCATTCCGATCACTTTAATACTTCCATCTCGATAGAGGTAAACAGAACCTTGCGTGAGTTGGAGTTCAGCATCTGTGTTTTTAGGTTTTAGAGAAAGTCGCCCATGTTCTAAAGCAAGATGGATACCTCCTTCGCTAAGGAAAAGATGGAAGGTTCCTTCGACCTGTAAATCATAATTTTTTTCTAAATTGGTCAATTCAAGTTTTCCATGTTGAACAGTGAGAGAGTCGGGTGTGATAAGGATTAAGGGTTCTGTTTTTTTTTCTTCCTCGAATGATTTGAAGTCAGGGTATATCTCTAAGGGGCTAGTAAGTTCTTCAACTTCTCCGTTAACGTGAATAAATTGGAGGGGGACTTTACGCAATTCTTGTTCAGTAGGAGAGGTGAGAAGGAGTGCTTCATGACTTTGTTGCTCGACTGTAAGGTCTCCAGGGTATTTCCAATCTCCTTTTTCTTTGAAGGAAAGAGCATAAATCTGATATCCCGGTCTACTTTGAAGAGGAAAGGCAATAAAGTCTTTTCCAAATGTGTAAAGGGGTTTCTCAGAAGGTGGGGGCAAGTTTATAATGGACAATTTGTCAACTCCGCTTAATTGGATAGGGGTTTGTAGGGGGAAACTCATCTCTAGGTTCCCTTCCTTTTTAGTCAGGTGGGTGGCATCTGGAACAGTGAATTCTTTGAAAAGTTCGAGTATCGGGTAATCTTTCAGAGAGGGTTTAAGATCTTGGTGGCTAAGGATTAAGTCGTATGTGATTTCTCCTTTTGAATTGACAGGGTGAACCGTTCCTTGCCTCAAGTCTATGTAGGTGGGTTGGTGCTTTTTATTTTGAATGGCAAGGTAGTGGAGAGGTTCTCCTGTTTCAGTGTTGATGTATTGTTGAAGTTGTTTTTCAATATCAAGTTTGCACAGAATAGGGGGAAAAGGTAGGGAGGGAGTGGTTTCAAATTGAGTAGCCAGATCTGTATAAGTAATTCCTTGCAAGAATGGTTTTACAGCCTCACTCCCTCCGAGGGTGATAAAATCAGTTAAAGCTTGAGTAAGTTGCTGAGCTTGATCACAGGAGACAGCTTGTACAGAAAGGGTTAAAACTAGAAAAACAAGGAAAAACATGGGAAGTATGGATTTTTTCATGGGGAAAAGAGGCTCGCAAAGGCAAGCGTGGCAAAGGTTTGATCCGTGTCGGGGTCCATATCAACCAGAGTATAGGCGCGAACTCCTTTTTCTTCGATGAGGCTTATTTTGAAGTTCCTGCGTTCTGCTTCTTCGTCCAGCCCGGAGAGGTCAAGATATTCGGGGTGTTGTATGTCTTGTTGAACAATCCACCGGGCAAATTCAAGCATGGGGAGAAGGTTGGTTTTGAAGGGAATTTGTAAGGTTTCAGTTTGGGGAGGTTGACCCACGGCACAAATAGGAATAGCAAGTCGGGTTCGAAGACGGTCGGAGGTGAGAAGGACGTGAATTTGGACTTGATCTGTAAGGATATTATAGTTTTGTAGCAATTCAGGTGAAACCTGACTTAGGATACCTGGAAGGTCGTTCTTTATTTTTTGCTCAATCATGCGACTGAGTTGTTCTGGGGTGGGGATGTTTTCCACACCGCCGATGTTGAAATAATAAATATATTGGTCGCCGATAAGAGTGTGAGGGTATTCCTCAAAATTGGGTTCTTCTTCAATCGATTCTGGAGGTTTGGTTTCTTCTGCGCAGGTTGGTTTTTCAGAAAGTTCCGAATAAGTTGATGGGAAATGAGCAAAGAGGGGGATGAGGGGGTTAAGGAGATTTTTTTCCTGAATAAGCTGGGATTTAAGGGTGCTTCCAATGGTGCGAGCAATGATTCTTGGAGGTTCATCTTTAGACAAGGCTTCTCGAAGACCAATACCCCAAGCATCTTCTGTCTTCTGACTCCATATGTAAATGGCGGTTCCGATGAGAAAAAGAATGCAAATACCTAAGATCACAAACAGGGTAACTTGCCCCCTCCTCGACTTCATGAAAGTTTTCAAGGGAGATTTATTTATAAACTCTTCGCGGGCGATACTCGAAAAAGGAGGGTTAAAAAGATTTATAAATAAAGCAAAGTGAAAGAGGAGGATGGTTCTTGAGCATTTATTCCCAGAAACATGGCTAGAGCAAAAAGCTAGGTATGGCTTCTTATTAGGTGCAGGGTATTCCATCTTAGGTTTAGTGATCGCACAAGTGTTGTTTCCGGCAGATCCGGCACTGGTAGCTGTAGCAATGACTTCGCTCATGCTTCTTCCCGAGTTGTACAAGATTTTCTCAATTGAGGAGCGTCAGGAGCGTTCAGAAAAGAAGTTTAACCTGTGGAAGTTAGTCAGTGATAACTTTGATTTTATGCGGGTTTACTTGTTCATTTTGCTTGGTGTTTTTGTGGTATATGCTCTTAGTGTAATCATCTTGCCAAATCTGCAGGTAAACTCTTTATTTAGAGAACAATTGGCCATGCGAGGAGCCTCAGGTAATGCTGTTTTTACTTCAGCTTCAGCAAGCTTATTTGAAAGTATCTTTTTCAATAACTTATGGGTGTTAATCGCGTGTTTCTTGATCTCCCTGTTAGCAGGGGAGGGGGCTATTTTTTTGCTGGTTTGGAATGCGAGTGTGTGGGGTACGATTTTTGGGGTAACAGCAAGAAACGCAGCGTATTACTCACACAGCAATCCCTTCTATTATTTGGGGCTTATCTTACTAATTGTGCTGCCCCATGCCATTCTAGAGATCTTCTCATATGTCCTTGCCGCAATTAGCGGGGGGGTCATCTCAAAGGGGGTTTTGCTGGAAAAGTTTGATAGCAAGCTATTCAATCAAGTATTCACCTATAATTTTATCTTGTTTTTAATCGCATTATTGGTTTTAGTATTGGGTGCAGGTGTAGAAACCTGGGTGCTTGAACACATCCAAACATATGCACAGATCATTGCGCAGAGTTATGCTGCAGCATAGATTTATATAGATCAATACATCTAAAAAAGAGATGAGGTGGATCAAAAATGGATGAAAAAGGAACTAATTTTGCGTTGTTAGCGATTGTGGCTTGCTGTGTTGCATAATTACTTCCTTTTTAAGATTTTGATTTCTAAGACTTTAA
>ERZ1292623.891-Hain-H51-01um-R1-891-length-30304-cov-8_pt1 | contig 30304 bp, 43 predicted proteins | sample MGYA00564398_ERZ1292623 | MGnify/ENA primary metagenome ERZ1292623 (study PRJEB36523, sample SAMEA6512633) | groundwater metagenome | collected 2019-01-07 | study: AquaDiva: Metagenomics assemblies of 32 groundwater samples
TCTATTATTATATCAATATCTTCTGTTCCTCTTGTTCTTCCATGAGCAATTGCAACAAAACCAGAAACAACAACGTATTTGCAATGTTTTTCAACTATAGAAACAAAATCCTTAACGAATTTTTCTAATATTGATAGTTCACTAACTTTCCTATCCATTTTGTTATTGTTAAGGTGAAATTATATATAAGACTTTCTGGATTTATTGTAAAATCAAAACATTTATATTCTACAGTATATGGGTTATTTTCTTGTAGGTAGGTGTTCAACTATCGTTTTTTCGACTTTAAATAGTCAAGAAATGAGGAAAGTCCACCCACAATAAGAACTAAGGTTCTTATCAACTCCTTTACTGGAGTGAGTTGTCTGATGCAAATCAGATTTCAGAAATGGAAGGCAACCGCACAGAAACGAGACCAACTACTGCTAAATATGATGTTGATAAAACTGATGTTTCAGTAGAAATGGATGAAACGGCGAGCCCCAACTTGTGCAAGACAGCCCTTTAGAAAAGCGCTGGCGGAAATAAGGGTAAACCCTTATCAACCCTTTGCTTTAGAAAGGTAACGTCGCTTAGTCGGATGTTGAAATGAACTATTAATGAGCTTTTCTTAGGAAGAAAACCTCGGAAAAGAAAACATCATTAAGTTCAACTGAAGGTGGCTTATAACCTGCCTACAAACCCTTTTTAGGAAAAAGCGTTTACGGAAAAACTTTCTTTAGAAAGAAAGCTGTACCAAAGAAACCATTTTAAAAAAGTTTTATTTTTAAGCCTAAATTTAATAAATGCTTGTTCTTTATTATGTTTTATGAATGTTAGAAAAATAGGCTTTGTAATCAGTGGTTTGGTTGCTTTATCTATTGGAATAAATGTTTTTGAATATTATAGAATCAAGCATGAGTTATATTTTAAAAAACAGGTTTTTGATGATGGAAATAATCCATTGAGTCTTAGAGAATTTGCCAGAGAAAAGGCGATAGAATATATTGGTGAAATCGACTCTAGAAATGGAAGCTTGTTATTTAGATTATTTGGTAATTTTGGTGCTTCTCATGGTGTTGATGAGTTTTGTTATGAAAATGTTGGCTGGTTGTATAAAAAATGAATATTGCAATATTTTTAAATGATTGATATTTTATTAAATAAAAACCTTTTTATATCTCTATCTTAAGATATAATCATTATGATTGGAGAAAAAATACTCTTTATTGGATGGGAAGAGCCGAAAGGTTTAGCTTTAAAAGTAACTGGTTTTGGAATTAATAACGGGAAGGTTTCATTTATTCTGCCTTTTGTTGATCCTTTGCAAGATTATGATACTAGAATGAAAAGAATTGCCTCTATTTTGCCTGAATTTGAATATTTCTTGAGAAGAACAAACAAGAAACCACCTTATTATGCATAGAGAAAGACTTAAAAATAAGAAAATAATAAAAAATAAAAATGGCACAAGATAAAATACAATTACCTCAATCTGGTGGTGGATTAGTAAGATATTTTGAGGATTATAAGAGCAAACTTGAATTCGGACCCATTACTGTGGTTGTTATAATTGCTATAGTTATAGTTTTGGAACTGATATTGAGAAAATTCAATGTATTTGGATTTTAGAATAAGGTTTTTATAGTAGTTATTCTTTCTTTATAATCTATGTTACCTGGAATTAACCCAAAAATGATGAAACAAGCTATGAAAAAGCTTGGAATGAAACAGGAGGAAATAGAAGCTGAAGAAGTGATAATCAAGTGCAAGGATAAACAACTAAGATTTATTAATCCTCAAGTAAGCAAGATAGATGCGATGGGACAGGAAACATTTCAAATACTTGGTGATTATGAAGAAGAAGATATAGAATTATTTAATGAAGAAGATATAAAAACAGTGATGGAGCAAACAGGATGTACTGAAGAAGAGGCTAAATCTACTTTAAAAAAAGAGGGAGATCTTGCTAAAGCGATATTAAAGCTTAAGAAAGATTAATATATTTTATATGATTATTAATATAGATGGAAGAGTATGAAATAATAATGAAAAAAGCTTTAAACGACTTTAAAACGGTTGATCATATGGTTTATGTCACTTACCCTTTGGTTAATGATCCCAAGCTTATGTTTGGCATTATTGATAAATTGTTCAATACTTTAATTGATGTAATAACTGCAATATTAAACTATGATTACCTTTACAAGAGGATAAGTGGTGTTCCTGAAAACTTAAATGATAAATTAGAATTATTTAAAAAAATTATAAGTAAAAGATACAATTTTGATAGAACTATATTTCCCTTGTTAGAAGATTTAAATAAATTTAAAGAATTTAGAAAAAGAAGTCCAATGGAATTTGTAAGAAGAGATAATTTGGTAATATGCAGCTCTGGCTTTAATACAAAATCAGTGGATTATAAAAAAATTAAAGATTATGTTAATATATCTAAAGAATTTATGAATAATGCTAGTAGGTTATTAATAAAAAATGGAATTTGATGAATTAGAGGAAAGCGCTGAACAAGAATTGAAAAGGGCAGATCATTTAATTTATGTTACTTTGAAGTATACAAGAACTGTTGATGTGATTAAAAACACCATAAAAAGATTAATTAGTGCTTATGATTTTGCAATATTAAATGCATTAAAATATTTAAAAGTTAAAGAGATATCTGATGTTCCCAGAGTCAGGGTAAAACAACTAGAAGAAAAAAAACCAGAATTTAAATCAGATATGAAATTTTATCTTTTATTGAAAGAGCTAGATGCCGCCTCCTTTAGGAGAAAAGATGAGTATAGGAAGAATGTTGCTTTGATTACTGATATTATGGATGTTAATTTTGAGAAATTAAGAAGTTTTTTTGAAAGAACCATATTATTCGTTAAAAACATAGAAGAGCTGACTAAGGAGAAAATAATAATTAAAAAAACTAAAAAAAAGAAAAGATAAAGATTTATAAACTAATATTTCTATTAAATTAGTATGGAAAGAGTTGATTTTATTCATAGGAACCTTTCTTTTAGAAAAAGAAACGTTCGCGAAAGAAAAGGAAGATTTTGGTAGTGAGAAAACTCTTTTAAATACAGAATTCTTAATAAAACTATATGGTGGATGTGGTGTAGCCTGGCTAACATACAAGCCTGTGGAGCTTGTGATCGCGGATTCAAATTCCGCCATCCACCCTTTTAAAGAGGTATAAAAATGGAAGGTTTTAGAGATTTTTATCCTGAAGATAAAAGGATTCAAAATTGGATATTTGGTAAATGGAGAAAGGTAGCTGAAAAGTACGGCTATTCTGAAGTAGATGGGCCCATACTAGAGCCTATTGAGTTATATAATAAATCCGGAGAAGAAATTCCAGAACAGATTTATTCTTTTATAGATAAAGGAGGAAGAAAATTAGCCTTGAGACCAGAAACTACTCCAACTGTTGCTAGAATGATTAAAAACAAAAAGGATTTGAAACTGCCAATAAAATGGTATTCTATTTCCAGATGCTTAAGATATGAAAGACCACAAAGAGGAAGAGTCAGAGAATTTTTTCAGTTTAATTTGGATTGTTTGGGAAGCAATAATCAAATGGTTGATGCTGAAGTTATAGCCACGAGTATTGATATAATGAAGGAATTTGGACTAGGTAAAAAAGATTTTTTTATTAGAATAAGCAATAGAAAATTAATGGAAGATTTATTGTTAGATATTGGAATTAGAAAAGAAAATTTAAAAGATATTTACAGGATTTTGGATAAGATATGCAAATATTCTGATGAGGACATTAAAACAGAATTAAGAGAAAAAGGAGTAGAGTCTAAAAAGATAGATGCGTTATTTAAATTATTGAAAATTAGAGATTTAAATAAGATTAAAATAAATAGTCCTGGTTTGGATAAACTAAAAGAATTATTTCTCTTATTGAATGATTATGGTGTTTTGGATTATTGTAAACTTGATTTAAGCATTATGAGGGGATTTGAATATTATACGGGAACAGTATTTGAGGTGTTTGATTCCAGCATGGAATTCAGGGCTATTGCTGGTGGTGGGAGATATGATGATTTGGCTGGCATTCCAGGAATTGGATATGGAATGGGTGATGTTGTAATACAATTATTCTTGGAGAAAAATAAAAAGATTCCTGAGTTAAATAAGAAAATTGATTACTTCATAGCTCCTGTAAATGAAAAGATGAATAAAAAAGCGGTTAAAACTGCAAATAAATTAAGGAAAGATTATAATGTTGAAGTTGAGATTTTAGGAAGAAATTTAGGCAAACAGGTAGGATATGCGGATTCTATTAAAGCTAATAATTTAGTTATTGTTGGTGAAAAAGATAAAGGGAAAGTAACTATAAGAGATATGAAAACTGGGAAAGAGAAAAAAGTGAAGATTTAAGCCATTTTATAAAATTAAAAAAATAGAAAAATAAGCAATTCCTTTTTAAGTTTTAATATCTGTTAAAACTTCTTCTTGGTCTTTCTTCCATTGGTCTTGCTTCATTAACTTTTAAGGCTCTTCCTTCGATTTCTTTGCCATTCATTTCAGAAATTGCCTTTTTTGCTTCTTCGTCATCTGAAAAGGTGATGAAACCAAATCCTTTTGATCTGCCTGAGAACTTATCACTAATAACAGTCACTTCAGTTATACTCTCATAATTTGAGAATAAAGCTTTAAGGCCTTCACTATCAACACTAAAGGCTAGATTTCCAATATAAACCTTCATTACCATATTATTCCTCCTATGATACTATTTTTCAATAAATCATCCAATTTAAATCTATCGGATTTAGAAAGTTTGTGGCATTTGATTACCTAAAGAGATTAGGATTAAAGAAAACATGATAAATAGTATTAAAAGCAAAATTAAGAATATTCCTAATGGTATTATATAAATTAAAGATGATTTTAATTTACTGAATTTATAGATCTTATGTGTTCCTTTTATCAATAAAACCAATGAATAAATCCAGGAAAACCAGTTAACTATGGGTATCCAGCCAAATAATAAACTGGGTGTTTCTGAATAAACCAATAATTTATACGCTGTTTTGTAATCTTTATCAGAACCAAAAATCATTAACCAAACGTATAAAATTGCTGCTAGGACAAAACTAAATAAAATTGAAGCTGGAATTCCAACTATTATGAAAATTAATTGCTTGGATAAACTAAATGGTTGCTCTGTTGGTAAATTAAACATATTCAAGAAAAGATTTGCTAAATAATCTTTAAATAAGAGTAATAGGATTATACTCATAACACTATAAAATACAGTTAAAACTGAAATATAAATAAAAGAAGGCTTTATTGTTTTTTCTTTTTCTATTTCTAGAAAGAACTTTGATGGTTTTACTAAAACTTCTTTTAATTTTTTGAAAAAATCCATATAGGAATAAATTATTTAATTCTTTATAAAGCTTGTTCTTTTTACCCTATTATTCTTTTATAGTAATACTATTCTATAGTATGTGTCATCTGTTCTCTCAATTTATTCAGAACCTCTCTATTTGATAGAACTGTTCATATATTACAAAGAATATTTTTTGTTATACAAAACATTTAAATCCCGCCTATAAAAGTAAGCTAATGGAAAGGATAGACGAATCTAAAATTACTCAAGAGCTTTTAAATGATAGGGCTTTAGAGGATATAGCAAATAATTCTAATACATTACACATCCATGACACATTTTGGAAGTTCTTCTGCCCGGCTTGTTCCCTCTTTGGGGCTTTTATAGCATATTCGACTGTTAGTGATATTCCGTTTGTTCAAGAAATGCCCTTTTTTTATCAATACTCGGCGAAAATAGCTGTTTCTGCATATGGATTTGTTCATATTTTTGTTTGTGCTTCTATGGCAAGTTATGTCGATGAAAGAAGAATACTTGCAAGAGAAATTTCTGAAAGATTAGGCAGGAAAGTAAGCATTTTTGGAGAATATACAAGCTTTGCTTAACTTATAAAGAAAGTGGCATCCTTTTCTTCGGTATTTCCAGCTTTATCTGTAACCCTTATAATTATATTATGTTCTCCCAATCCAAATAGTTTTTTTCTGTCATAAGTATTACATCTTCTACAAAGGCTTTTCCATTTTGGTCTTCTTTCATTTTCATCATAATATTCTAAATCAACTTTCTCGTTAACCTCAATATCAAAATTAACTTTTCTGCTTTCTATAGAATAATTTAATTTGTTTATACCTGGTTTAGTTAAATCAACATAAATTTCAGTTTCTTTTGATTGTTCTTTATTCCCCGCCATATCTTCAATTTCAAATGAATAAACTAATGACTTATTATCAAACTCGCTTAAGTCTACATCGAATGTGCAGCTTTTTGTTTTTTCATCAGCATTGAAAGAGCAATCATCTTTTCCATTAACTAAGTTTCCATAATAAAGTGTAATCTGTTTTGGATTATCTTCTTCATAGCTAATTATGAAAGATCCATTACCATACTCTTTTTTCTTCGGAATGGTCTTTTTAATTTTTGGTTCTATGCTGTCTATAAATATTGAAACTGTTTGCTCTTCATAATATCCATATTTACTAGCTATAAACGTTATATTATGAACTCCTTCTTTGAGGTTTTTTATTTGGATTTGTGTATTTCCATACTCTTTGCACTTTCTACATAAAGATTGTTGTCTCTGTCTCTCATCTGAATAATCTATATAACTTAATTCTTCCACTTCTTGATTCATAACTAAATCAAATATAATCTTTTTTGAGTTAAACACCCCCCCTTGGGGTGAGTTTAAAGTTATATCAAGTTCACAAGTAGTATCCTCATCTATTAACTCATTGCAGTTATTATCCTTTTCATCACAAATTTCTGTAGCATTTGGATTTATCTTAGAATCTAAGTCATCACAGTCTTCTATTCCGCAGAATCCTCCATCTATACTGTACTCATCAGAATCCTTGTCCGTGCATTCAGGAGCAAAATTGCATTTTCCGTTAGTGCACCCATAATTACAAGAGTATATTTCATTTTTAACAAATTTGTTTTCACAATAATATTCTCTAAGAGAGCTTATATTCAAACAAGTATCTGTATAGTTGTTAAGAGCGTTAAAAAAACTAGTTTGCCCACTGGTATTACCTTTAGCATCATATGATTTCCCATTATCACTATCTATACATTGGGCAATTTTGCATGAAGAGTTTTCGCATCCGTTAACACATTGAAACCCGTAAAATTCTAATTTACCATTCACACATCTTGCTTCATTTAGCTGATTGGTTCCTGAAACGCAACGATCATAATACAATGAATAAGGAAGAGTTGGATCATAAACATTTGTTCCATTGGCAAGAATTATGTATCCAGTCCTCCATAGTTGATCTACACCAGTAGCATAGCTAGCATTGTAATATTGTGTAATATCGCTACTTTTATCATAATCTATACAAACAACATCAGGCTTCCTGCAAGCTCCATTTTCGCATCCCAAAGGACAATCATTATAAACAATCCAAATAAACTCAGCAATAAGCTGTGTTCCATTATATAATTTAGAACATTTACCCTCCCATTCCCTGTTTGGATTATTTGGATCACAATAGTCATAAAAAATAGAGTAGTTTAAGCTTGGATTATAAGAATAATAATACCTGCTTCTGTCACTTGCATTTCCTATTATATGTCCTGTCCCGTTATATAGAGTTCCCCAACCCCGCAAAAATACTCCTGTTGTATCCCCAGCAATAAAAGGTCCATCATGTGATGAAAGGCTACTATCGCTATCATTACAAGTTGCATAAACAACGCTAGCAAAATTAAGTATAATGTATATTATTAAAAATTGAAACCATGATTTTTTAATCATTCCAAATTTTGCAGAATGGTTCTGTTTATAAGAATTATTGAAACAAAATATCCTGTTTCAAAATCACTGTTTTTAATATTTCACAAAAAAGATAATATTTCACAAAAAAGAATCAAAAAAATTAGTATACTAAAAAGAAAGCTGATGCAGATTTATATCATTTTTTATTTCAAATAAACAATAAGGTAAGATATCTTGTTCTTGGAATTTTATAATTTAATATTGTAAATTAATCTTCTTCTTTTGCCTCTGTTATATTAATTTCACCAAATGGTGTTTCTTGCTCTAAATTTACTTTATTCTGGGCAGCCAAGTGCAATAATGGTATAAAAGTGTAAATTTTATCTTCTTTTTTATCTGAAGGCAATAATTCTGTGAAGGTTACTTCTGGGTTTTTCTTGAAAAAGTCTTTTATTTTTAGGTATAAATTTTTAATCAAAGCAGAAATATCTATCTTGTTTTTTGGAAGCTCAATTTCCCTTAGAACTCGCTCGTCTCTTCTTCTGATATTTCTTTTTTCTTCTACGTCTAGTGCTTTTTGCAGTGCTTCTATTAAATCATTTATGTTTACTTTTCTTTTTCTTGCTTGTGGTGTTTTTACTAATAAAGGTGGTATTTTTTCTTCTCCTAGGAAATCTAATGGGTTTTCTTCTTCTGATAATAGATCTTGCTCTTTCTGGAACAACAAATTATCAAATTCTGCTATATTTTCATTTACCAATTTATAAGATTTCACTTTTAATAATATTGAAGCTGCTAAGACTATTTTTCCAGAAATGAAAAAATTGTGTTCTTGTAACTCTTTTATTGTTTCTAAATAACGTTTAGCTAATAATGAAATATTAATATCCCAAGGGTCCATTTGCTCTGTTTTTATTAAATCATATATAATAGACTGCCAAGTAATTTCATCTTCATTTATCAACATTTCATATAACTTGTCTTGCATAATTCTGGAAGAGTTTATATATTTAAAAATGTTGTTTTTTTATATTTTAGGAAGAAAGGGAATAGATTATGATAGACATAATTGATTTTGAGTATAAAGGAGAAATGTTGGGTTTTACTAGATTTTATACTTTTAAAGATTTTAAAATTGAAGTTGGTGGCGATGATAATAAAAACAGGAAAATAGTTGAAAATAAAAAAGTTGATATATTTTTAAGCCCAGAGAAAACCAGGACTAAAGATTTTATGCACTCAAGAGATTCTGGATTAAATCAAGTGCTATGCAAGTTAGCAAGAAAAAATGAGATTACTGTTGGGTTTAATTTTAATGATATTTTAAAAAGTAGAAATAGAAGCTTAATTTTAGGTAAAATGATACAAAATGTTGAATTATGCAGAAAATATAATGTTAAAATGGTTATTTTAAGCGGCGCTAAAAACAGGTATGAATTACGAAGTGCTAAAGACTTAGTTAGTTTTGGTAGAGTTATAGGAATGACTCCTGGAGAAGCAAAAAAAGCTTTAAATTTTGATAGAAAAAAGGTTTAAATAGTAATAAAATTTTATGATAAATAAAGTGGTGAATAAACAATCTGTCTTTTTTGTATTACTAATACTTAGTATTATTTTTATTTTAAATTTTGTAGTTGCTGATAAAGTTAAGCCTGAAGTTGAAAGAGAATTAAGAAACAAGAATGAGGTTCCTGTAATAGTAAAATTCAGAGATTCTAATGTTGGAATTGGAACTGCTTATGCTAAGATTAATTTTAAATCTGCTAAAGAAGAATTAAAAAATACTGGTTTTAAAGAAAGTTTAAATTTGGAGAGTTTTAATGCTGTTGCTGGAAACATTACAAAAGAAAGTTTTGAAGAGTTAAAAGAAAATCCAGATGTTGAAGAGATACAACTAGATCATAAATTTGCTATTGCTGTTGATGATTCTGTGAATTTAATAAATGCCAGTTTAGTTCATACCTTTGTTTTAAATAATAATATTACTGGTTTAAATCTTGGTGTATGTATTTTAGACACTGGAGTAAATTATAGCCATACTGATTTTGGCGGTTGTTTTGGCAATGGGTGCAAGGTTGTTAGTGGTTATGATGTTGTGAATAATGATAATGATCCTTATGATGATCACGGACATGGAACTCATGTTACTGGTATAGTTAATATGGCTGCTCCAAATGCTAGTTTGATTCATATAAAAGTTTTAAATTCTGGCGGCGGGGGAAGTGAAAGTGGAATAAGCGCTGGAATTGACTGGTGTGTTAATAATAAAACCAGATATAACATAACTGCGATATCAATGAGTATAGGTAGTGACAGTGTTTTCAGTGATTATTGTGATAGTACTTTTACTATACTAACTGCTGCAATAAACAACGCTATAAAAAATAATATAATGGTGTTTGCTGCTAGCGGAAATAATGGTGCCAGTACTGGAATAACTAGCCCGGGTTGTATTAGGAATGTTACTTCTGTTGGAAGTACGAAAAAAGATGATACTATTGCTGGCTATAGTAATAAAAATACCCTACTTGATTTATTGGCTCCTGGTTCTGATATTACTTCTACTTCTATGAGTGGAGGATATATTAGTATGAGTGGAACTAGTATGGCAACACCACATGCTTCTGGTGCTGCTGCCTTGTTACAGCAGTATAGCTATGAGCAAGATAGATCTTATTTAAATCCGTATCAAGTCCAAGATGTTTTGAATAAAACTGGAAGATTAATAGAAAACTGGAGAAGGATTAATGTTAAAGATGCGATTTCTAATATTGATAGAATTTATCCTGAGATTTATATAAATCAACCAGTAAATGGAACTAAATACAATTCTATGAATAATATAAGTTTGAATTTTACTGCCAGAGATATGTTTTTGAGTAAATCTTGGTATAATATTGATAATTTAAATAATATAAGTTTGGATGGAAATATTTCTTTTTTTCCTCTTGGAGGAAATCACTTGCTAACTCTTTTTGTTAATGATAGTAAAGGAAATACCAATTTCAGCAATGTTAATTTGGGATTAGACATACCTAGAGTAATTTTAAATTCTCCTGAAGATAATCTAAATAACTTGAATGGAAATTTATTATTTAATTGTACTGCTTCTGATTTAACTGGATTAATTAATATAAGTTTAATTCATAATTTAACAGGTGAATGGTTAATAAATCAGACTAAAAGTGTAAGCGGATTAGAGAAAAATGTTTTGTTTAGTTTAAATTTAAGCGGAAATCAGACTTTTGGATGGAATTGTATTAGTTATGATACAGATGGATTTTTTGGTTTAGATATTAATAGAACAGTCAGAGTTAATTTTAATAATATACCTAGAATTAATTCTTTTTTTCCTAATGTAACTAATGTCACTATTACAGAACCTGTAAACCAGAGTTTTAATATAAGTTATTCTGATGCAAATGGCGACTTGGTAAGTGTTGGGTGGTATTTAAATAACAGCCTAGTTAGTGTGTCTGACAATTATACTTTTATTAGTAGTTATACTAGCAGTGGAACTTATAACATTACTGTTTATGTAAATGATAGTATTGGTTATAACTTTACTTATTGGAATTTAAATGTAGTTAATTTAGAGTTCTGCGGGGATAATATAAAGAATTCTACTGAAGCATGTGATGGAAATGATTTTGGCGGTGACAGTTGTTCTACAAGAGGATATAATTCAGGCAGTTTGATTTGCAATAACTTGTGTTCCAGCATAGATGCAACTAATTGTGAAAATGTTGGTTCTGGTGGCGGTGGTGGGGGGGGAGGAAGTGGTGGTGGAACTCCTGTAACTAATACTGAGAATTTAGAACCGGCTCCGACAGTAAAAAGTCAACCAAACCTGCCTAATTTAGAAACTGCTTCTGAAAATGTGGAAGTAAAAGAAGAGGCAAAACAAGAAGAAAAAAAGGAAGAACCTGAAAAAGTAGAATTTATTAAAAATGAAGGTTTTTTTGATAAAAAAATAAATAAAATAATAGCCGGAGTTATTACTGGTGTTTTGGTGTTGGTTTCTTTATTATTTTTCTTTAAAAAAGAGTATTTATTGATTAAGAGCAAAAATAGGAATCTTGATAAGGATTAATTTTCTTTCTTAGGTGGAGCTTTTAGTTTGGTAGTTAGTGCTTGTCGTAATGCTTCTAAATCTCCTTTAACTAAATATTCTATAGTTTGATCACCATTTCTTCTTAAAAACTCTATTGTAACACGATCAGAACTCCATATTATTATTGGACCATTATATCCTAGCGCTCTCATTTCTTTTGCTGCTTTAATTCCATTCATTCTTGGCATCTGTATATCCATCAAAGCTAGATCAGGGTAAGTATTTTTTATATAATTGATGGCCTCTGTGCCGTCTGAGGCTTCATCTATTGAAAGTCTATCTTTACCCAGAATATACTCTAAAGCTTGCTTATACACAACTTTAGCTCCATCATCCACTAAAAGTATTTTTGGCATGTTTTGTGCTTTGTATTTTCCATTTTTAAAATTATGGTCTTTAAAATATTGAAACGTAAGGTTTATATAGTCTTTTTTTATGATTATTAATGTTAGAGAAAGGAAGATAAGGCGTTAGACCTCATTTCTCAGGGTGATAAAAATTAAGAATTTATTACCAAGTTTAAAAGAAAGGAAAAGATATATTTTATACAAAACCAATAAAAAAATGGATAAAGAAGATATAGACAGTAGTTTAAAATCTTTTATGGGTGAATTAGGAATTGCTAAATCTGGCTTAAAATTTATTAAACATGAAAATGAAAAAGGAATAATACAAGTTAATCATAAATTTGTAGATGAAGTCAAAACAGGATTAGCTTTAATTTACAGACCTGACTTAATGATAAGAACTGTTAGAGTTTCTGGCACTTTAAAAAATTTAAATATTGATTAAAAGGAGGAATAAAAATGCAACCACAAATGTCACATCAAGCAATGGGTTATGATAGAACCAGCACTATGTTTAGCCCGGATGGTAGGTTATTACAAGTTGAATATGCTAAAAAAACTGTAAAACAAGGCACAAGTGCAATTGGAGTTGTTTGCAAAGACGGAGTTGTTTTAGTAGCTGATAAAAGAATAGTTGAAAAATTAATAGTTCCTGAAAGTGTTGAGAAAGTTTTTCAAGTTGATGAGCACATTGCTGCAACTGCTTCAGGTATATTGAGTGACGGCAGGGTTTTAATTGAAAGGTCACAAGTTTTGGCTCAGCAACATAAAGTAACTTATGATTCACCAATAGATGTTCAAAGCATAGTTAAAGATATTTGCAATATAAAACAACAATTCACTCAATATGGCGGAGCAAGGCCTTTTGGGGTTAGCGTATTGTTTGCTGGTGTTGATGGAGCTGAAGATGAAGCAGAACCAAAATTATTCTTGACAGACCCTACTGGGATATTTTTTGAGTTTAAAGCTACAGCAATAGGAGAGGGAGAAACAGAAATAAAGGAAATATTAGACAGCGAATATAAAGAAAACATTAATGTTGAAGATGGGATAAGATTAGCTTTGAAAGCAATTAAAAAAGTCTTGGGAAAAGATTTTGATATTTCAAGAATAGATGGCGCTTTTATTAAAAATGATGAAAAGAAGTTTAATAGATTAACTCAAGATAAACTTTCTAAATACAAGTAAAATGGTAAATGTTGACAAGGCAGTAATTGCCAGATTAGAAAAGAATGGGAAGACTTTTGAAATTTTAGTAGACTGTGATAGAGCATTAGAACTTAGAAACGGGAAAAGCGTTTCTATTGAAGATGTTTTAGCTGTTGATGAAATTTACAAGGACGTAAAAAAAGGAGATAAAGCAAGCGAACATGATTTACAGAGAATATTCAAAACAAATGATTTTATTGAAATAAGCAGAATAATAATCACTAAAGGAAGCGTGCAATTAACCAGAGAACATTTAGCTAAACAGAGAGAAGAGACTAGAAAACAAATTATAAATATTATACATAGGAATGCTGTTGATCCTAAGACAGGATTACCGCATCCTCCGCAGAGAATAGAAAGCGCAATGGAGGAAGCTAAAGTCCATATTGATGAGAATAAATCTGCTGCAGATCAGGTTGATGATATATTGAAGAAATTAAAAATAATAATACCAATAAAGTTTGAAACAAAAAAAATTCAGGTTGTAATACCTGCTAAATTTTCCGGGCAAAGCTACCATATATTAAAAAGTTACGGAAATCCAAAAACAGAATGGCTAGGAAATGGCAGTTTAAAAGCCAATTTAGAATTGCCTGGCGGTTTGGTTGATGAATTTTTCTCTAAACTTAATGGTTTATGTCATGGAGAAGTAGAAAGCAAGATCTTAGAATAATTATGTTCAAAGAAGATTAGGAGTTGAAGAATATGGGAGAATTAAAAGTAAAAGATAAAGACATTGTAGTCCCTGGCGATGTATTGGCTGATGGAATGGATTTTTTACCAGCTGGTGGAGCTTTTAGAGAAGGTGAAAACATAATTGCTTCTCAAGTTGGAGTTGTGAGTGTAAATGGAAGATTATTGAAATTAGTTCCGTTGAATGCCAAGTATCTTCCTAAAAAAGGAGATACCATAATTGGAAAAATAGCAGATGTCACTAACAACTGCTGGTTTGTTGAGATTGGATATTCTAATCAGGCCTGCATACCTTTAAGAGACGGCAGTATGGAATACATACCAAAGGGAGCTGACTTAACACAATATTATGATTATAATGATTATGTTGTTGCTAACATAACAAATGTTTCCAGAAGCAAAGAAATTGATTTAAGTATGAAAGGGCCTGGCTTAAGAAAGTTATCTGATGGCAGAATAATAAAAGTTAACTCTGCCAAAGTTCCTAGAATAATAGGCAAACAAGGAAGCATGATATCCATGATTAAACAAATGACTGACTGCAGAATCATTGTCGGTCAAAATGGCCTTGTTTGGTTATATAGTGTTGATCCTTTGAAGGAAGCAATAGCTGTAGAAGCTATTAAAAAAATTGAGGAAAAAGCCCATATTCAAGGTTTAACAGATGAGATAAAGGTGTTTTTAGAAAGTAAGGTAGGTGTTAAATATGCCATACAATAAAAGATTTGATGGAAGAAAATTTGATGAATTAAGAGAAATTAGTGCTGAAGTAGGCGTAATACCAAATGCAGATGGGAGTGCTAAATTTAAAATTGGTAAAACAATAGCTATTGCTGCTGTTTATGGTCCAAGAGTATTACATCCTAGATTTTTACAAGATCCTATAAAAGGAGTTTTAAGATGTAATTACAATATGATGAGTTTTTCTGGTTCTGGTGAAAGAGTTAGACCTGGACCAAGCAGAAGAAGCAAAGAAATTAGTTACTTAACTGAAAAAGCATTGGAACCAGTATTAGACTTAAGTGAGTTTCCTAGTGCGGTTATAGATGTTTATATTGAATTACTGCAAACTGATGCTGGAACTAGATGTGCTGGAATAACTGCTGCAGCTTTGGCTTTGGCAGATGCTGGTTTTCCTATGAAGGATTTAGTTTCTGCTGTTGCCTTGGGTAGAATAGAAGATAAAATTGTGTTAGATGTTTCTAAAGAGGAGGAAGATTTTGAAGGCGGGATGGCTGATATACCTGTTGCCATGTTACCTAGAACCGGAGAGATAACATTATTACAAATGGACGGCCTAGTAACTTTAAATGAGCTGAAAGAAGTGTTGAAAAGTGCAAAGAAAGCATGCGAACAAATCTATAAAGTGCAGAAAGATGCTTTAAGAGCGAGGTATTTAAAATGAGTAACGATATAGTCACTAATCACGTTATTAATTTAATTGATAAAGATGTTAGATTAGATGGAAGAAAATTAGACCAATTCAGAGATATAAAAATTGAATATGGTGTTAGCGCTAAGTCTGCTGAAGGCAGCGCTTTGGTAAAAATTGGAAAAACCGAGGTTGTTGCTGGGATAAAAATGGAAGTTGGAGAGCCATATCCTGATAAACTGGATGAGGGAACTATTATAGCTAATGTTGAATTGTTGCCTTTGAGTTCTGGTGAATTTGAATCTGGACCACCAACAATCAAGAGCATTGAAATGGCAAGATCTGTGGTTGATAGGGGTTTAAGAGAAAGTAAAGCAATTGATTTCAAGAAACTTACCATAAAGAAAGGCGAAAAAGTATGGACTATACTGATTGATGCTTACAGCATAAATGACGATGGAAATTTAGCAGATGCTATTGGATTGGCTACTTTGGCAGCAATTAAAGATGCAAAGTTTCCTAAATATGACGAGAAAGAAGAAAAAATTGACTATAAAGAAAAAACAAAAAAAAGCATTGAATTAAAAGAATTGCCTATACCAGTAACTGTATTGAAGATTAAGAACAAATTTGTTGTTGATCCTGTTCTTGATGAAGAGAATGCAATGAGTGCAAGATTAACTGTCACTACTATTGAAGATGGAAGAATATGCGCTTTGCAGAAAGGAGGAATTTTACCATTAACTCCTGAAGACATAGAGAAAATAATTGAATTGGCTACAAAGAAAGGAAAAGAATTGAGGAAACTGCTTAAGTAAGATTTAGAAAACTTTAAAAATAAGGTTTTTGAAATAACTTTTTGAGAATGGATAAAAAAATTATTTACACAAAATACGAGAAAGCGAGAATCATAGGCGCTAGGGCTTTGCAATTAGCAATGGGTGCTCCTTTACTTATTAAAATGAGCAAAAAGGATTTGGAAGACATAAGATACAGCCCTATTGAGATTTCAAAGAGAGAATTTGATGAAGGAATATTGCCTATAACAATAAAAAGACCATTGCCTCAAAGAGCTAGTTAAATTTTTATACTTTGAATTTTTTTATTATTTTATGTATGATACTAATAAAGCACATTATGTAGTTGCCACTTGCATTATTGTGAAAGAGGGAAAATACTTAATAGCTAAAAGATCTTCTACTGAGAAAGCATTTCCCAATAAATGGACAGTTCCTGGCGGTAAATTAGAAGTAAATGATTATTCAAAAAGAGAATCAGATACTTCAGCTGGACAGTGGTATAATGTTTGTGAGACTCTTCTTAGAAGAGAGGTAATGGAAGAAACTGGATTAAACATTAAAAATATTGGTTATATAACAAGTTTGGCTTTTATTAGACCTGATAAGATACCTGCTCTGGTTCTTAGTTTCTATGCTGATCATGATGATGGAAATGTTAAATTATGTAAAGATTTAACAGGGCATAAATGGGTTACTTTGGAAGAAGCCAAGGAATATGATTTAATAGATGGCATTTATGAAGAGATAGAGATGCTTGATAATTATCTAAAGGGGAAAGAATTGAGAGAATGGAAGAAAAAATAAATTTATATATTAACTAATTCTTCTTTTTTGTTAATGAAGATAAAAAAAATAAGCGGGAGGGTGATTTTAAATTCCAGAGGGGAGAAGACTATTGAGGTTACTGTCAACAGGAGATTTTCAGGAAGTGCTCCTATTGGTGCTTCTGTTGGCAAACATGAAGTTTATCCTTTATCCAAAAAAGGAATTCATTTAAGTTTTGTCAATAGAACTCTGCATAAGGCTTTGAAAGGTTTTAGATTTGAGATATTTGATGATTTAAGTGAAATTGAGAATACAATATTTAAATATGACAATACTGAGAAACTTGAAAAAGTTGGTGGCAATATTATATTGGCATTAGAATATGCTTTGTTAAGGGCGGCTAGCGAGAATAATGTTTGGAAGTTTTTAGATAATAAAGCCGATAATTTGCCAATACCTTTGGGAAATTGCGTTGGCGGAGGCAAACATTATAGGGGAGAAAGTACTGACTTTCAAGAATTCTTATTAATTCCCCATGGGGATAGTTTTAAAGATAATGCTTTTGCAAATCATTATATCTATAAACAAGTTGAAAAACAGTTAAAACCAATTGGAAGAAATGATGAAGGGGCATGGATAACTACTTTAGATGCTACTACCATTTTAGACCTTTTAAAGAATTTAACTGAAGAATTTTTTGAAAATTTTGATATCTTTGTTGGAGTTGGATTGGATGTTGCTGCTAGTAGTTTACATAGCGGCGGGTTTTATTTTTATAAAAAAGGAAGATTAAGGAGAGAACACCAGATTAAGTTTATTAATACATTATCATCAAGATATAGTTTGGAATATGTTGAGGATCCTTTGGATGAAGAAGATTTTGAAGGTTTTTCCAAAATAAAATGTGAAATGGTCTGCGGTGATGATTTAATTTGCACTAATTTAGAAAGGCTGAAGAAAGCTGATAAAAATATTAATTCTGTAATAATAAAACCAAATCAAATAGGCTCTTTAATAAAAACAAAACAAGTTGTTGACTGGGCGAAAATTAATAATATAACTCCTGTAATATCTCATAGAAGCGGAGAAACTAAAGATTCTATTATTGCTGACTTGGCCGTTGGGTGGAATATTCCTTTTATTAAATTGGGAATATTTGGAAAAGAAAGATTAACTAAAATAAACAGATTGAAATATATTGAGGATGAGATTAAAAAGAATCCGTAGCTTTTTTTAATAAAGTTTTTAGTTTTTTATCTTCGTCAAAAACCCACTCTACCCCTTTATCACCTAAATATATTTTATTGCTTAACTCCAAATATTCCAAGATTATGTTTAAAGTTTGTCTCATTGTTTTTTTTGGAATATTTTCTAAGATAGTATTCTTGCTTACCGGCTTTCTTTGCTCTTGCAGAAACTTCTCTACCATAAGAACTGTTTTCAGATTTGGAAGATGTATTGGTTTTTGCTGGAACATGGTATAAGTTTATATAGTGGTTAAATTATTAATATTAAAGAAATATTGGTAGTATATAAGTTTATGTATAGTTTTTAATATATGTTACAATTGTAAAGTGCTAATGAAACTATTTAAACTCTTAAATGATTAAAATATTAACTTAATTATAATAAAAATGGAGGTGTATTAGATGGTTAATTTTGTGCAGGATACAGTGTACGGAGTTACTAATCCATTAAGTCAATTGTGGGGGGCATTTGTTACTGTTTTACCAAGCATCATAGTTGCTGTACTAGTGATATTAGTCGGTGCTTTTGTTGCTGTAATATTAGGCCATGCATTAAGAATTTTATTAGACAGATTAAAGATAGACAATTTATTAAGAAAAGCACAATTGACTAAAGCAGTGGGGCATACTGATGTGCCAGCATTATTGGGAGAGCTATTGAAGTGGTGGATATTAATTATTGCTTTTCAAGTAGCTGTTTCTACATTAGAGCTTGGGACATTAAGTGAACTATTGACTAAATTTGTTGTGTGGTTACCTAAACTTTTAGTAGCTGTAATCATTATGTTGTTGGGATTGGCTGCTGCGCACTATGTAGAGATAAAAGTAGTTGAACACACAAGATTGAAGGGAATGAAGCTAACTGCTAGAATATTAAAATGGGTAATAATAATACTCGTTGGTGTTCAAGCATTAGATTTAATAGGATTGGATGTAAGCTTATTTGAAAACTTAATCTTGTATGTGATTGTTGCTTTGGCTGCAGGTATCGCTTTGGCTTTAGGAATTGCATTAGGTTTAGGTTTGAGAAAAGAAGCTGAAAACATCATAAAAGATGTGAAAAAAGATCTTTAATCCTTTTTTTCTTTATTTTTTTATTACCTATCTAAGGTAAAACTATTTTTAGATAATCTTTTAAATTTGATCTAATTCTTATTTTGTAATGGCTAATAGAATAGAGGTTATTACAAAAATAAATGATACGAGAGCAGAAGTAAGAAAAAGAAAAATAAAGTCAATGGGATTTCATGTTGATGAGGTAAATCTTGTTGATGTTTACACGCTTGATATTTCTCCTGATAAAGATGGATTAACTTCTGTTGCTGCTATGCTTTCTAATCCGGTTACACAAGAAGCTGGAATAAACCAGCCTAAAGCACCAGAAAAATTTGATTATGCAATTGAAGTTGGATTTTTACCTGGTGTAACTGATAATGTTGGAACTACTGCAAGAGAAATTGTAGAAGATCGTTTTAAAAAAAATTTAGAAGGTCAGGCAGTTTATAATTCTCAAGTAATGTTTCTATCTGGGGATTTAACAAGAGATGATGCTGCTAAAATTGGTGATTCTTTTTCTAATCCTGTAATTCAGAGGGCTTGTTGCTGCAAGATATGTTGAAGGGGATATATGCAGATATCAGGGCCTTCCAGCAAATCCAAATGGATCTTTAGAAAATATTGCTGGAATAACAGATGAGACCGGAAAGATTTTTGGATTAATGCCTCATCCAGAGAGAGCAATATCTTTTACACAATTACCTCATTGGACTTTTTTAAGAGAAAAAGGCAGAAGAGAAGGAAGAGAAATTCCAAATGACACTTCTGGTATAATAATATTTAAAAATGGAGTTGAGTATTTCAAATAGATGATGAAAAAAGTAATGATTTTAGGTTCTGGTGGAAGGGAACATGCATTAGGTTGGAAGATAGGACAAAGTGATGAGGTATCAGAAGTGATTTATGCTCCAGGTAATGCTGGAACTCAAGAAGAAAGGGGGAGAAATATTTCTATTGATGGATCAAAAAAAGATAATTTTTCTACTTTGTTGGACTTTGTTAATTCTGAAGGAGTGGATATGGTTGTTGTTGGACCTGAAGCACCTTTAGCGGATGGAGTTGTCGATTATTTTAATTCAAAGGGATACAGCAGAATATTTGGTCCGACTCAAAAAGCATCAGTATTAGAATCCGATAAATTCTTTTCTTTTGATATTATGAATGAATTAAGATTGCCTCAAGCTAGATCGGTTAAATGTTATTCAACAGACGAAGCAGTAAGGACAATTAATGAGAGAACTTCTAATAGGGGAATTGTTATTAAAGCACGTGGCTTAACTGGAGGGAAGGGAGTTACAGTTTGTGATTTGATGGAACAGGCATTATCAGAAATAAGAGATCACGCTGGCAAATATGGTCCCGAAGTTTTGATTGCAGAAAGATTGTTTGGGCAAGAATTCTCTGTATTTGGTATTTCAGATGGAACAAGAGTTTCTCCTTTAGAAATTTCAATACAAGATCATAAACCTCTTCTCGATAATGATAGAGGTCCAAATACTGGAGGAATGGGTGCTTACAGCCCTGCACCAATTGCTTCTGCTCTTGTTGTAAGAAATGTTGCAGATAATATAATGACTCCTATTGTTCAGAGAATGAAAGAACAAGGAACAGAGTATAAGGGGTTTGTTTATGGTGGGATGATAATGACAGATCAAGGACCAAAAGTAATTGAATTTAATATAAGATTCGGCGATCCTGAATGCCAGCCAGCAATGATGATGTTGAGAAGTGATTTATACAGAACTCTTTCTTCTAGTTTAGATGGAAAATTAGATCAAATTAGAATGGAATTTAATTCTGGAGCAGCCTGTTGTGTTGTTTTAGCTTCTCAAGGTTATCCTGAAAGTTATAAAAAAGGATTACCTATTGGGGGGTTAGAAGAAGCAAACAAAATCCAAGGAGTTAAGGTATTTCATGCAGGAACAAGATTAGACAATGGACAAATTTTAACTTCTGGTGGGAGAGTTTTAGGAGTAACAGGTTACTCTTCAAATGGAGTTGCTGATGCACAAAGAATAGCGTATGAGGGTGTTGCTAAAATAAATGTGCCTGGAGATTTTCATTACAGGAAAGATATTGCTAGTAAAGCATTAAGTTAAAAATGGTATTGAAAGAAATATATCATCCAGAAAGTGGAAGAATGAGAGTTGTAGGTTTGATGTCTGGTTCTGGAAGCAACCTAAGAAAGATTATTGAAAATGGAAGAAGATTAGAAGTTGAAGAAGGAAGAGCACCTTATCAGGTAGTTGTTATTTTTTCAGAAAATCCTGAAAGCAATGCAGGAAAAATCGGAAAAGATTATGGTATCCCTGTTGTTGTAAGAGATTTAGGAACTTTTTACAAAGAAAGAGGAAAGCCTCGAAGGGATTTATCAGTTAGATCAGAATTTGATGAAGAAACAGTTGAAGCATTAAAGCCATTTAGTGTTGATGTAGCTGCTTATGCAGGGTACATGAGTATTGCTACAGCCCCATTAATTAATGCTTTCCTTGGGATAAATGTTCATCCTGCTGATTTATCAATTATGAATGGAAGCAAAAGAAAATATACGGGAGATCATGCAGTAAGAGATGCTATTATTGCAGGAGAAAAAAAAATTAAGATCATCTACACATATAATTGAACCATAAGTGGATTATGGAAGAATCTTAATGATATCCACGCCATTACCTGTAAATCTTCCTGAAGGGTTTGATCCAGGTAATAAAGAACAAGTTAAAGCAGTATCAGATGAACATCAGAATAGATTAAAAGAAATGGGAGATTGGGTTATATTTCCAAGAACCTTAGAATTTCTTGCTGACGGAAGATACTCTCAAGATGATCAAAGAAGATTATATTTTGATGGAAAAGAAATTCCTCAAGGAGTGAGGCTTTTTTAACTTAGTAAGATTTATAAATGGTTTTTCTAGTGAACTATTTTATGGCAGAAGAAAAATTATTAGTTGATGTAAATCAGTATTTGAAGGCTGGAGTTCATATAGGAACTAAATTCAGAACCAAGTACATGAGTCAATTTATTTATAAAGTAAGACCTGATGGATTGGCGGTTTTGAATTTACAAAAGATAAATGACAGAATAGCTTTAGCTGCTAAGTTTTTAGCCAAATATAATCCTGAAGATACATTAATTGTAGGAAGAAGAGAAAATAGTTGGGATGCTTTAAACATGTTTGCTAAAGTTACTGGTGTTAGATGCATCGCTGGAAGATATCCCCCTGGAATGTTGACTAATCCTATTTTAGAAATATTTGCTGAGGCCAAGTTATTGGTCGTGGTTGATCCCTGGCTGGATAAAAATGCTTTAAATGATGCGGTTAAAATTGGGATTCCCGTAGTTGCAATATGTGATACTAACAATGAAAGCAATCTCATTGATTTGGTAGTGCCTTGCAATAATAAGGGTAAAAAAAGTTTAGGTTTATTCTTTTATGTCTTAGCCAAAGAATATCTTAAAAATAAAGGAATAATAAAAACTGATGAAGAATTTAAATATAAAGAAGAAGACTTTGGCGGAGAAGACTAATTATAGAATTCATTGCCATAATAGTTTTAAATTGATAAGGCACTTATTCTTTTATGAGATATTTGTCTGGTAATGAAGAAAAGAAAGTATTTGAATATATTAATAAAACAGTCCAAATTGCACTAAATTCAACTTGTCAAAGAGCTAAATGTGGTTCTATAATTGTAAAAAATAATGAAATAATAGGAAGTGGATTCAATAGCCCTCCGCAAAATAGAGAAGATCAGAGAAGATGTTCTTATTCAAAAGATGTTTATTCAAAAAAAGTGACTGATAAAACTTGCTGTGTTCATGCAGAACAGAGAGCAATAATAGGTGCCTTAAAAAATAATCCTGATAAAATTGTAGGTTCAAGATTATATTTTATTCGTCTTGATAATGATAATAATAAACCCTTGCGTGCTGGAAAACCATATTGCACACATTGCAGTAAATTGGCTTTAGATGTCGGAATAAGTGAATTTGTATTATGGCACGAAAAAGGAATTTGTGTTTATGATACTGAGGAATATAATCTCCTTTCTTTTCAATGTGATGAATAAGGTTAAATTTCTCTTTTTTCAAATAGGTCCTTAGTTTCCTTTATGTTTTCACCTATGATTTCAGCTGCTTTTCCAAGGCCTATTTTTTTATCTTTAAATAATTGATATGCTATAGAAATCCTTAAATCCTTATTTTGAGATAATAAAGTTCTAATTGCATCTCTTAAGAATTCTGAGGTAGAATCATAATAACCTATTTTTGTGATTACGTCTAGTTTAAGCTTTAATTCATCTGGTACTGTGAAGCTTAGAGTATTTGATTTTGCCATTTTTATAACAATACTATAGCAATATTACAGTAATAATGTATTTTTAAACTTTTTGTTTTAAATAAATGAGAAGGTTTATAAAATAAATAATAAGATTTATATACTACTTTATAATAACAAAAATATATTCAGGGATTAAATATGGCAGTTGAATTATTTTTAAGTTTACAAAAATATCTAGTCAGTGTTATCTTTATAATTGTTGCTTTTTATTGGGAAAAATTAAAGAAAGAAGGGATAAATGAATTATTCAGAAAACCAATAATAATAAGCTTAATTCTGTTTTTAGGATTTCCTTACATAGTAATTGGACTGCCTAATTTAAGTGAAAATATAAGAACCTATATTGAATTAATAGGTGTTTTAGCAATTTCTGGAATATTATTCTTAATCTCAATAAGAGATTTCAAATTGAGAGACAATAAGAGGTATGCTGAGTTAATAGAATTAAAAGAACAACCAAAACATCCAATTGCCTTGGAATTTGCCAGAAAAATAGTTGATCCTGAATTAAAGAAACTTGATAAACGAGAAAGGGAATTAGTAAAATATGAGAAAAATATTACCAAACAACTGAATGAAAGAGAAGAAGAAATCGTCAGAAATGAGGAAGAACAGAATAGAAGAATTGAAGAATTGAAGAAAAAAGAAGAAAAAATAGAACTTGATATAAAAGAAGCCAAAAAAACAAAAAAAGAGATTAATGAAGATAAAAAAGTAATTGAAAAAGAGAAAGAAGCTATTGATGATAATAAAGATGAAATTGAGGTTGAAAAAACAAGAGTTAACAAACTGAGAGATAAAAATAAGAAAATACTGAAAAAAATAAGAAAGGAGAAAAAAGACATTATTGATGAGAGGAAAAAAATAGAAAATCTTTCTAAAGAGCTTAAAGAGCTAGATAATAAAAAAAATGAAATAAATAAAGAATATGGGAAACTGAAGAAAAAAGAAGAAAAAATAAAATTGAAAGAGAAAAATTTAGATGATAAAGAAGGTAAATTAAGGCTTAGAGAAGATCATGTTGAAGACGGGAAAGATGAACTTGCTATTGAAAGAAATAAGTTAGATAAGATGACGGAAGAAGCTGAAAAAAGCAAAGAAGCTTATGAAAGAAAAAGAGAGGAATTATTATCAGAAGAAACTAAATTAAGAGAATATAGAGAAAAATTAAAAGAAAGGGAAAAAGAATTAAAAATGAGAAGAAAACAGCTTGAAGATGATATTGCTGACTTTATGAGGAGGAAAAATGAGTAATACTGCTTTTTTGATTTTAAGCTTGTTAGGATTTATACTTTTAGTGTATAACTTGATTATATTAATTAAAAGAAAAGAATATGAGTCTAATAGGATATTAAATGGATATAATGTTTTGATATTCGGGGTGTTTTTATTAGCTTTAACTTTCTTTATCAAGTTTATAAAATATTTAATAATAGAATTTAGCGGTTATTTTGGGCTATTAAATGAATTTTTAAGCTTTTTTGACTTAATTAGCAATGTATTTTTATTAACTTTGTTTTCGATAAGTTTTTTAGTTGGAGTATTTATATTTAAGGAGATTTGAAAATGAGTATTGAAATTCAAGAAGTTGAAGCGCCAGGTGATATTCAAAAAAAGATAGAGTGTCTAGTTACTAATGGTTTAGGTTATAAAAGAATACCACATTATGAGGATACAGAGATAGGTTTAGTTAGACACTTGGCTGATATGTATTTACATTTATTAAACTCAAATTGGTCATTATTATTTTCTCATTGTCTTGATTTATGTGACATGGTTGATGCTTGCCACGAAAGAAGTAGTAAATGGTATGAAAGAATGACAAAGGTTTTTGAAGGTATTGAAGAAGAATTAACCAAAAAATTAGTTTGACTTTATATGGTGCTTTTTATTTTTCTTTCTTTTTTTGTTTCTTTTTCTTTATATATCCTTCCATAAAAGCTTCTTCAATAGTAGAAATTTCGTCCTCTTCCTCTAGCTCTTCTAAACCTTTTTCTGTGTAAATGTCTTCATCTTCGTCATAAATTTCTTTATATGGGTCTGGCATAATTTTATAATAAAACTAAAAATTTATATACCTTTATTATATAAAATATATACTATGAAGAACAAAATATTTATTTTTATACTATTATTGGTACTAATAAGCGGCTGTACTGTGCAGAATACTGATTTAAGAAAGGTTAATTTTGAAGATTCTAAGATTTCAGACAGGGAGGAAACTTCTGATAACCAAGAGATTAAAACAAATATATATCAGGAAGGAGATGTTTTAAATATTGGCGGAAAAGAAGTTACGATTAAAAAAATAGGTATTAATTCTGAAATTGAGGTAATATTTGATGGTTTTGTGAAATCTATTTTTGGCACTAAAAAACCAATAAGAGTCGGAAATTATGAATTGTGGGCAAATAAAATAAATATTGATTACGATGCTGGAAGCACTGTAAATTTGGAATGGAGCAAAATAGAACTTAAGGAAAATGAGTATCTCTTCTGGTTTGGTGAAAGCAAAGAAATTTTAGGAAAAAAAGTTACTTTAATTGAAGTTTATTCTGATGATTTTAACAGTATTTTAGTTGATGTTTCTACTAAATCTAAGTCTGATTCGTTAAGAATACATAAAGGAGAATCTAAAATATTTGATAATTTAGAAGTAACTAATTTGAAAAACACTGAAAGACCAGCAAGTAATGAGGAATATGCGGTAATAAGAGTTAAACAAGTTTAAATTATGGTTTCTTTTAAAAATTTAGAGGAGTGCAATAGTTTTTTTAAAAGATTTAGAGGTTTGATGTTTTCTAAGAGAAGAAATTTAATTTTTGACCTAGGTAAAGAAACAAGAATTAAAGCTGTAATACACATGTTTTTTGTTTTTTATCCTATTGATGTTTATTGGCTAAATGAAAAAAAAGAAGTTGTTGATAAAAGAATAAATCTAAATCCATTTATGGTTGCTATTCCTAAGAAAAAAGCAAGATATATAGTAGAAATAAGCAAAAGAAACTTTCTTTAATTATCTATTAATTATAAGCCCAAGCTAGTAAGCTCAATTAACCTTTCCAGAAATTTTTCTTCCTGGGTTTCTATTTTGGTTGGTATTTGTTTTACTAAAAAAGTTGGTCCATAAAGCCCTTCATATTTTCTTGTTGCTGCGTTTAATTCTTCTTGTGTCTTGTAGAAAGTTATTGTTAATGGATTGAATGGACAACCTTCAATAAGTATAAATTCTCCGGGATGTTCTCTTACGTATTGTTCTAGATTTTGGCTAAGATATTCTCGCATTCTATCTAATGTTTTTAAGTGTACCATATTTAGTGGAGGTTAATAGTAATTTAAAAAAATATGTGGGATTTGTAATAATTAATGAAAAGATAGTTTTATAAGAATATAATTATCTATTTTTATCATGATTGAAGTTATTGCTGTTGGCGGTTATAATGAAGTTGGAAGGAATATGACTGCTGTCAAGGTTGATGATGAAATAGTTATATTTGATATTGGTCTATATCTGCCGGCAATTGTTGGTTATGAGGATAGTGAGCAAGAAAAGCTTTCTGAAGAAGATTTAAGGAGAATAAAAGCCATACCTGATGATTCTGTTTTATACAATGAAAGAGAAAAAGTAAAAGCAATTATCTTAGGACATGGGCATCTTGATCATATTGGTGCTGTAGTTCATTTGGCTAAAAAATACAAGAATGCAAAAATAATAGGAACCCCTTATACTATAAGAATTTTGGATTCTATTATTAAGGATAAAGGGAAAAAATTACATAATGAGTTTAAATCATTAAATGTTGGAAATAGCTTAAAAATCAGCAAAGATCTGAAAATTGAATTTTTTAACATGACTCATTCTATACCACAAAGTGCTTTATCTGTTTTACATACCAAATATGGAAAAGTCGCATATTCCTTAGACTTTAAATTGGATAATTCTCCTATTTTGGGAAATAAACCAAGTTATGAAACACTAGGAAAACTAGAAAATGTAAAATTGCTTTTCTTAGATAGCTTGTATTCTAAGGAAAATTCCAAAACACCCAGTGAAAAAGTTGCCAGAGAAATGCTAAGAGAAGTTTTATTGGGAACTGATAATAAAGGAAAGGCAATAGTTATAACTACTTTTTCTTCTCATATTGCCAGATTAAAAAGTATAGTTGAATTTGGGCAGAAATTAGGAAGAAAAGTTGTTTTTTTAGGGAGGAGCTTAAACAGATATGTAAGGGCTGCAGAAGAGGTTGGAATAATAAATTTTACAAAAAAAGTAGAAATTGTTGCTTATGCCCAGAAAATAAGAAGAAAATTAAAACAGATTGACAGAGAAGGAGCTGATAAATATTTAATAGTATGCACTGGAAATCAAGCTGAACCAGGGAGTACATTAACTAAAATTGCCAATGATACTTTCAAATTTAGATTTAGGAAAGATGATTATGTTATTTTCTCTTGCAAGACCATACCAACTGAAGAAAACATAAAAAACAGGAGAAAATTAGAAGAAAAATTGAATAAGCTTGGATGTCAATTATTTTTAGACATTCATGTTTCGGGACATGGATTTAAGGAAGATGAAAGAGAATTAATTAAGTTAATAAGACCAGAGCATTTAATACCAGGACATGGCGGGAGAAGTTTTACTAGTCCTGCTAAAGAGCTATGGCTAGAACTTGGCTATAAAGAAGATAAGGTTCATATTTTAAATGATGGGCAGAGAATTAGGATTGCCTAGGAAAAAATTAATAAATGTATAATTCATAGTGATAATATGAAAAAAGGGGTAATTTTAATTATTCTATTAATATTAAGCATAATCTCTCTACAAACAGCTTATAGTGATGATATAATAGGAAAGGAAATAATAAAGAATCCATTTAGTTTTATATTAAATCTAATTAACATTATATCTGGAAATAGTATTATTGAAATAACTGGTAATGTTCCTTTTGATCCTGCAATAACCATATTTGTTGATAATAGCTTAAGTGTGGATTGTATTGGACAATACAATCCAGATAATGCCATGGGCAATAGATGTGATGGTTCTGATGTTTTTGATGCTTATAATACACTACAGGAAGCTGCTAATATTGTTAATCCTGGAGATACTGTGCTTGTGAGAGGAGGAACTTATCTGGCAAATTTCCAAATCCTAAGAAGCGGAACTACAACTGACAGAATTGTTTTTAAGAACTATGGAAATGAAGAGCCCATACTTGATGAAGAATATATTAGAGGCAATTGCATTAATGTTGGTGGTAGTGGGGATTTAAGTTTAAACCAAGCACAATATATAACTATAGAAGGATTTACTTGTAGAAATATACTTAAAACAGGATTGGCAAGAGGAATACGTGTTAGTGGAACTCGTGGAGCAATAATAAGGAATAATCATATTTATCAGGGAGGTTACTCTGATTTAATAACAAATCAACAGCACCTTGTAGATGGAATTGCTGTTGTTGGCCCTAATGAAAATGTTTTAATAGAGGGTAACCATGTTCATCATTTCCATATTGGAATAAATGTTAGGATATCTGGTAGTTTTCCAACACCACCAACAAACGTGAAAATTAGATATAATAACATACATCATATTGGGGTTAATTGCTTAGCTACAGATTATCCAGCTTGTTTGACTGACCAGAATAGCGCTCATGCCTTGCCAATTGCAAATGGGGTTATCAATGGAATAGTAGAATATAATGTTATCCATCATGGACAAGATGGTAATCTCAACACAAATGAGAATGGTCCTGGTACAAATATATTTAAGAATAATATACTTTATTTAAGCAACTATTTGAGTTCTCCTGGTGGTAATGGTTATGGATTGAAATTTAAGCCTACTACAACACAAGTCGATAATACAGATTATGCATTAGGAAATATTATCTTTGATTCAAAATCTACTGGATTAATTGCTAATGTTTTTTCTGGTAATGGTGCTTTAATTTATAATAATCTTGTTTATAGAAGTGGAGGAAATGGATTTACTGCCCAGGCATATACAGACCCAAGACAAGTAAGTCTTGTTAAAAATAATGCTTTTGCTTTAAATACCTTGGGAGATTTAAGTTATGGTTCATTAGTGGCTAACTCTATTATGAATAATTATATAGAAGATGGGGCAGGATACAATTCAGCTATTAATCCAGGCAATATAAATGGCATTATTGCTCTAATAAATAATCAGTTCAATAATCTTGGTTTATTAGATGTTGATAGCGATGCTGACAAAACACCGGATATATTAGAGGTCTTGAATTATCCTGATTGTAGTGGCACATCCTGCATTATGGGTGGAAAAGATGCTTATGATTATGCTCTAAGTCAACTACAACCTGTTTTTGGATTAAAATCTACTAGTGTTTTAATAGATGCTGGAACTATAATTCCAGGTTATCATTGTCAAAATCCAGGTCCGGCTGCACAAGGTTCTGATTGCAGGGAGTGGTATGGCTTAGCTCCGGACATAGGGGCTTTTGAATATATAGAACAATGTACAGATGGGCAAACCAGATTATGTAATTTACAACAAGGAGTATGTTCTGGCTCTATTGAAGTATGCACTAATAATATATGG
>ERZ1292623.896-Hain-H51-01um-R1-896-length-30106-cov-10_pt1 | contig 30106 bp, 39 predicted proteins | sample MGYA00564398_ERZ1292623 | MGnify/ENA primary metagenome ERZ1292623 (study PRJEB36523, sample SAMEA6512633) | groundwater metagenome | collected 2019-01-07 | study: AquaDiva: Metagenomics assemblies of 32 groundwater samples
TCCAAACAAACTGCGGACTTTAATCCGCAGTAAAACACAAGGATTTTTTGATTTGACTAGAGAGAAGAAAAGAAAAAATAAGAAGAAAAAAGAAAAAAATAAATTTTATTTGTGTTTGTTTAAGCTGTTGTAGTTGGAACAGAAGGTGCTTCAACCAATGTTGCCTGCGTTGCAGTTGTACCTACAAACTTCTTACCTGCTGTTGTGTCAGGCTTCTGTGTTGTCAGATACTTGGCTGCGTTTGTTGTGTCAGGTGCGTGATATCCTGCAACTAATGTTGCAATCTTTCCGCCTGTTCTTGAGAATGTTTCTACCAAGAATTGACCTGCGCCAACGGTTGTCTTTGTTGTAAAGTCAGCACCACATAATGGTGTTGAGCTTCCTAACAAGCTTGCAGCAACAGAGTTTACGCAACTGCCTCCGATAACAATCAAGTTCTTTCCTGAGAAAGAAGCTGATTCTGTATCAGCAAATACTGGATTGCCAAGTTCTTTGACAGTTCCGCCGCTGGTTGTTCCGCCTGAAATTGAGGCAGTATCCTCAGCTAAGTAGAGACTTGCAGAGACTTGAGAGTCAGGATAGCTTATTGTTGCGCTGTAAGCGTCGCTATCAGACTGGTCTGTGGTTATGATTGAACCCCAGAAGTCCATGCTCTTATACTGTTTGTTATTTGTCTTTTGAGCTTGGATTTCATCAAATTCTCCGTCCTTACCCCAGGTTGTTTCTACATCAGAAACACCAATTTTGGAAGCTGTTGTTCCTCCACCTTCCATCTTTACGATTATAGCTTCGTATCTCTTGCCTGAGCTATCATCTTGCTCTTCAAAGAGAACTATTGCTGGTGATACAATCTTTGCTCCGTTAACGTCGTTAAGGTAAACCTTAGTAACGTTCACGCTATTATCTCCAGCGAGAGTTGCACCAGAACCAGCGTTAGTAAAGTTATATGTAAGTTGACCTATGGCTACTGCAATACTAGATCCCTCTTGAGTGTTAAAGGACGTGTTCAAAACAGCGGCTGTACTTCCTACTGTAAATGTCCAGTTCATTTCTATTTCACCTGCTGCAGGTGGTGTAACTGTAACTGAAGTATAACCGTCTCCATCTGGGAACTTAAGAGTGGCTAATGTTCCATTCGCACCGTCCCATCCAGCTGCACCGCCGGTAGTTGTTCCGCTTCCCTTACTAAGAGTAATGTTCATCGGTGTATAGAAGAACATTCTTGCGCCTTTTGCAGTTTGGATTGTTGGATAAATAACTGCTGTATTTGCAGTTCCTCTGCTACCATCAGGATATCTTAAACGAACCCATTCGTCACCAGCTACATTTCTGTTGTCGCTGTAATCAAGTGTATATGATTTTCCAGCAAGGTCAATTGTTCCTGTTCCGTCTGCAGTAATAATTCCTTTTTGGGTTTTATCTGTGAAGACGTTTAACAACTCAACTGTGCTAGATGTATATGAAGAAGTGTCGTTCTGAATTGATTTTACTCTCCAGAGAGCACCTTCATCTTGATTACCTGTAACAATATATGAATCCTTGATGGCTCGAGCTCTTTCAATTACGCTGATTGTGTCGTTTCCTGTGTTTCCGCTTGTTGCTAATTTTGCTCCAACTGACTTGTTGTAGTAAAATTCGATTGTTTTAGGAGTGCTCTTTGCATCATGAGTTGCAAACTTAACTGACATTATGTCAGAGCCAGATGGCGCTACTACTATCTCTTCTCTATCTGTAGAATCTAAAGGTGTAGTTATTGTTGGAAAGTCTAGTTTCATAGAACCAAATACAGGGTCAATAAATGAGCCTTTTTCAACAAGAGCGTCGTTATCTGTGCTCTTTGCTGATATTTGAATAACTATCTTAGTGAAGTTACTTCCTGGCAAGTTTGATTCTCCTTTGTCGCCAAATCGAACATTTGTTCCATCTAAAGTTGTTTCATCAGTTCCTACTTTGACTGCTGCATTATCAGCGAACTTTATTTTATCAGCTCCGACAGTTACTCTTGCAGACAACTTTTGATTAGTTTCATCTGCATTAGAAACAGAGACTTCTAAGCCGTTTATCTTCTTTGAAGCATTCTCATTGACTTGTTTTTCATCACTTTTCCCATCTGCGTCTGTAACTCTTACAGTCGCGCCAGAATCAGAAGCTGAAACTAATTCAACAGTATAAGTTTTACCGTTGATTGTAACTTCTCCTGAAGGCTTGTCTATATTATCAAGAGCTATCTTTTCAGCTGACTTTAACAAGATAAGGTTAGTGTTATCAGTTGCTGCGCCTACTACTAGCTTTTGTCCGAATAGATTAAGCTCCGCGCCTTCAGAGTCAGCGTGACTAAGGTTAATTGCCTTGTTAAAGGTGACTGTCAAGTTATAGATGTGATTAGCATTTGTTGTTCCCAAAGCGAGATTTATTATTGGATCATCGCTTGATGTTGGCTGCTGTGAATACTTCAGTCTTGGATGATTGTTTAAAGTTACTGTTTGCTCATAAGTAGAAGTAACATCTCCTTCAAATGTACCATCTTTTAAGACAATTGGAAGATTACTATCTGTTACAACTGACTTGACTTTGTTCAAAGAGTCGTTTATGTATATTTTACTAGACCCAGTGAAAAGAGCAAAGGCTTCACCTCCGCTTACTGTTCCTGTGGTTGTTGTTCCGCCTGTTGCAGTCTGCCTTGAGAGCTCTGCTTGTAGATTGCTAACTATGTCTGTTACAGCAACTAAGTCTGTTGGAGCTGCTGTTGAGCCCCATATGACTGCAACATCTGCATTACCGCCCTGCACGAATGGCATTGGGTAATTTGCTGCTGCTGCCAAAGCAACTGTAGAACTTAACATAGCTGTGCTAGCTAACAAGCTTGCAATTTTTTTAAATTTAAACATCTTTTTTTAACCTCCTTTCAACTTGTCTTATTAGCGACCTTTCGGTCCCTCTTGGAGGGGGCTACATTTAAATTGGTAGCCTGCTGATTGTACTCTAGAGCAACGCTCTATTGTAAATACTTGATTAGTGGTTTAATGGAAATCTGTTTAAAAAGCTTTCTATGATTTCCGGCATAATCGAGGTAAATGTCATGGAAACTGCCTGATTTATATATAAAGCTTGTGTTGTTACTTTTATATAAAACAGTGTTTATTTTTTCTGTTGTTTTTCCAGTAGTTTAGAGAATAATTTCTGGAAAATATCTGGTGGATGGAAACATATAAATACTTAATATGTTTCTTATATATCTAAATAACTATACCACATATTCAAAATGGCAGAAAAAAGCAAGGTAAGAGAGATACTACTTGTCGACGAGGGAGGGACTTTTAGCACTTTCTTCAAGAGATTTTCCAGCAGTAAAGAAGAATATGACTTTGAAAGCTTGTCTTTGTTAAGGAAACTTTTGAGCAATGAGAAAGCAAGAGTGTTAAATGTGATTAAAACCAAGAATCCGCGCTCTATTTATGAATTGGCAAGAATACTTAAGAGAGATTTTAAGTCTGTTAGGGAAGATATAAAGCTGTTAGAGAAGTTCGGTTTTATTGATATGCTTGCTGAGAACACTGGAAAAAGGGAGAGATTGAAACCTGTGCTTAATGTTAATTCAGTTCATATTCATGTAAAGATTTAGTCTAGTGAGAGTTCCAGAGAAATGAGTATTTTGTTTGGAAGTGACTTTTCTGCGCCACGAATTGTCGGGCCTAATGGACCATTAAACGAAATTATCTCAGAAGAGCCATAATTTACAATTAGCTTATATCCGGTTATTTTGCTTTCTTTGCCTACTTGCCAGCTTTTTTCCATAATATCATCTAATGTTCTTTTTAATACGCCGCACGAATTTTCATTATTGAAACATAGAGTGTTTGTGCGACATTTTTCAATAAGTTCGTCTAATTCTAGATATGAATAACCGTTTGTTGTGCATTCCGTGGTATATTCGATAAGTGTGTCTAAAAATTGCGAGGCATCTGCGCTTTCAACTTTATCACTTGAGTTGCTCTGCCTTAAGAACAAGCTGATTAATATAAACAAAGCTATTGAAACAACTAGGATAATAAGAACAAATCCTACTATTTCCTCCTGCGCTTTTTTTCTATTTTTCATTGTTGTAGCCAGAGGCATATATTCTGCCTATCTCGTATTTAAATGAATTTTTCTCTGAAGACCAACTGGCAAGTGTAACAAATGCTCCTGGAGCCAAGCCGTAATCTTCTGTTTTTTTAATTATGGTTATTTGATTGCAGTTTGGATAATTGGAGCGGGTGCATTCACCGCCAGTTGCTGGAGGATAAACTCTCTCTATTAGTAAATAATCTAAATTAAACAAGTTTTGGTATGAATCCATGGATTTTGCCATTATTACCTTATCAAGGTCTATGCAGGAGGAGCAGTCGCTGCTTGAAGTGAATGTGAATTCCGGAGTTCCGGAGATTTTTCTTATTATTTCTAATGCCTCTTTGTCTTTTAGTTCTTGGGTGTTTCCTTTAAGATCTGAAAGCCATATTGACAGGAAAACTAGTGCGACTAAGGAGAAGAATATCATAAGTGCGACTAAAACAAAAGCCATCTGCTGGATTTTTAGCTGGGCTTTTTTAGAAAAGCCGGCATCGTAACTGGTCATTTTTATTTTTTAGAGAGTCTGCTGAAGAGCCTAGTGCATTTAATTGTGTTTTTAATTCCAGAGAATTTTTTGCTGAAATAACTAGTTGTGTTTTAGCGATATACTCGGTGAGAGCTGAAGGCAGAATTGGAGAGGAGGAGCATCCTTTTGAAGTGAGATAGAGAGATTTTTCTTTGTTTAAAGAAGCAATTTCAGAAGCTCTTTTAGCCAGACGTTTTATCTGACATTCGTAAATTTCCTGCTCTGAGAATATTGAAGCGTATAACAAAGAGTATTTTTCCTCCTCTTTTCCGAAAGATTCAGCGTAATATACTGTTTTGCCATTTTTTGTTACACTTTTTGAGCCAAGCGAGACATCTATGCTGCAGCCTGTTTCTCTAAAACAGACTTTTATACTGTCTTGAGAGCATTCTGCTTCTGAATTTACACTTATTAGATTTTTTATTATGTTGTCTTGTGTTATTTCTTTGATATCTTCTTCTATTTCTTGAGGAGGAGAAACAAAACAATAGTTTTCTTTATCACTCCAGACAATAATCAAATCTGCTATTTTAAATGGAAAGCCGAACTGCTTGGATAAAGCATAAAATTCTTTTTTACCTTCTGTTGTTTTGGCAGAAAAAAGATATTTATTGTGCGTGCTGCTTTCTGCTCCAGGAGATATTTCCCATTCTTTTCCAATTGATGATTTTATTGACGCGGAGATATACTGAGAGCCAAATTTTGAATTTTCATCGCATCTATTTGATATTCTTGTTTCCTGAGGAACTGTGATAACGACGCCCCTTGTTCCTTCGAGGTTTGTCTCCAGAGGGCTTAGCAAAACCTCTATTTCTTTTCCTCGCAGAGTATCCTGTTGTAATCTATACGTGCCTACTAATTTTGTTGTTGCATAAAGAGCCAAGAATAAAATAACTGCTCCGGCTATTATTGCGAAAAACCACGAGAAACTGAATTCGTATGCTTTTTTATTCATCATTTTATTTCTTTATAGCTACCAGAGTGTCTGTTGCGCCTTTTTCAATTCTGACTCTGAGTTTTCCATTAGCTGGAAGACAAAAGAACTCTGATGTTTGAATGTGCTGTAATTTCTTTTTTGCTAATTTTCCATTACATGCGCTTTCCGGAGGCTCGAGAAAAATGTTTGAATCTGAATTAGAATAATAAGACTCGAATTTGGAATTTAACTCTTCTGATTTAGAACCTGGGGCTGTTGGGCTTGTTAATAATCCAAAGCAGACATGAGTTATTTTTGCTGCAAAAAAACCTGATGAGGGAAGCGAACCTTCAAACGTATCTTTGTAACTGCCTGAAGTCCAAGCGCGGTCTATTTCTTTCTGGAGGTCAGTTAGAAATAAGCCGACTTGAGTGCATTTATTTAGAGAGAGAAAGTGTGCTATTGCATAAAATGCTACTGACACAAATGCGATAATTAGTATTATGGAAAATATCATGCCGAATGACAGCCCGAATGTTGTTTGCGCTTTTTTTCCTCTTTTTATCATTTTATCTAGTCAGAGCTTTTAATGTTCCTGAGACTTTTATAATTTTTATCCTGAAGTTTGAGAGTTCAATTGCCGCCCTAACATTGCTTAATTCTTTCGTACTTACCGACAGGATAATATTTGATTTAGAATCTATAAAAATCGGGGCAGCTTTAGCCCAGCCCAGAATTCCTATGTAGTCTAAAATAGCTTTTTCTACCTCTGATTGGTTATTTGCCTCCAGCAGTAAATGCCTTCTTTTTATTTTTGCAGATGATTTTATTTTTAGCTTCATTCTAGTGATAAAGAAGAATTTGTAATTTTTGTTATACTGTCTCTGATTGCGTTGCTTTCTAGAGAAAATCCAAGACTTTCTGCTCCGCCTATTTTAAAATTATTTATTCCAACAGCGCTTCCTGATGTGTCGATTAGAGGACCTCCTGAATTCCCCGGATTGAGAGAAACGTCTGTTTGAATATATTCCGGCAGACCGTTGGGACCGCGCCTATTAAGAGCAGAGATAATCCCTTCTGTTACTGTGAATGACAATCCTAATGGATTTCCTATGGCTATAACTTTTTTTCCAACTTGCAGAGTATCTGAGTCTGCTAATTTCAGATATTCGTATTCTCCGGGGATTTTTATCAAAGCCATATCTCTTTCTTCATCTTTCCCGAGGTATTCTGCAGGGACTAGTTTTCTTGCATAGGTAAGAACAGTTATTGTGTCTTCCTGGCCGGCTATAACGTGATAATTAGTTATTATATATCCGGATGAATCTACAATAAAACCTGAGCCGATTGATTTTTCTGTTGAAACTGTTACAACTCCTTTTACTGCATCCTCAACAATACTTGAAAAATCCTGCTGGGAGGATTTAATCACTTTTATCTGCTGCTCAAGACTTTCTTTCTGCTGCACCAGAACTTGAGAAATTTCATTAAAATTCTCCTGATACTGGGAGTTATATCTTTCAACAAGAGAGGTTGTAAACTCTTTTGATTCTTCTTTTGCGCCCTGCACCTCTGAGGTTAATCTGCTCTCCAGCCTTGACATCTGGATAATTAGAACTGTAAATGAAACTACCTGGAGGATTGCCACGATAATTACTAATGTGTATAATATGTTTCTGTGTTTTTTATGTTCGACCATCTTTTGAATTGGGAATTTTGATATTTATAGTTTGCTACAAGGGGCAGTAAAGTTATTTAAAGATTGTTTTCTATTGAGCAAGATGAAGATACATACGATAGGCGGGTATAATGAAGTTGGAAAAAATATGACTGCCTTGGAGATTGACGAGGATGTTATTGTTTTCGATTCCGGCTTGTTTCTTCCAGCTATTGTTGGTGTTGAGGAGCGCGAGAAAATACCGACTGAAAAGGGTATGAGGGCGCTGGGAGCTTTGCCAGATGATATTTATTTTGATAAAAAAGGATTGAGAAATAAAGTCCGGGCATTATTAATTTCACATGCACATCTAGATCATGTTGGAGCTTTGCCTTATAATGCTTACCGCTATAACGCCCCAATTGTCGGAACGCCGTTTACAATGGAGGTTCTAAAAACCTTAGTAAAGGACAATGGACAGAGAATACATAATAAAATTTATTCCATTAATCTTAATAATTCATATAATATTAGAGGTAAAAGCGGCAACTACAAGGTTGAATTTATTAATATGACTCATTCAACTATACAAAGCAGTGTGATAGCGGTTCATACTAAAGAGGGAATTGTTTTATACGCCAATGACTATAAGCTGGACAATACTCCTACATTGGGAGAGCCGCCTAATTATAAAAGATTAAAGGAGCTTTCTAGAATTGGAGTGAGGGCTTTAATTGTTGACTGCTTATATGCTCGTGAAGACAGAAAAACTCCTTCTGAAAAAATAGCCCGCGGTTTGCTAGAAGATGTTTTTTTTACAACTGAGAATAGAAATTCAGGCATCATTGTCACGACTTTTTCATCCCATATTGCAAGATTAAAAACAATTTCTGAGTTTGGAAAAAAATTGAACAGAGAGGTTGTCTTTCTGGGAAGAAGCCTTGGGAAATATGTTTCTGCAGCCAAGAAAGTTGGACAGGCGGGTTTTACAAGGGAGGTCAAAATTTATCCTTATAGAAGGCAGGTTGAGAAAGTTTTGAAGCATATCAGCAGGAATAAAAAGAGATACTTAATTGTCTGCACAGGGCATCAAGGAGAGCCCGGATCTATTTTAGACAGAATTGCGCGCGGGCAACTGCCGATTCAACTTTCTAAGGAGGACCATATTATTTTTTCTTCTAAGACCATACCTACTCCTATTAATGAGGCGAACCGCGAGGAGCTGGAAAAGAGATTGAGAAAATCTCAGGTTAGGATTTTTGATAATGTTCATGTTTCAGGCCATGGAGGGAGAGAAGATTTGAGAGATTTTATAAAAATCACAAATCCGCAGCACGTTATTCCGTCGCATGGCGACTTGAAGAAAACAACTGCCGGAGCTGAGCTTGCCAAAGAAATGGGATATGTTTTAAATAAAAGTGTTCATTTGATGCAGAATGAGCAAGTATTGGAGATAGTTAAATGAGGGATGATATTGCTGCTGGATTAAGGGGAGCTATCTCGCATGGCTCTTCTATTGAGGATGCTGTGCAGAGCTTTATTAATTCTGGATATAACCCGCAGGAAGTGAAAGCTGCCGCTCAATTAATAACAAGCGGGGCGAGTGATATTATTTATTCTGAAAACTCTAAAGAAGAGGGAATGAAAACAGACATGCTCCCTACAATATCTGGAGAAAGAAAAGAAAAGAAAAGAATTGGAAGAGGCAGGAAAATTGCTTTTATTATAATCCTCGTTATCATTGTAATCGGGATTTTAGGAGCGGCCGGTTACTTGGTCTATAATTTATTATAATATGGAAAGAGAAAAATTTTTTAAATTGTTTTTTGACAGTGGAAAAGATTTTTATAAGAAATATTGGGTTATCGGGCCTTCTATTTTACTCTGGCTGGTACTTGGAGGATTGTCTAAATTGTCTGTTTTTGTCAATTATAAACTCAATAATAGCAGTTTTATAGCTATTTGGTTTGTTTTGCTTTCTCTTTTTACTTTGGGAGCTATGGCTTTTTTATTTTCTGGTTTGATAGGGATTTCCAGATATGCTGCTGAGAATAAGAGGTCTTTGCTGAGGGAATTTTTTTTAGATGCTAAAAAATTCTTCTTTAGGAACTTTTGCATAATTATTATTATAGCTTTTGTATCTGCTTTAATCGGGAGGATTACACATTATACAACTTTGTTTGCGGGAAGATTTCTTGAATTGTCTATTTTATCTGCTCAGATTATATTTGTTTTAATTTATTTCTTATTGCTTGTTGGAATATTGATATTTTTCAGTTTTTCCAGTTTTTATCTTGTGATTTATAATCTTAGCTTAAAAGAAAGCATAAAAAATTCTTTTAGTCTGGTAAGAAGAGAATATCTTTCTGTTTTGACTTTAACAATTATATTTTTCCTCGCGTTCTTCTTTTTGGGAAGAGTTGAAGGCCTTCTAGGAGAATTGATAGAGTATGTGATTTTAATCCCGTATGTTTCTCTTTTGATGGTTAGATTTGTCTTATATAACGAGAGACCTAAATCTTAACACCTATTTAGTCCTCTCGAACACAGCAACTGACAATTGGTAAATTATTTAAGTCAGTTGCTATACAACGAGAATAAGACAAAATGATTTACGAGCCGAAGGAAGATTCTTATTTGCTTGAGAAGGAGGTTGTGAAATTAGCAAAGGGGAAAAAAGTCCTGGACATTGGAAGCGGAAGCGGTATTCAGGCAAATGCTGCATTTGCCTCCGGGGCTAAGGAGGTTATTGCTGTTGATATTGATACAGAATCTGTGGAATTTTTAAGAGGAAGAGGAATTAAAGCTATCAAGTCGGATTTATTCTCTGATGTAAAAGGAAAATTTGATTTGATTGTGTTTAACCCTCCTTATCTTCCTGAGGAAGAAAGAGAAGATAAAGACAGCAAAGTGGCTACAAGCGGAGGGGAAAGAGGAGATGAGATAATTGTAAGATTTCTGAATGATGTTGATAATTATTTGAATCGCAATGGCTCTATTTTGATTGTGGTGTCTTCGTTGACACCAAAAGAAAGAATTAATAAGATGCTGAGAAAGATAAAGATGAAATATAAAGTTCTTTCCAGCGAGAAATTTTTTATGGAGAAAATAGAAATTTGGATGATAGAGAGAGTTATATGATAGATTTAAAAGTTCCCATATTTAATGTTCTGAATGGAAGATGATATTGTTTATAGGGCGGCAATGCTCCAGCAACAGTCAGAAGAAATAGAAAGCCGGCTTCAATTTGTGAATGAGCAAATTCAAGAGTTAGAGCAATTTTCCGGGGATTTAAGAGTTCTGGATAAAAATGACAATAAAGAGATTCTTGCATCTCTTGGCAAAGGAGTTTATGCTAAAAGTGAATTGAAAGATAAAAAATTATTTGTGCAGGTCGGGGCAGGTGTTGTTATTAAAAAGAGTATTAATGAAACTGTTGAGGTTATTGGAGAGCAAATTAAGAGATTTGAGGAAGCGAGAGTTCAATTAAAAATGCAGCTTGAAAGCTACGCCCAGGAATTAAAAAGAATGGTGGCTGAAGTTGAGAAAATCAAAAGAATTGGGAAGAATCATTAGTCTTTTTGCATATTGCTTAAAAATGACTCTGGCACGCAATGCCCTTCGCATAAAGACATGCAGACTCCTTCTCCCTGCTCCAAACATCCCTTAGGCAATAGACATGCACAGGTTTCTTTTTCTTGACATTCGCTGTTATCTAAACAAGAAGCTCCGAGATACGGGTCTAAAACTTGAGGTATTTTAAGCTGTCTGCAAGTTTCTCTATTTTGAGCAGTTTCTTCTTTGCAGTTATTTATCTCTTTCTTGTAATAGTTTCTGCAAGCGAGCCTCAGGTCTTTTGCCGCGGTCTTATTTTTAGAAAAAACTGTTTGCAATATTTCAAACCTGCATTCTTCAAGTTTTATTTTTGCTCCTAAGTAGCATCTTTGTTTTTGAAGCGATAGTTCTGTCATGCAGGAGCGATACTCTTTTTTTGAGTCAAGTGTTGTTGGAACTCTGTTTAAATTAAGGTCTGTCATTGCAATAACTGTTGAAATAACAAGAATTGATGCTGTTAATACAAATAATATAATTTTCGTGTTTTTATGCATACTTTCCAATCGTTTTGTTTTATATAAAGATTATTATGTAACGACGCAGGTTTTTTGTTGCTACTGGAGAAGATGAAGAATCAGCCTTTAACTAACTTCTTTGCAGCTTTCATGATTGCCTCTGCGTTAATATTATAATTTGCAAGCAACTCATCCTTTTTTCCAGAATGAGGAATTTCTTTAATGGCTAGTTTTTCAACTATTATTCCGGTGTTTGAAACTAAATTAGTTAACATCTCTCCTATTCCTCCTTCTGGGTAATGATCTTCTGCGATAACAACCTTCTTTCCGTGCTTTTCAACAAATTCAATAAACTTTTTTGCATCGAATGGCTTAATGCAGTACAAATCAAGAACAGCGCTTTCAATAGTATATTGTTTTAGCATTACTCTTGCTTTTAGCGCCTCGAAAACGGTAATTCCAGAGCCGATTAAAACAACTTTATCTTTTTGTGTCTCTCTTACTATTTTAAAATCTCCCAATGGAAATTCATCATTGTGCTTGTAAATTACAGGTGTTCCTGGGCGGGTTGTTCGTATATATTTGATTCCTTTAGTTATGGCTGCAAGAGCAACAAGTTTTTCTGTTGATAGTGCGTCAGATGGGTAAAAGATAGAACTGTTTGGTATTGACCTGAATAAAGCTATATCCTCTAAGCCCATTTGTGAAGGCCCGTCCTCCCCAACAGAAACTCCTGCGTGCGAGCCACAAATTGTAAAATCTCCATTTGACAAAGAAGCCATTCTAATTTGATCATGCGCTCTTGTCAAAAATGCTGCAAAAGTGGATGCGAAAACATTGAATCCTTTTTTAGACAATCCAAGAGCCATGGAAATCATGTTTTGCTCTGCGATGTATGCTTCTATAAACTGCTCTTGCGCTTGTTTTTTAACTTCTTCGCTGTAAGTTGAATTGCTCACTTCTGCATCAATTGCTATTACATCTTTTCTTGCTTTCGCGAGCTGAGCGAGCGCTTTTCCATAAGCAAATCTTGTGGCAACTTCTGCACATATTTCATAAGAATTAGAGTGGATTTTATTAAACTCGATTCTCTTGGCTTTTCCTTTTTCAGGTTTTTTAATTGTTATTTTAGGAAATTTAACTTCTGGAATTTCGCTTAGTGCTAAATCCATTTCTTTTTTTGTTAGCACTCTGCCATGCCATCCATCTTTATCTTCAATAAAAGAAACCCCTTTTCCCTTTAGAGTTTTTGCAATAATTGCTGAGGGTTTCCCAGAACTTTTCGTATTTGATAATGAGCTGAGTATTTCTGATATGCTATGTCCGTCTATAATTTCACTTGACCAACCAAATGACTTAAATCTTTGCTCGTAGATTTTAACATTATTGGCAGCCATAGTCTCGCCTCTCTGCCCTAACCTATTTGCATCTATTATCAAGCATATATTATCTAATTTATAATGTGAAGCTAATTGCATTGCTTCATAATTGGAGCCTTCTGACATCTCGCTGTCTCCAACTAAGACAAAAACTCTGAATTTTCTTTTTTGCAATTTTCCTGCCAGAGCCATTCCAATACCGACAGACAATCCTTGTCCTAAAGAGCCGGTTGCAACTTTAACCCATTCTAAAGAAGGCATTGGATGACCTTCTAATCTGCTTTTTGATTTTCTCAAGTCGCTTAAATCGTCTTTTATGCAACCACTTCTATTTAAGCAGGCATATAATATTGGGGCGGCGTGGCCTTTGCTTAAAATAAACTCGTCGTTGTTTATTTGAAACGGATTTTTTATGTCGTATTTCATTTCATTAAAGAATAATGCCGACATAATCTCTGCACAGGACAAGCATGAGGTGAGATGCCCGCTTCCAGCTTTGCTGGTCATTAAAATAACATCCCTTCTTAATACATTTGCGGCTTTCTGCAATTCCCTGACATTCACCATCTTTTGTTAGATTAAATGCGCAAAGAACTATAAAAACATTCGGTTTTTTCGTGCTGTTTGTAGAACGATGTTTAGATTACAGGGAGAAAATATTACTGTCTTGTAAACTTACTTATCTTTTCCAAACCGCTAAATGGAAATGGTCTTTGATTTGATACAAACGTCAAGTAGCGCAGGAATTTGTAGGTCTCTGTGTTCCAGTATTCTGAGAATTCTGCGAGGTCTTTATTTCTCTTTCCTGAGAACAGCGTAATTAGCCAGTTTAGTATTGATATAATAAATATCACAATTTTCCATGCACTGAGAATTATTCCAGTTACAATAAGAACTAGAATCCTGAACCATGCCTCTTTTCTTTCAACCTTCGCTCGCGCCATTAATTATTATTAGAGAATAGTATATTTATAGGTTTCGGTTAGTGTGTTAGACCGCCTCTTTCTCCTTTACGGTCTTCACTAAGCATATAGTTTACAACAGCGCCTGGATTTAAAATTCTGGATGAATGTGTGTGAGCTCTTTCTGCGTAAGCTTTGATTGAGGAGAACCCAAACACTTCTTGGCCAGTTATTTCCTCAAGAGGATATAAAGGAGGAGTTATCTCACTATGTGTTCCTTCTGGAAGTTCTGAAGAGCGTGTATGGGGCTGTGCAAAAGAATCGTCGCCTGCACTAAGCATTGTATAACCTGCGTGTAATCTCTGTCCAAATGGTCTTGCCATGTCTGAAGATAGAAATTTCTGTTTTTAAACTTTTTGATGATGTTAAAAGTTCTCTGACATTTTTTGTCTATTCATATCTCAAGGCTTCAACTGGCTTGATTTTTGTGGCCTGATAAGCCGGCCAAATACCTGAGATTGCGCCTGCGAGGAAGGCGAATAGCAAACATCCTATAACGAGAAAAACTGGAGTTGGAGCTTGAAGAAGCTTTGTGCCCAGAAAATTTATTGCATAATACTCAATGCCTTTGCCGATTAATATTCCTATTATGACGCCGATAATTCCTCCGACAAGACCTAAAAGACCTGACTCAATTAGAAATATTGATAAAATGTCTTTGTTTTGCGCGCCTATTGCTTTCATAACTCCTATTTCTCTTGTTCGCTCAAGAACTGAAGTGTAAATTGTGTTTGCTATTCCTATTCCTCCGACTAAAAGTGATATTGCTGCTACGCCGATAAGGAAAGCTGTTACAATGTCAAGAACTGTTCCGAAACTTTCTAACAGCTCTTCCGGAGTCAGAACTGAATAATCTCTGCTTTCTTCGTCTACGTTTCTTGAGCTGTCTAACTTTCTCCTTGTTCTTTCTGCAACTTCATTTACTTCCTCATTCTTGTCTACTTGAGCAACAATTGTGTCTACTCTCTCTGGAATTTTGAAGAGCTGCCTAAATTCTTCTTCCGGCATATAGATTAATCTATCGTCCTGGGGATTGCCAATTGGCTCGATAATTCCCTGAACTTCGAACGGAACATCGTTAATTAGAATATTGTCCCCGACTTTTACCTGCTCTCCTAAGAAGTTATTATGCTTGTATTGAGAGCCAATCATGATGTCTTTTGTGTCGCCCTTTTTTATTGTTCTGCCGTCTTCTGCTTCATAAGCTCCTGTTTCTATAAATAAATCTGAGGTATCTAAGTCTATTCCAACTATAGTAATGAAGCGTATTTCATCTTTGTATTCTATTTTGGCGCTTGCAGCCACCCATGCTGAAACTTCTTTGATACCTGGAACTTTTTCTACTACTTCAACGTCCTTTTGAGTCAGCATTGCTGCCCCGCCTGTTCCAGGACCGCCTAATTGCCCTCTTGGCTGGATAAAAAATTTGTCTGTACCTAACAAGCGAAATTGCTCCTGGACAGCTGCTTCTAATCCTAAAGAAAGAGCGATTAATACAAAGATAGTTGCTATTGCAATAAGAACTCCGAGCAATGTTAAGAATGAGCGCAAACGCCTTTTCTTCATGTTCTTCAGCGCAATATTAAAATATTCCAGTTTCATTATTTCCCTCCGTTGGATAATAAACAATTTTTGATAAGTCTTTCTCATGCCAGCTGAGTGAGCGCGGAAAGCATGCGTGAATATTTTTTTGGGCAATGTATCCTGCGATATCGTTAATGACAATTACCAATGCTCTTTGCCAGGTAAGCAGAGGAATTTTCTTTTTTTGATAGGGCGTTAAGACAAGTGTTGTGTTGTAATTTTCTATTTGTCTTTCAGAATGGACATGCTCCTCAAATGTTTTTTCCTGTCCTCTTCCTGTAAGGTATATGTGCAACAACCTATTAAAAATTTTCAACTTTACTGTTCCCGGAAGGTAGTTTAATGTATATCTTTTTCTCGCTTTTCCCTCTCTTATATCTATTAAACGGTATTTTCCCGACTCTCGCAAATTTCGGACTAATTCGTTTGCGTTTGCTCTTAGGAATATGGGCCAATTGTCTGATATTCCGAAATTATCAGGAAGGCTTTCATCAGGACAATGCTCCAGATTTTTTAAGTATTCTTCTAGAATCATTTTCTTAATGCCTCCACTGGATTTAATCTGGAAGCTTGGTATGCTGGAATAATTCCTGACAGGATGCCTATGGCTAGTGAAAAAGAAATTGCACTTAACAAAAGAGGAATTGAGGGGGTGACTTGAAAGATTGGCTCGCCAAGAAAGGAATTTGCAAAAGAGGAAGCAACGAGCGCCAATGACAAACCAATTGCTGCGCCTACAATTCCTCCGACTAAACCAAGAAGACTTGATTCAATTATGAAGATAGATAAAATATCTTTGTTCTGTGCACCTATTGATTTCATAACTCCTATTTCTCTTGTTCGCTCAAGAACTGAAGTAAACATTGTATTTGCTATTCCTATTCCTCCTATTAATAAGGAAATTGCAGCTATTCCTGTAACAACTATGTTTACAATATCAAGAACTGTGTTAACTGACTCTATGGCTTGAACAGGTGTTTGAACTGAAAAGTCTTCTTCACCTTCTTTCTCATCCCTGTCTTTTCTTAGGCGGCGCTCTATGTTTTCTGCTACTCTTTCTATTTCATCTGGGTTTTCTACTTGAACTGCTATTAAATCTATTTCATCTCCAATTTTAAGAATCTCTTTTAAATCTTCTTCAGGCATTAATATGACGCTGTTAAGCTGGAATGTGCTGGCGCGTTTTAAGATTCCGATGACTTCAAAATTCTTTCCCTGAATTTTGAGCTGCGAGCCTACGCGGAGCAGTTTATCATAAGGATTATTTGCAATAAAATCACTGCCAAGAACAACTTTTCCTCTGTCTGTTGATTCTAACAATCTTCCTTCTTCTACTTTTATGCTGAACGAGTCATATAGTAATTCCGCTCCTTCTTTATCTTTTGGAACGCTTCCTACAAACTCGAAACCGCTTAGAGAGTTATACTCGGCTTTTACAATTCTTATTAAACGCGAGGCAGCTATTTTTACTCCTGGTGTTGAGCTCACTATGTCTAAATCGTGCTCTGTTAGTTTTTTTATTGCTGTGCTTCCGGGAGGACCAAAACCAGTTTCGGCATTAGAGACAACTAACCTGTCTGTTGACAATGTTGCAAATTGCCCTGTTATTGCGGTTTGCAGACCCTGACCGAGAGAGATTAAAGAAACAACTGCTGCAATGCCTATGAAGATTCCCAACATTGTAAGCCATGAGCGGATTCCTCTTTTTCTTACATTCCTAACTGCAAGAAAAAAAGAGTCTTTGAGCATGGGAATTAACTCCCGTTGTTACGCAAACTTCTTTTTAATCTTCTACGTTTTTTGAGAACACGCCAGAGAATTATCACGAAAACTATTGCTATAGCTATTGCGACATAAATTAAAGTGTTATTTTTCGGCGTTATTCCTAATTCAATTGCTTTCTCCTCTGAATATACTTTTATTGGAAGGTTCACGTTTTCAATTATTTTCTTGTTTTCAAAGTCTTTGTATTCAACAATTGCAACGAAGTCTGAATTTTGGTTTTGGAATATTACATCGAATGTTGCTGTTTCAAAATCATCGGAGTCAACTGTTCCTATGTATATTTCATCTTCAGAGAGAAGTGTGAATCCTTCAGGAAGCGCCTTTATTGAGACAAATCTTGCATCTGAGAATCCTTTGTTGACTATCTTTAATGTTATTGAGCCCTGCTTGTTCTGAACAGGGTTTTCAGTTGAGATGCTAAATGATAAATCCGGATTTGCCTGAACTTTAACGCCGATTGCTCCTATTCTGGATTTTTCAACGCTGTCTATTACATATTTTAATGTGTATGGAATCTCATAATCTCCGGGGGCTATATTGCTGGATGATTTTATTCTATAAACAAAAACTTCTTCTTCATTGTCCTCTATTTCTTCAATTGACTGCTCAGACGAGCCAATTGGGATAAAGGGGAGATTTGTAAACTGCAAGTTTAAAGAAACGTCTTCAACTTTGTCATCAAATGGGTTTTCTATTTCAATACGAATTATTCCTTCCTGTCCAGGTGTCAATGTGTCTGTGGTTACTGAATTAATAATTAGAGCCGAGGAGAGATTTAGCGTTAACATTAAAATAGACAATATTAAAACCATTGACTTTGTTATTTTTCTCATATTTCTTTATATTTTAGTGGTTTAAAAACCTTTTGGCTTTATTGTTACTATTTAGTTAATACACACGTTGAATTGATTGTGAGAATGAAAATTATAATAATTAAACTATGAACAGATTTAAAGTTTCTTTCTTAATTGTGCAAATGGAGCTAACAATTCAGGTCTAACTGTTGCTCTAATCCTTTTACTGCACTATCAAAAGCTTGTAAGTCTGCCATAGTATATGATTTGATGTCTGAAGCACCTTTACCCGGCGCACTAAGCGCCTCCGGCGCTATACCGACGAAACGACCACCGCCATAATCAAGGTAGAGCCTGCCATTGGCACAAGACCTGTCCTCGAGCCCGCCGACAACCCACGCCCTCATTTTCACATCATTACCTGCTGAATCTGGGTAAACTCCCATTGCAGTATCATACTTGAATCTTTCTTTTCCTTCAGCAAAAATATAATCAGCATAATCGTTAAGTAAACCTTGGTCTCTTGCTAAAACTTTCCAAACTGGATGAGCTTTAACATCTTCTCTTGATAATGGAGATTCTGTCTTTCCTAATTTTCCCTTCTTAAATTCTTCGCCTTGTAATGTGTCATAAACTTCGCTTGTTAAAATTAAAGCTCCACTGCTTCTTTGACTTTCAGGAGTCATATCTCTTAAAGTTTGAGAATCAAGAACAATCTTTACTCTTCCATCAGGATGGTAAACAACAGCATCGCCTGTGTCAAAATAATTATTCATATAAGAACCCTTTACGGCTTTATCAGAATTTCTAACATCAAGTCGTCTTTGCATCAGTTGAGAAACATTCATAGGAACTCTACCATCCGCTATTAATTTCGGCATTTGCTTTACATTTTGGCCGTAAAATTCTTGATACGCTTCTCTTGTTGCATTTAGTTTTAATGCCATAGTAATTCTATAAAACTCCTATTTATAAATCTTTTTATTAGTTACTACTTTGTAATTATTATTAATCTAAAAATAATCGAGCAAGGTGTTCCGGAGGGATTATTTCTTTAGTTTTCTTGTTACTTTTTCAACCTTTCCATCTTTAAGCCAATAAATTGTTCTTGCATGCTCTTGAGCGAGATGAGGATCGTGCGTCACGAGGATTATCGTCTTTCCTTTTTTGTTCAGCTCTTCAAGGAATTGCAGAACTTTCTCTCCTGTTTTTGTGTCGAGGTTTCCAGTCGGCTCATCTGCAAGAATGACTTCTGGATCATTGGCAAGTGAGCGGGCGATGGCTACTCTCTGCTGCTGTCCCCCTGATAATTGATTTGGATAGTGGTCCATACGGTCTGTTAAGTCTACTAAGCGCAATAATTCCTCTGCTCTTTCTTCTCTGTCTTCTTTTTCAATCTCCTGGAATAACATCGGAAGCATAACGTTTTCTTTGGCTGTTAGATTTGGTATTAAGTTAAAACTCTGGAAAATGAAGCCTATTTTCTTTCCCCTTATCTGCGCTAATTGAGATTCATCTAAATGAGCAATGTCTTTGTTGTCTAAGTAGATTTCGCCGTGCGTCGGCAAATCTAAAGAGCCGACTAGATTCATTGATGTTGATTTTCCGCTTCCAGAGGGACCCATTATCGCCACAAAGTCCCCTTTTTCTATTTTTATTGATATTCCATCTACTGCTTTAACGAGCGACTCTCCCATTTCATAGTGCTTTTTCACTTCCTGAAGTTCTATCAGTGTTGTCATAAAAATATAGTTGTAGGATGAGTTTTAAATGTTTGGTTTTTTGCTGGCTTTGCTGAAAATCTTAATTTAATCAAGTCAATCATCCAAATATTTCTTGATTTGGTTAAAGAGATCATTTTAAAGCCAAGGTGATAAAAATCAAAAACATATGTTTTTATATAAAAACAAAAGGTTTATTAGGATAAAAAACAATAACAATTGTATGCAAGAATTAAAATTCATAAAATTTGTAGAATTTTTTATAATTAATCCCTATAAAGAGGTTTATATTCGGGAACTTGCTAAAAAACTGAAAATTAGCCCGTTTGCAACAAAAAAGTATGCGGATGTGCTGGTTAAAGAAGGCTTAATTCTGGAAGAGAAAAGAGCTAATTTAAGATACTTGAAAGCAAATGTAAAAAACTTATTTTACAAGCACTCTAAAATAACATATAGCATTAGGCACTTATTAAAATCAGAATTAATTGAATTTCTAAAAAGGAATATAGCAAATTTAACCTCTATTACATTATTTGGTTCTCTTGCTAAAGGAGAAGACAACGAAGAAAGCGATATTGACCTTCTTATTATCGGAAAGGAGAAGCGTTTGAACTTGAGCGAATTCGAGAATAAATTGAATAAAGAGATAACTCTTCATTTTTTTAGTTGGAGTGAATGGAATAGCAAGGCTAAAGAAGACCATCCATTCTATTATGAAATAATAAATCATGGTATCCCCTTATATGGGGAGCTGCCATTAACAAAATGGAGATAAGAAATACTGAAGATTGTTTTAGATTTAGATTATTAAGAAAAGTCAAACCTGATAAAGAGAAATCAAAGAAATCTTTAGAAATAGCTGAAAGTCGGCTTGAAAGAGCGAAAGAGGCGCTAAAACTTAATATCTTCGATTTTGTTATCTTAGAATCCTACATGTCTATGTTTCATGCTTCAAGAGCGCTATTATACAAAGATGGAGTACAAGAAAAAAGCCATTATGCGATCTCTGTTTACCTAAAAGAGAAATACTCAGATAAAATTCCCTCACCTGTAATAAACCTTCTAGAGATTCATAGGACTGAAAGGCATGAAGCCATGTATGGATTGGAATACAAGCCTGAAAAAAAAGATTCTGAGACAGCACTACATGATGCAGAAGTTTTTATTCGAGAAATCAGGAAAGTTTTATGACTTTGTTCGAATCCAAAAATGTCAATTTAACTCGTGAGAATTTTAACTAAAATTAATATCTCGCGGGGCGTGTTACTAAGGTTAATAATCTCTAACAGAAGCATAATAACCAATAGACAAGAAAGTTTAACTTACAGTATGGAAAAATTTATAAACTAATGGAAACTAATATTTACAAATGGAAATAAGATTAACCATACTTGCACCCTTTTTTGAAGATCCCAATAAACAGTTCAGTATTAGGCAGCTTTCTAGGATATTAAAAATAAATCATACCACAGTAAGACAATATTTAAACAAGATGACTAAGGAAGAATTTTTATCACTAAAAAAAGAAGGCGTATACTCTTTTTATAAGCTAATCTTATCAAAAAAGGTCTTGAATCTCAAATTATACTACAACTTAGAAAAACTTAGAACTTCACACCTTATTGAGGATATTGAAAAAGCTTATGATTTTCCAGTTATTATTTTGTTCGGGAGTTATGCTTTTGCTATGGACTCAATAGAAAGCGATGTTGATATTTGCCTCATATCAAATATAGAAAAAGAGTTTCGTGGAGAAAAATATGAAAAAATTTTAAATCGGAAAATAAGTTTGCACAAATTCAACAAAACTTCTTTTGATAAGGCAAAAAAAATTAATAAAGGCTTGATTAACAATGTCTGTAATGGAATTGTTTTATCTGGAGAATTAGAGATTTTATGAATTTTGAAAATAGTTTAAGGGAAGGAAAAGTGAAAAAGGTTATTCCCAATAGAATTAGGGCTTCAAGTTTAATTAAATCGTCTATCCAGGCAATTCAGACAGCAAAAACCATTACCTTAAATGAAGCTAGTTCCAAAACTATTTTAAGAGAACTTTATGAAGGATTGAGAGAATTTTGCGAGGCAGTCGGCTATTCTAAAGGGTATAAATTTTTAGACCATGAATCAATAGGCTATTTTTTAAGGGATATATTGGGGGAGCAATCAGTCTATCGTAAGTTTGACAGATACAGGAAATTGAGGAATGGAATAAATTATTACGGAGAAGATATCGAAATCGAGACAGTTAAAGAGGCGATTATCGAGATACCTAAGATTATTAAAGAATTAGAAAAATATAGGTCTTAATTTAAGTCACTTATCTTTTAGCCAATTTTTCTTATCTTCGATAAAAATCTAAAAATTAGCGGGAGAATTTTAACTAAAATTAATATCTCGTGGGGGCGTTGAACTCCCCTATAAAATTTCTGTATAATAGAGTAGGTTATGTCTTTTTAAATAGATAATTTATTAACTTTCATGGCAGAACGACAAAATGGAATTCATGTAAGAGATTTATTAAAAGGAGCTTATGAAAAGTTAAATCAAAAACATAAAAATAGAGAGATAACTTTTCCTAATAAAGTACTAACTGAGATTGCAGATGATTCTGATTATCATAGATTTAGAACAGGATATATGGGTTATGGGAGTGCGAGAGCATTTCAATTTAATGGTAAATTCTGGGTGGTGGCAAGAGGAGAAAAATGCGGAAGTTATCCTGCAGAACCTTATGATAGTGATGTATTAGCTTTAGAGTTTCCATTAAAAGGAAGAATAACAAAAGCTACAAAAGATGAATTAGCCAGAAAAATAGGAGAAAGTTCATATTTTAGAAATTCATTAATATATGGAATGGAGGATGGTAATCTCGCTGTTAGTGAAAGAGGAAATTTTGGAAGGCAAATGCTTGAGTTATTAAAACCTAAAATTAAAGAATATATTACTCAAGAACCAGAGTATAATAGAGAAGTGATTTTAACATCAACTTTACAATATCCAATAAGAAAACCTATGCTTTACAAACAAGAATTTTCAGATTTTTTAGCAGAGTCATTTGAAGCTGTTCTAACAAGCCAATAAATTTCTTTTTAAGGTAATCAGATGTGTAGCAATGTTTGTAATATATGTGGGGTGTTACTTAGCATCAAAAAGTCCTTGTATGTTACTCCACACTAAAGTATGGAGTTTGTTTGGACTTTTGGATGCTCAAGATGCTAACTCCATGCTAAAGCAGGGAGTTTTCGCAATGCATCTTGACATTAAGAAATTTCGGGAGCAATCTATTTTTCTATTCTAACATATTTTTTTATTCCAAAATAATCAGCCAGCTCTTTTGTAAGAATAGCGTAATATTTTGTAGGTTTTTCAATAACAGGCCATTTTTTCTTATAAGACTCGTCACCGACTTCAAGATCATAATACCTAAAACCTTTGGTTATTGCTCTTTCTATATCTTTCTTAAGCAAGAAAGTTGGAATAGATAATGACCTATATTCTTTGTTCCACCAACAACCCATGTAGAAAACTGTATCTTTTTCACTCATTGCAATATGAACAGCTATCAGCTCTTTACCAAGATATGCACTAATTGTATAACATTTTTCTTTCCATAATCCAAGTCTCCTTCTCCAATCTGCCATGTCTTCTTTGTCTTCATGCCAAATTTCCAGAAACCATTTTTTACTTTTATCGAGAGCATCTTTTTCATTATACACAAGTTTTACATCGGCATTCTTTTTTTCAATCCTTCTTAAATCCTTCTTTAAATCCTTATCTAAATTTAATTTGTCAAAGCTATCTGTAAGTTCTATTATATTAGTAAAATCTTCTTTATCATCACTCTCAAGACCAATAGGACAGTCTGGATTTATTTGATAGAGAAAAAAAGGCTTTGGTAAAGATTTAAAGTCTTTTTCTTCTGGCCAGGCATAAGGTAAAAACGATATATCTCTCCATGTCCAATAAAAAAGCTTTCTATTAATTTTGATTTTTTTAAATTTCATTAATGTTCTCCAAGTTTATGCCAATCCCAGAATACTTTTAATTCATGACTTTTCCAATTACCTTTTACACTTTCTAAATATTCTTTTTCTTTCTGGGCGGCAACAATATGAGCTTCTTCATCAACATTAAGACCAAACTTTTCAGATAAAAATCTCTCAATTAATTCATGAATGCATAAAGCTCTGAACGATTTTTCTTTTTCTCTCTCACCAAAACCTTTGTCTATAAAAATTTCTCTCCTCTTTCTACTCCATTCTGCAACATGGTCTTCTCGTTTAACAGTAATCTTATCGGATATTCTATGATTAAAGAAACTAAGAGAAACTCTCTCTTTAGAGAATTTGATATTGGTAACAGGATATTTCAAAAGAATTTTAACAAATGCCTGATGCAGGTTTTTATTGCGTACTTTTGTTTTTGTGCTCTTTCTTTTCATACTATTTTTAATCAATCAACTTTTTTAAATCTTCTTTTACTTGTGAGATTCTTAACCTTGGGAGCAAGTAATCGCGTGAGACCTTCTTTTTCCTAGCTCTTCAGCAATGAGCGGTGAAACATCAATTTCTGCATATTTGTTCTGTATTGTGTTTGTTGTTATTAGTTTTGCATGCTTTGTTATCTGCTTGTCTATTCCGTTTAACAAAAGCCCGTGAATTCCTATGCAGACAATATTCTCTGCTCCCTGCACTTCTGCCATCTTTATTGTTTCTAAGAGCGTCTGTCCTGTGCTGATAATATCATCTATAATAAGGATATTAGACGGCAGTTTCTTGTAATGTATCTTTACTTTTTCTGATGACGTTCTGGTTTTTTTCAGGATAATTGCCTCTTTATTGAGCTGTTCTGCGATTCTCTTTCCCCATTGCTGACTTTCATTATCAGGACCTACTATTGTAAAGCGTGCATATCTAGATTTTATATATCCAGCGAGGAGATTGTTTGTTGAGATTTCTCTTGCATTTTTTGAAATCTTCCTTAGGGATTCTATCCTGTGCAAATGGGGGTCTATTGTGATAAGCTCGTCACAATTATTTGAGAGCATCTTTATTACTGATTTGGCTGAAAGACTGTCGTATAGCTCGAAGTGGGCATCTTGGCGCATATAGGGAAGGTATAGGGCTAGAATAATTACTTTATTTGAGCCGTAATCTTTTGCTATGTTTGATGCCAAAACTGTTTCAATTATCTTTTTATTCGGCTCCTTTGAGAATGAAGAAATTATTATTGTTGTCTTATTTTTTGGGTTTTCTGTCAGTTTTATTTTTGATTCATTGTCCGGAAAGGATGCCTGCCTGATATCTGAATATTCTGCATTCAGCATTCCTGCAACTTTCTTTGCTACGAGCCTTGTTTCCGGAAAGCTGGCTATTAATAATGACATTTTATCTCTTTTTACGCGCTATAAAGAGAGAGTTAAGACTATTAAACGTTTCTTTTGGATTTCTTGAATCGCTTATATAAGAGCCGGAATTTATCAGGTCAACTTTTAATTTTGCCAGTTTCTTTAATATTTCTTCGTTGATGCCTCCGTCAACCTGAATAACTATCTTTTTGTTTTTATCTCTTAATTTTCTTATTTTGATGTAGACTGAAGGAATGAATTGCTGGTGCTCTTTTCCAGGATGAACGCCCATAACAAGAACGCCCTGAACTTGGGAGAGAAAAGGATAAATTCTTTCTATTCCTGTTTCCGGGTTTAGAGCTATAAAGGTTTTTAGGCCGTGTTTTTTTATTCTATTTATAGACTCTTTATCTTTAATAGATTCTACGTGAAAGATTATTTTATTAAATCCCTTTTCTTTTAGTTTTTTTAGGTATTTTTCAGGGGCATAAACCATTAAATGCGCTTCGAAGATATTTCCGAGATTTTTTAGATTAGGTATCCGGGACAATTTTACTGAACGGGATTTGACGAATTTGCCATCCATAATGTCTATATGAATATTCTTTGATATTGGAATCAATTTTTTTAATCTTACATTAAATTCCTTTTTTGAGCGCGAGAAAACTGTTGGGATTATGTGACTCATCTTTTGCCATAACTAAATATTTTATTATACATTGGGTGGTCTATGATGTCAAGAATAAAACAGATTATCTCTATCTCATCCCCGCGAATTGTATATAACATTCTCCAATAGTTCGTCAGTTCGACTCTCCATAGGTTGGGAACAGGATATTTTTTTGGTATCTGTTCTTTTTTTATATTGTCCCCATAAAAGGGATTTTGCTTAATAAATTCAATTTTGTTTTTTATTGATCTTAACAGCTGTATCTCCGGGGAGTTGTCCTTCCCTTGCTTTAATTGGTAACCGACAATTTCGTTTAATTTAATGTATGCTTCTTTTGCATCATTTATTATTACCACCCTTATTGGTTTGCCTACAATCATAATTCAATTCCACTTTTAATTAGCTTGTTGAGCTCTTCTCTTGGGGTGTATACCCAGACAATGCCCTTTGTAGAGATAATAATTTTCCCGCTCATTTGCAAATAGTCAAGAATTTTTAATAGAGTGGCATGCATAATTTTTCTTGGTAGTCGTCTTTTAAGCTCGGCTATTTTTATTGCTTGCCTTGATTTTCTTAGAGTGCTTTCAACCATCAAGACTGTGTTAAGTGTAGGTGAATGATTAAGTTTAGCTTTTTGCCCCATGTTATAAATTATCTATTTTAGATATCAGTATATATCTTTATGATATATTTAAACTTTTCTGTCTTTAATAGTTATTTTTCATACAAAGAGATTTTTTTTAATCTTCTTTTATGATTTTCTTTATTGCTAAACTCTGTTTTCAGCCAGATTCTTACGATATTTTTTATTTTGCTTAAAGGAAAATTTCTGCCTCTTAAACCCAAAATATTTGCATTATTATCGTGACGGGACATTTTTGCTGAGTAAGTATCATAGGGCGCGACTGCCCTGATGCCTTTAACTTTATTTGCTGCGATAGTCATTCCTGTGCCAGTGCCGCAGATTAATATTCCCAGATAGTTTTTATTCTGTGCCACTTTGTCTGCTACCCTAAACGCATAATCCGGATAGTCATCCTCTTTTACGTATTTGTAAGGTCCAATGTCTTCATAGTCTATTTTTAATTTTTCTAAATAGGACTTTATTTTTTCTTTTAAGGCAAAGCCGGCGTGGTCTGAGCTGAGAAAGACTTTTATCTTATCACCTGCCATAGATAATAATATAAATTAAGGTATTTAATTGTGTTTATGAATAATGAGGCGAGAGAGGCGAAACTGAAAAGTGCTGGAGAAATATACATTATAAGATACAGAAACGGCGAGGAAAGCAGAGTGGTTGAGGCCGCTATGAAAATTGCAATTAATAATAGATACAAATTTGATTTGTACGATGCAACAGCTATTTGCTATTTATTAGGGAGAGATTTGTTTAAGGAATTGTCTGATAAATTTATTGAGGATGAATATCAAAAACTATTTAAGGGAAGGTTGTTAGCTTAATAAAAATACAAACAGAGACAAAAAATGCTAGAAATGCTTATTAATCCAAAAAAGGCTGAAAGACATCCATGGGAATTATTTTTTGTGGGGCTTCTTTATTCAAGTCTTTCTATATTTTTAGCTGACTGGGTATTCTCACAGGATAGCGTGCTTGCCAAGAGCTCCGGCATACTTGTTGTTCTCTTTACTGTTTTATTTTCAATGCCTTTTATTTATTATACGATAAGATTTGAAGAGAAGAAAATAAAAGTTGGGCGCGGAAGCATTAATTTGATATTGGAGCATAGAAGGGCTATTTATGCATTTTTGTGGCTATTTCTCGGTTTTACTGTTGCGTTTGCTTTTTGGTACAGCATTTTGCCTACAACTGAAAGCTTTAGGGCGCAGATAGAAACTTATTGCATGATAAACAGACCAACAAGTTTTAATGAGTGCGTTTCTCAATATGGGATAAAGGACACGAAGGTTGTAACTCCTTTTTTGACAAACAAAGAAAGATTATTCCTTATTTTTACAAATAATATGTATGTCTTGCTCTTTTCATTAATGTTTTCTCTTATTTTTGGGGCAGGGGTTATATTTATTCTTGCCTGGAACGCAAGTGTAATCGGGGCAGCTATAGGAATTGTCACAGATTATAAGATAAGTCTGCTTTTTTTCGGGTTATTGAGATTTATGACACATGGTTTTTTTGAAATTGCCGCCTATTTCATAGTTGCCCTAGCTGGAGGGATGATTTCTGTTGCTGTTATAAAACATGAAATCGGAACTGAGAAATTCTGGGAGGTTTTACAGGATTCCCTTAATTTAGTTATTTTGTCAATAATAACTCTCTTTTTTGCCGCGCTTATAGAGGTTTTTATAACTCCGGCTTTGTTCTGATTGAATATCGCAGATGACAATAGTTTATTTGATGAATACATTTTACTGAAGAACTACGAGAATTCAGCAAGGACCTATTGGTCCCAGATTTTATGAGAGACGAGATGGAGGTTTGTGTTTGGAATTTCTCAAAATAGAAATTTACCTAAGAACAACTGGATTTTTCGAGAATACCTCGCACTGATTAATTGTAAAATCATAGAAACCAGTAATATTGACCTGTTCTATAGCAAGACTTCCTGTATCTCCAGTGATTGTAACGTTGGCACCGTTATCAATAACGACATTTGAGGCTATTGTGCAGTTGTCATAACAATTAATACTCCAATTACCAGAGGTGTATACGCAACTATTCTCTTCAGCAAAGAAACTATTCAATATGATGTTGTCCCTCAATATCGGAGTGTAAAAGTTATTTGTATCTGTTGTAAAGTTAAATTCTAGCATGACAAATTTTGTTGTTGTGGCAATAGGCAGAGTTGTGACAACATTCTCTCCATTTGAAATTGACTGCCATGAATTCGAGAACGTTAAATTCAGAGTTTGCTTTCCTGTCATGTATTCCTGAACTTCTAACTGTGTCAATGTTCTGTTAAAGGAACATTAATTCCCCAGCACGAGATACATTGATCTCTTTTTGTAGAACTCGTATATATACAATAATCTTCTCCGCCATAATTGTCTGTTCCACCATAGATGTCCCAATTGTAGCATACCAAATCGGCTCCTGAGGCCAGATCATCAACTTCAAAGTCAAAATCGTAATTTTCAAAAGCCGTATGATCATTGGTGCTACTCAAATCATAATCGTAAGTATCATCTATATCCAATTTTTCATTAGCAACAACAGAATATGATAAAACAATAAATAAGAGGAATAAACATGTCCTTCTAATAAACACCTTTTTATTCTTCATCTTCAAACCAGTATCTCCCGATATTTATCCTATTATTAGTGGAATTAATATGAGTAGCTTTATTTTCATTATTCTCTTCAGTAAAACCATGCAACTTATTTCTTTTTTCTATCTTATCTTTGATTGATTTGTCTACTAATTCTTTAACTTTCTCATTATTCTTTTCTTTCAAGTTTTTTAAAAATCTTATTTCCTCTAAAATATATATATTCCTCTTAGTAAAAACAAGATTTATATCCTCAGAACTCAAAGATTTGTGCTCTTTAGCGTAACTTTCCCTATGCAAACATTCCTCTAGCGTTATCTCATCATCATAGGTAAGTAAATTATTTTCTTTAATGTAATTATCAATTTCTTTACCGCATTCTTTTAATTCCTCGGAGGGATCTGCTCCCTTAATCTCAAAACTCTTATTATCCTTACAATGTATCCTAAATTGCTCAATTTCTTCATCTGTTAATAAGTATTCTTCTTGAATTTTTATGAATCTTGAGTCATTAGAAGGACAGAAAATAATTCCGTCTTTGTAATAATTCGAACTTTTGATTTTGGCAGCATTTTGCCTAAACCAGTCATTTGCCTTTTGAACCAATTGTTCCTTGAGCGCTTGTTCCGTTAAACAACCCTCGTCATTACAATTACTTGGGTACTTTTCCAAGTATTCATTAAACAAAGAATCTGGAAAAACAGGCGACTCTTTTCTTAGTTCTGATATGGAGATTAATTCTTCCTCTTCGGAAAGACCTTTTTTAATAGCAATTATCTGAATTGATAAATTGCCACTTCTCCAAAAAGCATAGTTCTTATTCTCATCTACAAAAACAAGATTAGTATTTATTGTATAGTTGTTAAAACTATTCTCTACTTTGTTTCTAAGCCAAGAATTTAATTTTTTCTCATTTTCAAATTCCTTAATTTGAACTTTAAACTTAGATTGTGAATTCTTGTCTAAGTAATCCATAACTATCGTAGATTTAGAATCTTTCAAGTCCAAATTGTATTCCTTAATCAATATAACTTGAGAAGTTTGTTTAAGTGAAATATCTGTTAAATCTTGGGAAGAAACATAAACAATGGACAGGACAGTAAATAATAAGACAAGCAAAATTAGTATCTTTTTAGTTTGACCAAACCTATTCATTATCTCCTCTGTATAATTGGATGTTGTAGTATATGAATCTTTAAATAACTTTTGTTTTACCACTTTACATTACAACATCTACGTTACTTCTGGAATATATATTATTCCTTAGATAGTTTACACAGCAATTGCTCTGTCCGGAAAGGCATAAACCAAAATAGTTAAAATAAAAAATGTCTGAACC
>ERZ1292623.897-Hain-H51-01um-R1-897-length-30061-cov-7_pt1 | contig 30061 bp, 22 predicted proteins | sample MGYA00564398_ERZ1292623 | MGnify/ENA primary metagenome ERZ1292623 (study PRJEB36523, sample SAMEA6512633) | groundwater metagenome | collected 2019-01-07 | study: AquaDiva: Metagenomics assemblies of 32 groundwater samples
AATAAATGGTTCAACACCAATTTTTAAATACACAGGTGGTGCATTTGTAAATAAATTTGGTGGAGTAAAATATGATGGAGCAGATTATAAACTTGTTCATATGGGTTTTGGTGGATTTGAATCAATTGTTGATTCCTTAACAAGAGTTAAAGTTATGGGAAATATTATGAATTGGTTTTTAGGAACATCAATTGTAGTTGATAAAATTGGTGATACTGAAAATACATCGACGCCAATTGCTGTCAAAGCGCAAATAAATGCAAATGTAAATTTAGAAAAAGTAGAATTGTATTGGGATACCGATGGAGCAATGCCATTTAAAAAAGTTGCGATGACAACTTCGGGTAGTGGTGCATATACCGGAAATATTCCAACACAAACTACAGGTGGGGAAGTGCAATATTTTGTTTTGGTAAAAACAGTTTCATCGTATTTGCCATTTTCAATTAACAAATTTAAAGTTGGACCAGATCAAATTCCGCCAGTAATTATTGTTGCTGACACATTAAAAAATTCTATTCGACTAAAAGGTCCATATACAATTTTTGCAACTGCAACCGATAATTTAACTTCAGGAATTGATACAACAACTTTCTTCGTTAATTATAATATTAATGGCGGAACAGAATTTAAAGTTGCATTCACTTCAACTTCAACAAAAGATTTATATAAAGCGTCAATTGTTCCATCTACAACACTTGTTGGTGGCGATATCATAAATTATTATTTAACAGTTAAAGATAATTCAACTCAAAAAAATAGTGCGAGATATCCTGCAATAGGAACTAAATCATTTAAAATTTCAACAGAGATAGTTGATAATTTTGAATCAAAAAAAGATTTATTGTGGAGTTATGGAAGTTGGGATTTTGCAACCACATATAAACAATCTGGCTTGCAAAGTATTGCTGATAGCAAATCGGGTAATTATTTACCAAACACAGAAAATATTTTATTAATGAAAGAGGGATTTGATTTAACTGCTCACTCAGTTTTTTCAATCTCTTTTTATCGTAGAGCAAACATTCACACAACCGATACATTATTTGTTGATGCAACAAAAGATGGAACGAGTTGGGAAACTATTTTAAGAATTACTGGTTTTAATGTCGGAATGAAACAGGAAGTAATGTTGTTAAATAGATTTACCGGTGCTGGTGCAAATAATTTTAAAATTCGTTTCAGACTTGTTGCTGATGCGGCAAATCAAAATGATGGAATTTACATTGACGATTTAACTTTTAATGCGCAAGTCGGTGGATCAGTTTCGTCTGAAAATAGTTCAATTCCAACTGATTATAAATTGGAACAGAATTATCCGAATCCTTTTAATCCTTCAACGACAATTAAATTTTCATTACCAAAAACAAGCGATGTAAAATTACAAGTGATTGATGTTTTAGGAAAAGTAGTTGAAACTTTAGTTGATGAAGAAGTGAAAGCAGGAAATTATAAAATTAATTTCGATGCAAGCCGATTATCATCTGGAGTTTATTATTATACAATTAAAACTAATTCGTTTAAGGAATCTAAACGAATGATTCTTTTGAAGTAAAAGAAAATAGATTTAAATTAAAGGGAAAGAGAAATCTTTCCATTTTTTTATTTTATGAAAATATTATTTCTAATTACATTTATTTTTTTTAACATTTTAAAAGCCCAAACTTTTACTGATGAAATTATTACCAAAAAAGGTGATAAGCACAAAGTTTCAATTTTAAAAATAAAAGGGAAGATGATTGAATTTGAAATTTTAAATTCAAAAGGAAAAAGTTTTATAGTTGAAACACTTTTTGATTCACTCGAAGAAGTAAATTCATATAAAAATGGATTAAAAATATCAATTTGGAAATACAAAGCACCAAAAATTGTTGCGAAATTAAAAATTGAAAAGAAAGAATCTGAGGCAGAAATATCTAAAATTGATTCTTTATTAATTATGCAACTTGAAAATGATTCTATTAATGTCGGGAATCTTCGCACACCACCAATATTACTCGAAAGATTTTATCGCATTGATAATAAGCCGGTTATTTTGAGAGAATTCGAACCGATTTATCCTTTAACTGCTTATGATAAAAATTATGCCGATACAGTAAAAATTAAGATTTGGATAAATAGATTTGGTGAAAGAGAAATTATAGAAGTTGAAAAATTTACAAACGATGAAATGATTCAACCAATTGTTGATGCAGTACAAAAATGGAATTTCACTTCTGCTGTTGTAGAAAATCAAATTATTGGTGTGTGGGCTGAATTATATTTTATATTACAGTCATCAAAACCAATAAGTGATTTTGAAATAAAAATTGATTCAAGTAAATTAATTGTTGAAGATTTAAATGTTGATCAATTTGAAAGTGATTCTATAAATGTTGGAGATTTATCTCGTCCAATTAGTGATGTAAACCTTCAAATTGAAAAAAAGCCAATCGTGCTAAAATCTGTGTCACCAAAATATCCAAAATCAATGTATGATAGAAGAATTTCAGCATTGACGAAACTAAAAGTTTGGATTAGTCGAGATGGAATTGCTGAAAAAATTGAAATTATTGAAACAGATAATCCGTTAATGCTTAACTCAGTACAAAATGCAATTTTTAATTGGAGATTTTCTCCAGCTCAATCAAAAGGAAAAAGTGTTGGTGTTTGGGCTGAGGTTTATTTTGAGTTAAGATTTGAATAATGAATTTTAAATTAATTTTAGTATATTTGCATTGCTGATTGCCAACATGGCGGAATCGGTAGACGCGCTGGACTCAAAATCCAGTTCCCGTTAAAGGAGTGTCGGTTCAAGTCCGACTGTTGGTACTAAGAAAAGATGAATAAGTTATGTTTATAATATCTATTATGTAAACTAACTTATATCATTAACTTGAATAAAGAATTGTAATACAAATCCTCAGTTTTTATTAAATCAATCTCTTCTTCTCTACCATCGAATACAATTTTATTTTCATTAATTGTTGATCCAACTTTTATAAAATCAACATTAAAATTATTGCAAACTGATTTAATCTTCTCAACTAAATTTGTTTCAACTAAAACTAAAATTCTCGATTGCTCTTCACCAAAAAGAATTTGATCAAATCTTAAATCAACAAATTTATTTATTTGAGCACCGCAATTAGTTTTCATTAAAGATTCCATCAAAGCAATTATAAATCCGCCATCTGAAATATCATGCGCGGCTGATATGAAGTTATTTCTACACAAATCTAAATAACAATTCTGTAAATTAATTTCATCATCTAAATTAAAAAATGGAGTTTCAAATACGTCATCATTTTTTTGTACAACTCGAACATACTCGCTTGAATTTAAATCGCCAATAATTTTCCCTAAAATACAAATTGAATAATTTACTTGATTAAATTTATTTTGGATTAATTTTTCACCATCATCAATCAATCCTAACATTCCAATTACCGGAGTTGGAAAAACAGAAAACTCTAAACTCTCATTATAAAAACTAACATTTCCGCCAGTAACAGGAATTTTAAATCCTCGACAAGCATCACCAACTCCACGAACTGATTCTTTAAATTGCCAAAACATATTTTTCTTGTACGGATTACCAAAATTTAAACAATTTGTAATTCCGAGTGGAGTTGCTCCCATCGTAACAACATTTCTTGCTGACTCGGCAACTGCAATTTGTGCGCCAACATACGGATTTGCGTGAACATAAAATGGATTACAATCGGTTGAAACAACCAAAGATTTATTTGTTCCTTTAATTCGAATTACAGCGCCATCAGTTTCATAATTTAAAGTATTTGTACGCACCATCGAATCATATTGTTGATAAGCAAACTTTTTACTGAAAATATTTGGCGAACTTAATAATTTATAAATCGCATCGACATAATTTTTTGGTTCAGGCAAAATGTTTAAATCTATTTTTTTTCTCGACTCAATATAATTCGGAATTTCAACTTCCCTTTTATAAACTGGCGCACCACCACCAAGCACAAGCGAATCAGCCGGAATTGAAGCTTTTAATTCATCATTGAAATAAAAATTTAAATTTAAATCATTCGTAACTTTTCCAATTACATTTGAAGTCAAATCCCATTTATTAAAAATCTTTTTAATTTTTTCTTCACAATTTGGTTTTGAAACAATCAACATTCTTTCCTGCGACTCAGAAAGTAAAATTTCATACACACTCATATTTTTATCTCGAAGTGGAACTTTATCCAAATGGATTTCCATTCCAACTTTTCCACGAGCGGACATTTCGCTTGTCGAACAAATAATTCCAGCCGCACCCATATCTTGAATTCCGATAATTAAATCTTCTTCAATAACTTCAAGAGTTGCTTCGAGCAATAATTTTTCAACAAATGGATCGCCAACCTGTACTGATGGTCGCTTGTCTTGACTTGCTTCGGAAATTTCTTCGGAGGCAAAAGTTGCGCCATGAATTCCATCTTTACCAGTTGCCGAGCCAACAATTATTACAGAATTATTTTCGCCAAACGCAATTGCTTTTGAAACTTTTTCGTGTCGAACAATTCCGACAGCCATCGCGTTGACTAAAGGATTTGTGTTGTAACATTTGTTAAAATAAATTTCGCCACCAATTGTTGGAACACCAAAACTATTTCCGTAATCGCCAATTCCCTTTACAATTTTTTTTAAATAATTTTTTGTAGATTTTTCTTTTAAATCTCCGAAGCGAAGTGAATTTAGCGCGGCAATCGGACGAGCGCCCATTGTAAAAATATCGCGAAGAATTCCACCAACTCCTGTTGCGGCACCTTGATACGGTTCAACAGCCGAAGGATGATTGTGGCTTTCTATTTTAAACGCAACTGCAAGTCCATCACCGATGTCAATCAAACCAGCATTTTCTTCTCCAGCTTCAACAAGCGAACGACCACCGCTTCGAGGTAAAGTTTTTAATTCAGCAATTGAATTTTTGTAGCTGCAATGTTCGCTCCACATAACGCTGTATGCGCCAATCTCGGCGTAATTTGGAACACGACCGAGATAATTTAAAATTTTTTGATACTCCTCTTCTGTTAATCCATGCTGAAGAGCAATTTCTAAATTTGTTAAATCTGTATCATTCATTTTCATTTTTTTATTTCTGAAATTTTAAATTATGAAATAATTTAGGCAAGTTTTGTTTTTATAAATGCTGATATTTTACCATTATCGCACTTCCCTTTTAATTCTTTTAATGCAATTCCCATTGCTTTTCCGAAATCTTTTTGCACAGCAATATTATTTTCTGTTAAAATTTTTGAAATTATTACTTCTATTTCGCTATCGGAAAGTTGTTTTGGTAAATATTGCTGAATTATTAAAAGCTCTTCATTTTCTTTTGACGATAAATCAATTCTGCCAGATTTTTCGTAAAGTTCGATGGCTTCTTTTCTTTTTTTAACAGCATTTGATAAAATTGCAAGTTCATCGTCTTGATTCATTTCTCGATTCAAACCTTTTTTTTCAAATTCAAGAATTTGAGCACGAAGTAGTCGGATAGTTTCGGTTCGAATCTTCTCGCCAGCTTTCATCGACTCGATTAAATCTTTATTTATTTTCTCTTTTAATGTCATAAAAATACTTTCCTCTAAAAAAATGATTGATTATATTAAATAAAAAAACATTATGCAAAATATAAAATATTCGGAATTTCAAAATCTCAATGTCGGTTTTACAAATCTTTTTATCGATTACATCGAACAGAAAGAATCAGTCAAAAAATATTTCAACGATGCAAATATACAAAATATTTCATCGTGGGGTAATATTATAAAAAATTTTAATTATCAAACTGAAAATAGAAAAATTGTTATTCAAACTTTAATTGAACAAAATAGAGCATTGCATTGCAGTGTCCAAACTTTATCAAACATCGATTTGCTTCAAAATAAAAATACTTTTTGTGTCGTAACCGGTCAACAAGCCGGTTTATTTTTGGGTCCACTTTATACGATTTACAAAACTATTAGCGCAATAAAACTTTGCGAAAAACTAAAAAATGAATTTCCCGATTATAATTTTGTACCTGTTTTTTGGGTTGAATCTGAGGATCACGATTTAAATGAAATTACAACAATTGGTTCAATTACAAATAAAAATGAATTTCAAACTTTTAAATATGATGTATCAAAAAATAATGAGCCGTTAAAACAATTTATTTCTGCAAAAAATTTGTTGGTTAATGAATCAATTAGTGATTTCATAAAAAATATTTTTGATAATCAAACAACAACTGAATTTTCTCCGCAAATACAGAATTTATTAAATCAGTATTATGCAATTGGTCAACCCTTCACTAATTCATTTGCGTCGATGATTAGCGACTTATTTCGCGATTACGGTCTAATTACAATTGATATTTCACATCAACAGTTTAAAAATATATTAAAAGAAATTTTCCGAACTGAATTAAATTGTAATCACGAAACCTCGAAAAATGTTATCGAGCAAAGTTACGAATTGGAAAAAGAATATCACGCACAAATTAAACCTCGTCCGATTAATTTATTTGTTTCAAATCAAGATGGTCGTTATCCTCTTCAACCTGACGAGTTTGGTTATTTTTTGCAAGGAACCAGAAAAAGATATTCCAACGATGAATTATTAAATTTGCTTGAAACTTCTCCTGAATTATTTTCTCCCAATGTAGTTCTTCGTCCAATTTGTCAAGATTTTCTTTTACCAACAATTTCTTATGTCGGTGGTCCGGCTGAAATTGCATATTTTTCTCAATTGAAAAAAGTTTATGAGCAATTTAAAATTACAATGCCAGTAATTTTTCCAAGAGCAAGTTGCACTTTGATTGAAGATAAAATCAATAATATTTTGGAAAAGCACGAAATTGAGCCACTCAATTTTTTAAATAATTTTTCAGATTTGACAAATGATGTGCTTGAAGAAATTAGCGAAGTTAAGGTTGAAAAATTATTTTTGGAGATGGAAAATAAATCTAAAAATCTTTTTAATGAAACTAAATATGCTATTTTGCAAATCGATCCGACTCTTGAAAATTCAATTACAAATATTGTAAATAAATTAGATTTTAGTTTAAATCAATTAAAAGAAAAAGTCAGAAATGCTCAAAAAAGAAAAGAAGAAGTTACGGTGAGCCAATTATTAAAAACGAAAAACCATTTATTTCCCGACTCAAAATTGCAAGAACGAAATATTACAATAATTTATTTTATGAATAAATACGGATTGGATATTGTAAAATGGCTTTATGACGAAGTTTCAATCGAATCGTTCGAACATCAATTTATAAATATTTAAAAAAGTGATTGATTCGTTTCTTTTTTAAATAAATGGATTTTGTTAAGGTCAAAATAAAAAACTGCACTATCGCCTATTTTCAAATCGCTTTTTATAGTTGAAGTCCTAAAAACAAAATGAATATCTCCGGGAGAAGAAACATAAATAATCTGTTCATTTCCTAAAAGTTCAATTACATCAATAGTTCCGTTTAACTTTAAATTATTTTTATAACTTTTCGGATTTAGCGAAATATTTTCAGGTCTAATTCCGATAAAAGTTTCAGTACTTTTATTTATTTTTTCATTCAAAGTTGGTTTGAGTTTAATTTTAAAAGTTTTTTTCTTGTCTGAAAAAATATTTGTTTTCCCAATCGAAGAAACTTTCCCTTCAATAAAATTCATACTTGGGCTTCCGATAAATTCTCCAACAAATTTCGTTAAAGGTTTTTCATAAAGTTTGATTGGTTTGTCAACTTGCAAAATTATTCCATCTTTCATAACAACAATTTTAGTTCCCATCGTCATCGCTTCAACTTGATCATGAGTTACATAAACTATTGTTGCATCAAGTCTTCGATGCAGTTTTGTAATTTCAGATCTCATCTGCACACGAAGCTTTGCATCAAGATTGCTGAGTGGTTCATCAAATAAAAAAACTTTTGGCTTTCGTACAATTGCACGACCAAGCGCAACTCTTTGTCGTTGTCCGCCAGATAATGCTTTTGGCTTTCTATTTAAAAGATTTTCGAGTTCCAAAATTTCCGAAGCATCTTTGACGCGTTTTTCGATTTCAGTTTTTGAAAATTTTCGAAGTTTTAATCCGAAAGACATATTTTCGTAAACTGTCATGTGAGGATAAAGCGCGTAATTCTGAAAAACCATTGCGATGTCTCTATCCTTTGGTGATAAATCATTTACAATTTTTCCATCAATTAAAATATCGCCGGAAGTTATCTCTTCAAGACCGGCAATCATTCTTAAAGTGGTTGATTTACCGCAACCCGATGGTCCAACAAGTACGACGAAATCTTTATCCTTAATTTCTAAATTAAAATCTTTAACGCCAACAATTCCGTTTTCGAAAATTTTAGAAATATTTTTTAAAGTTATGCTTGCCATAATTTTTACTCCGAAAATAATTTAACAATATCAAAAAACGTTGGGAAAGAAATGTTTGCAATTTCTTCATTATCGATTGAAGAATTACCAATTTTCATTCCGGCAATTGCAAACGCCATCGCAATGCGATGATCGTTAAATGAACTAAATTCAACACCTTTATAGGAATCTAATCCTTCAAATGCAAATCCATCTTCGTATTCATCAACTTCAACTCCAAGTTTTCTAAGATTAAAGCAAACAGCAGAAATTCTATCAGATTCTTTTACACGAAGTTCTTTTGCTCCAGTCAATTTAAATATGCCATTCTTAAAAAGTGAGATGACTGCTAAAATTGGAATCTCATCAATTAAGCTCGGAAGCATATCTTCATTTATAATCATGTCACCGAAGATAACTGATGACTTCACAACAATATCCGCCACTGGCTCTCTATAATTATCTCGCACATTAATAAAATTTATATTAGCGCCAATTGATTTTAAAACTTCAATAAATTTTATTCGTGTTGGATTAATACAAACATTCGGAATTGTAATTTCGGATTTAGATGATAAAATAGAAAGTGCAATTACAAATGCGGCTGATGATGGGTCATTTGGAATTATAAAATTCTTTAAACTTGGGAAGTTAAATTTATTATTTACAGTAGTTTTAAATCCATCGTTTGTAATTTCAGTTTTTAATCCTAAAATATTTTCAGTGTGATTGCGAGTTAAAATGTTTTCAGATACCGATGTCTCTCCTTCTGCAAACATTCCTGCAAAAATTAATGCAGACTTAACTTGAGCACTTGGTATTTTAAGTTTATAATTTATCCCATTTAAATTTTTTACTGGAATAAAAGTCAATGGCGCATAATTATGTTTTGAAATAATATCTGCTCCCATTAATTTCAATGGTTCAATAATTCTCATCATCGGTCTAGACTGTAGCGATTCATCACCAGTTATTGTAGTCGAAAAATTTTGTGCAGATAAAATTCCAGAAAGCATTCTAATTGTCGAACCAGAATTGTTTGCATTTAAAATATTTTTTGATGCTCTAAAATTATTTTTATTAACACCTCTAACTTCAATAAAATCAATATTGTGAGTCATTTCAATTCCCAACGATTCTAAGCAACTCATTGTTGAGAGAAGATCCATTGATTTTGGTGAATTATAAATTCTCGATGTTCCATTTGCAAGCGCACTAATTATAAATGCTCTGTGACCAATGGATTTGTCACCTTGAATTTTTATCGTGCCGTTATATGATTTTAGTTTTGGTAATTTTAGCATAAAAAAAATCCCTCTTTCGAGGGATATTCAGTTATTTAGTTTCTGTTACTTTTAAAGCAGCCTTGCGACTTAAATCTAATCTTCCTTTGTCATCAATTTTAATTAATTTGACATCAAATTTATCTCCAACTTTAACAAAGTCGGCAACTTTTTCTACTCGTTTAACATCAAGTTGTGAAATATGTACTAACCCTTCCTTGCCCGGTAAAATTTCTACAAATGCGCCAAACTCCATTATTTTTTTAACTGTCGCATTGTAAGTTTTACCAACTTCAGGAACTTCGGTAAGTCTATTTATCATCTCGACAGCTTTGTCGCAAGCCTCTTTACTTGTCGATGCAATTACAACTGTACCGTTATCGTCAATATTTATTTCATCAACACCAGAATCTTTTACAAGCGCTTTAATATTTTTTCCACCAGGTCCAATTAATGCTCCAATCAAGTCAACTGGAATTTTAATTGTAACAAGTCGAGGTGCGTATTGACTAATTTCTTTTCTTGGTTCAGAAATTACAGAATTCATTTTTCCTAAAATATGAAGCCTGCCATCTTTTGCTTGATGTAAAGCTTTCTCAAATATTTCATTTGAGATTCCTTTAATTTTTATATCCATTTGCAAAGCAGTAATTCCATCGGATGTTCCAGCAACTTTGAAATCCATATCGCCAAGAAAATCTTCATTTCCAAGTATGTCACTTAAAATTGCAATTTGATTTTCTTCTTTAATTAATCCCATCGCAATTCCTGCAACTGCTTTTTTAAGTGGAACACCAGCATCAAATAATGAAAGCGAGCCAGCACAAACTGTTGCCATCGAAGAAGATCCATTTGATTCAAGAATGTCTGAAACAATTCGGAGTGAATAAGCAAAATCACTTTCAATTGGAAGTAATTTTTTTATTGATCGCTCTGCTAAATTTCCGTGACCAACTTCTCTTCTGGATGTTCCGAGTCGTCCAATTTCTCCTGTGCAAAAAGGAGGAAAATTATAATGCAACATAAATCTTCTTGCGTTTGCAGGAAAAAGTCCATCGACCATTTGCTCATCGGATTTAGTTCCAAGAGTTGTCGTAGTTAAAGATTGCGTTTCGCCTCTGGTAAATAATGCTGAACCATGGGCTCGCGGTAAAATTCCAACTTCAATTGTAATAGGTCTAATTTCCGTTGTATTTCGGCCATCAAGTCGCTGATTTGAATTCAAAATCATACTGCGCATATTTTTCTTTTCGATTTTATAAAGCAAATCTTTTATATCAGATTCTTGTTCAGGATATTTTTCTTTTAATGCTTCCAGAACTTCATTTTCTAAAGTTGATGTTGCATTCGCTCTATCATCTTTTGAAAGAACTGTTGAAGCAATTTGACTAAACTTTTCACTTGCCAAATTTATAACTTCACTTTCCAATTCAGCATTAATTTCTTTTGGAGTGAAAACTCTCTTTGAAACTTTAAATTCAGAAGCGAAAGAATTTTGAAGTTCGCAAATCTTTTTAATTGCTTCTTGCGCAAATTTTAAAACTTCAATTAAATCATTTTCAGAAATCTCACTTGCTTCTCCTTCAACCATTAAAATAGAATCTGAAGTTCCTGCAATTGTAATATCTAAATCACTTGTTTCTAAATCTTTAAAAGTTGGATTAACAATTAATTTTCCATCAACTCTTCCAATACGAACTTCGCTAACTGCATCTTCAAACGGTGAGTCGCTAATTAACAATGCGGCTGATGCGGCACATGCACCAATCACATCAGAATCATTTTCTTGATCTGCAGAAAAAACTGTAATAACAATTTGTGTTTCGCATTGATATCCTTTTGGAAACATTGGTCTAATTGGTCTATCAATTAATCTTGAAGATAAAACTTCTTTATCAGTTGGGCGACCTTCTCTTTTTAAAAATCCACCAGGAATTTTTCCACCAGCCGAAAGTTTTTCTCTGTATTCAACTTGAAGTGGAAAATAATCGAAATTTGGACTTGGTTCTTTTTTTGCAACTACTGTTGCAAGAACCATTGTATCACCATAACGAGCCATAACTGCTGAGTCAGCTTGTTTTGCAAATCTACCGGATTCAAACGATAAAGTTTTTCCACCGATTTCTAATTCTTTTTTTACTATCATATTTTTCTTTCTATTTTCTTATATCTAAATCTTTAATTAATTTTCTATATCCTTCAATATTTTTTCTAATTAAATAATCGAGCAAACTTCTTCGTTTGCCAACCATTTGCAAAAGTCCGGTTCTCGAGTGATTATCTTTTTTAAATTTTTGAAAATGCTCGGACAGCGAATTAATATTTGCTGTGAGAATTGCAATTTGAACCTCAGGCGTTCCAGTATCTTTTGGATTTTTGCCATATTTTGTAATCAGTTCTTGTTTATGCTCTTTCGTTAACATCGGTATTACTCCTTATTTTGTTTGTTTTTAACCATTCTCTACCATTTATTTCATCTTGTTTCATTGCTACAATTAATTCTTCGACTGATAAAAATTTCAACTCATCTCTTAGTCGATGTAAAACTTCAACCGTCAGATTTTCTCCATAAATATCTTTTGAAAAATCTAAAATATAAACCTCAGCTCGACGATCATGCTTTTCAAAAAATGTTGGTATAACTCCGACATTCATCAATCCGTGAAAATACTCTTTATTTAATTCGACTCCAACTACATAAATTCCATTTTGAGGAATAATTTTTAGTGGCTCATCTATTTTTAGATTAGCAGTTGGAAATCCAAGTTGTCTTCCTCTTCCATCTCCTCTAATAACTTCACCAGTAAAATTATAATTATAATTTAAAATTTTATTAGCATCTTCAATATTTCCATTTGATAATAATTTTCTAACATAAGTACTACTTATTGGAGAATCATCAATTTTAATTTGATTGCTAATTTTCACATTAAAAGAAAATTGTTTACCTAAAATTTCAAGTTCATTTGTTCCAGCTGATCTATCTTTTCCAAATCCGTAATTATATCCTACAATTATTTCAATCGGATGAAAATTCTTAACAATATAATCAGAGACAAAATCTTGATAAGATAATTTCGAAAACTCTTGTGTGAAATTTACGATGTACAAATAATCAACATTAAGTTTTTCAAAAAAAGATATTTTCTCATTTATATTTGTCAACAATTCCAAAGAAAGATTTGTTGAAACAATATGTTTTGGATGAGGATGAAAAGTAACAATTACACTTTTAGTATTAAATAATTTAGCTCGCTCAACAGTTTCTTTGATTAAAGATTGATGAGCATAATGTACACCATCAAAAGTTCCAATTGTTAAAATTGAACTTTCAAGATTTATAGTTTCATTTTGTGAGTATATTATTTTCACTTACGATTTATTTACATTAAAATATTGTCGGATGTCATCTAAAGTTAAAGCATCATTTAAATTATAATTTCCAATTTTTGTTCGCGATAAAGATTTTAAATATGCTCCAACATTCAATTTTACACCAATATCATTAACAAGCGAACGAACATAAGTTCCCTTTGAGCAAACAAGTCTGAAATGAACAATAGGCAATTCGCATTTTAGAATTTCAAAACTATAAATAAAAATTTCTCTTGGCATTCTTTCAACTTCAACACCTTTTCTGGCCAATTTATAAAGGGGTTTTCCTTTAATTTTAATTGCAGAGTACATTGGAGGAATTTGCTCAGTTCTTCCAATAAAAGTTTTTGCAATTTCATTAATATCATTTTCCGTAATAATGGAAAAATCTTTTTTTTCAATTATTTCAGTTTCAACATCATAACTCGAAGTTCTTGCGCCAATTTCAAAACTACCTTCGTACTCTTTTGTTTGTTCAACAAAAGTAGAAATACTTTTTGTAGATTTACCCGTACACAAAATCATTAGTCCAGTTGCCTTAGGGTCAAGAGTTCCAGCGTGACCAACTTTTTTCGTTTTAGAAATATTTCTAATTGATGAAACTAATCTGAACGAAGTCATATCAATTGGCTTTGTCATTAAAATTGATACGCCTTCATCAAAATTTAAATTTAAATTAGTTGCAATTGTATTTCTATCAAGCATCATTTTTATTTATCGAACGAATTAATGATTCAATTCTATTTACATTTTTAAAAGTTTCATCAATGTAAAATTGTATCTCTGGTACATATTTAAGTTTTAAATGCGCCGCAAGCGAGGAACGAACTTTCCATTTATTATTTTTTAATTCAGTAAAAGTTTCTTTTTCTTTTATTTCGTCACCGAAAATTGTAACATAAATTTTTGCAATTTTTAAATCTGGAGACATTTTAACTTCAGTCACAGTTATAAATCCATATTGAGAACCACTAAACTCATTATTTAAAATTGTTCCAATTTCTTCTTTAATAAGTGATGCAACTTTTTCAGTTCTAATTGACATTACAATACTCTTTTGATTTCCTCAATTACATAAGCTTCAATAATGTCGCCAACTTTTATATCATTGTAATTATTTAATCCAATTCCACATTCATAATTTTGTTGAACTTCTTTAACATCATCTTTAAATCTTTTCAAAGATGAAAGTGTGCCATTAAATAAAACTTCTCCTTCGCGAAGTAATCTAACTTTATTATTTCGAGAAACAGATCCATCTAAAATATAACAACCGGCAATAACTCCAACTTTTGGAACTTTAAAAATATCGCGGACTTCAATTGTTGCTTTTACTTTTTCAACCTGAGTTGGTTCAAGCAATCCTTCAAGCGCGTTTTTAATATCGTTAATTGTGTCGTAAATAATGGTGTAATGACGGATTTCCACTTTTTCTTTTTCAGCAAGTTTACGCGCATTTAAATTCGGTCGCACATGAAAACCAATAATTATTGCTTGCGAGGCAGCGGCAAGCAAAACATCACTTTCGGTAATTTGACCGACACCTTTGTGAATAATAATAATTTTAACTTCATCGGTTGAAAGTTTTAAAAGCGAACCAGTCAACGCTTCAACAGATCCATCAGTATCGGCTTTTATAAGTATCGCAAGATCTCTTAAACTTTTTCCAGATTTAATTTGTTTTGAAATATCTTCAAGTGTTACAAAATTAATTTGTCGGAAATCTTGTTCTCTTTTTAATTGTTGTCTCTTTAAACTAATTTCTCTTGCAGTTTTTTCAGAATCTAAAACAACTAATAAATCTCCAGCAGAAGGAATTCCATCGAAACCTAAAACTTGCACAGGAGTTGATGGACCAGCAAATTCTACTTTTCCACCTCTTTCGTTATACATCGCTTTAACTCTTCCACTATAAATTCCTGCCATAAAAGAATCACCAATTTTCAAAGTTCCTTTTTGAACAAGAATTGTTGTTGTTACTCCTCTACCTTTATCCAATTTTGCTTCGACAACAACGCACTTTGCTTTTCTATCTGGATTAGATTTTAAATTTAAAACATCTGCTTCGAGTAAAATTTTTTCTAATAACAAGTCAACATTTTTTCCAGTTCGCGCAGATAGTTCAACTGATTGATATTTTCCACCCCACTCTTCAATCAAAACTCCATGATCGGAAAGTTGCTGTTTAATTCTTTCTGGATTTGCATCTGCTTTATCAATTTTATTTATTGCAATTACAATTGGAACATTTGCGGCTTTTGCGTGATTGATTGCTTCAATAGTTTGTGGCATAACACTATCCTCAGCAGCAACGACTAAAACAACAATGTCAGTTAATTGCGCACCACGCGCACGCATTGCAGTAAACGCTTCATGTCCCGGAGTATCGAGAAAAGTTATTTTTTTATTATCGTCAGTTGTTACTTCATACGCTCCGATGTGTTGTGTGATTCCACCAGATTCTCCAGCAACAACATTTGCCTGTCTGATATAATCAAGCAGAGAAGTTTTTCCGTGATCAACATGCCCCATAATCGTTACAATTGGCGGGCGTGGTTGCAGGGTTTCTTCAGCGTCAACAATATCTTGAAGTGCATCAACGGTAAATTCTTCTTGAAAACGAATTTCAAAACCAAATTCATCTGCAACAAGTACAATATTATCTTTGTCCAATCGTTGGTTGATTGAGACCATCATTCCCAAACCAAAACATTTTGAAATTACTTCAGTTGCAGTAACCTTCATTAAATTTGCTAATTCACCAACAGTAACAAATTCAGTTACTTGAATTATTTTATCATCCTGTTTTGATTCTTCTAAATCCTTTGCTATTTCTTCTTCGCGTTCTTTCTTTTTTTTCTTTTTAATTTGCGATCTAACTGCAAGACTATTTTCATCAGATTCATTTAGCGTTCTTTTAATCGCTTCTTTAACATCAACATCTGAAAATGATCCACTGCGTGAAGATTTCTTCTTCTTTAACTTTGGAGATTTATCTTTATCATCAGTTACAACATCAGATTTTGTTTTATGAAGAATTATTTTTTTCTTTTTCTTCGAGCTAATACTTGGAGTTGTTGGTTTATCAGAAATCTTTGGAGTTGGTTTTTCAGGTACTAATTCTATTTTCCCTTTTATAGTCAAACCAAATTTTCTAATTCTTTTTGCAGATTCAAGTGCTGAAAGATGTTCAACTATTTTTACAGGTTTAGTTGCAACAGGTTCAATTTCTTTTTTTACTTCTTTAACTTTTGGAGATTCAACAATAACTTCCGGTTCTTTTTTCTTTGGAGTAATTACAGGTTCAATTACTTTTTTTACTTCTTCAACTTTTGGAGTTTCAACAATAATTTCAGATTCTTTTTTTTCTGGAATAATTACTGGTTCAATTTCCTTTTTTACTTCTACAACTTTTACTTTGACTTCTTCTTTTTTATGTTCAACACTTTTCTTTTTTGTTTCTTTAAATTCTGTAACTTTTCTATTATGTCTTTCGGCAGTTTCTTTATCTTTTTTAAAATGCGCAAGAACATCTCTCAACATATCATTATCAAGAGTTGACATGTGATTTTTGATTGAATGCCCTTTTCTTGTTAGGTATTCAATCAAAGTATCGCTTGTGAGATTTAACTCTTTAGCAAGTTTATATATTTTTACAGATTTAATTAATTCTTCAGACATTTTTATTATTTTAAATTATTCAGCTGGTTTGTTTTCATCAACTTCATTTTCAGCTTCTTCGTAACCTTTTCTTATAATTTCAATTATTTGCTCAACTTTTTCTTTTTCAATTTCAGTTTTTTTGCAAATATCATCAATGTTTGCTTCCAAAACATCTTTTGCAGATTTGTAATCTGCTTCGAGTAATCTTTCTAAAATTTCAACACCAAGTTCAGTTTGATATTCTTCCAAATCAACATCGTATTCTTCTTCTTCACGAATAACTGCGATTTCATATCCAGTTAATTTTGTAGCGAGACGAACATTTTGTCCACCACGACCAATTGCTAATGATGCTTGATCTTCGGCAACAAGAATTGATGCTCGTTTATTTTCTTGGTCGACAGTGATTTCTTTAATTTTTGCTGGCGCAAGTGCACGAACAATATATTGAGAAATATCCGCAGAATAATTTACAACATCAATATTTTCATTACAAAGTTCTCTAACGATGGAATGAATTCTTACACCTTTCATTCCAACGCAAGCACCAACTGCATCAATTCTATCATTGTGAGAAATAACTGCAACTTTTGCTCTCTCACCGGGATCTCGCGCGATTCCTTTTATTTCGATAATTCCATCATAGACCTCTGGAATTTCAATTTCAAATAATCTTGCCATAAATTGATTATCAGATCGAGAAATAATTACAGATAATCCGCCTGTTCCTTTTCTAACTTCCTTAACTACTCCACGAACTGTATCGCCTTTTTTATATTTTTCTTTTACAATTTGCTCGCCTCGCGGCAACAATAATTCGTTTTTGTTGTGAGAAATAATAATATCGTTGTAGCGAATTTGATAAACTTCACCGACAACAATTTCACCAATCATTTGAGAATATTCGTTGTACTGTACATCGCGTTCAATTTCTTTAATTCGCTGAATAAAATTTTGTTTTGCAAGCGCAACAAGTTTTCTTCCGAAATTTTCGATAGGAATAATTTCAACATAATCTTCTCCAACCGATAATTCTTCGCCAGATTTAGCTCTTGCAGTTTCAACATCAATTTGTGTTTCAGGAGTAATGACTTCGCTGACAATTTCTTTTTCAAGATAAATTTCAATATCGCCTTTATCCATATTTACAACAATTTCATATTTCGAATCGTTACCATATTTTTTCTTTACCATCATTCCAAAAATATCTTCAACAGAATTAAGAAGAATATCTTTATCGATTCCTCTTTCGCGAACTAAATATGTAAATGATTCAACTATATCGTGATTCATATAAACTCCAAAATGTTAAAAATTCGTTTTAAAAATTAATTATCAAAAAAAAGTCCCGCAGAGGCGGGACTTTAACTGCACAAATATAAGTTTATTTTCTTCTTTTTGCAAGAATTATATTTAAAATAATGCTTTAATATTGCCGATAAAATTATGATAAATTCGATTTGTCGGTTCTTTGCGAGATGAATATTGTATCTGCATTTGAATAAATTCATTTATTTGTGAATCGAAACTGATTTGAAAAATATAAGAAATGCCAAGATTTTTACCCTCTGTTATTTCGTAAATTAAAATTGATGGAATATTATTTAAAGTTGAAATAAGATTTTCTTCGCGAGTTAAGATTAATCTCAATTGACTTTTCAAATCAAAATATCGAGTTAATCTAATGGCTTGATTGTTTTTCTCAATAGATGTCGTTGAAGAATTAAATTCATTTTCTCCAAATGCATATCCAATTAATAAACCATATTCTAAATTTAAATCAATTGATTCAGAGTAATCGTAATTTAATTCATTAAGAGTAATATTTTTATCTTTGAATGAATAAATAGAATTTGCGATTTGATTTTTATTTAAGATATTTATTTCATGTTTTTGTTTTTGGGAGGTTGCAATTCTCGTTTTCAAACTATATTCATTGTACAGATTTATTTCGCTTCCATTAATAATTGTATTTTTTGTTTTCTTATCAATTACACGGAATCTAAAATTGTAGTCGGGATTATTTTCAAAAAGATGCAAATCTTGTTGCAGATAATAATTTGCAAATAGTATTTCATTGATATTAAAATTATTAGTGAAATATTTTCTATCAAAAGATTTTGATTGCATATCATACTTTAAAATAGTTTCACTTGATAAGTTAGAAATAATTGGAATTGGTTCTAAAAATATTTTACTCCATATATTTTTACTAAATGTTAATCGATATGTCGACTTAAAAGATGATATTGGTTCAAATTTATCAGTTGCAATAGTCGTAATATTATAATTTCCATCATAACGATTTAATCTAAAATCCATTTCATCGTTTAAATCAACTCTTCCATTTGCATTTCCATCAATCCATTCATACGCTCCATCTCCTCGCCTAACTTGATAAAATATTTTTTCTCGTAGCGGTATTTTTTCAGTTGATAATTCTTGCAAAACATTTATTTCGTAAATACGATTTAAATCTTTTTTGTTTAATTCAGTACGAATGAAATATGCATTTTCAATTGTGTTAGTTTGGAAATATTTCCCCGAACGATTTTTTAATGAAATTAATCCGCTGAAATTTGAACTTGTATTAAATACCGATTGAAATTCGTAATTATCGGCGCTAAAATACTTGCTAAAATTAGTTCTCGTTGGGAGATAATCAGTTCTATTTTCATAGCCAATTTTAAAATTAATATTATTATTTAGTAAATAATTAAAAGAAGTTTTGATTTGATTAAAATTGAAACTTCCAAAATATAAACTATCGCTATAATTAATGTTTTTTAATTCTCTCTTTTCATTAAAATATTCAATTACAGATGTGAATTTAGAATAATTATATTTCGTACTAATACTATTTTTATTCCAATTATTATTCAAACTCAATATTTTATCATTATTAATTATTTGTTCAGTAATAAAACTAATCTTGTCGCCTAATGAATCTAAAATATCAAATTCTATTTTACTTCTTTCGGCTGAATTATTATTCGAAAATGAATTTACTCCAGCATCTAAATTCAGTTTGAACAAATTGTTTTTGAAAATATTAACATTTAATTCCTGTTCAATTTCTTTTTGAATTGCAAATGTAGTGGTGGAATCAATTCCCCAATTTCTATTATGCTCAACTTCAACTACTCTATCAAATTCATTAAATTGTTTATTCAAATTTCTAAATCGATACTTTAAATTAAAATTAATTGTTTCAACTTTATATAAATTAAAATCATTTGTATAATCAAAATTGAAATTAGAATTGTTTCTATTTAAATATTTATTTTGGAAACTATTTTGCTGAAATGAGTTTAATTGTAAATCGTAATTGATATTTGTTTTATCATTTATTTTATATTTCGCAGATAAATTTAATATGCTATTTTTCTGCGGTGCATTTATAAAATAAAGAGTATCATAATCCCCTTTTCCTAAACTTGCGAACTCGTAATTTCCATAATTATTTCGTTTATAGTATCCTTTGTTTACTCCAACATAATTAAAATTAATATTGTACAGAGAATTAACCGAGCCAACATTAAATTTATAAAACTTATAAGTATTATTATTGATAGTTGTATCTCTTGTTTCATAATTACCAATTCCAATTTTTGTAGTTGTATCAATCCCAACATATTTGACGGAAGATTTTACAAGTCTGTTGCCTTCTAAATTTTTGAAATCGTTTTTATCGTTTTCAGTAATTGATTGTTGGACAAAATTATTTTCATCATCGCTTTCTGTTAAATATGAAGTCTGCAAAATTAATTTATTTTTTATAAACGAATTAGTAAATGAAATATTGTAAAGATTTCTGATGTACGATAAATCGTTATACTCAAAATCGACCGTAATTCTGGTGTGTTTCGTAATAATATTTTTATACGAAAATATTATCTCTCCGTTGGAGTAATCAATCACATAATCGTTCGACTGACCGCGCATAATTATTTTTCCATCGAGGTAAATATTTTCGCTTCCAGAAATTATAATTACATCTCTCTCTCCATTTTTTCCATACAATTTATACGGTCCCTGTAGATTTTCAACTCCAATAATTTCTTGAGAGTGATATTTTCCTTTTGTCGAACCAATCGCAATATTTATATCACTAAAATATTTGTCATCATTTTTTGAAAAATAATTAAGCTGAATTCCCTGAATCTTTCTTGATATTTTACTGTTGAAAATATTTTTATTCTCAAAAACAAAATCACCAAGTGTAGAATTTATATTTTCAGATTTTACATTTATAAATACATTATCAACCTCTCTAAGTTTTTGTGTCGATCCTTGATTTGACAAAATACTATTTTGGTCAGTCAGCGCCGCTGTTAAATAAATATCATCCGATGCTTTTCCAGAAAGATCCAATCTAAAACCAGATTGAAGTGATAAATCGCTTGAAGTTGAAAGTGAAACTCCTCTAAATATCATTCCACTTTTTTTAAGTTTAGATTTATCTTTTAAATTAAAATTTGATTTGTTGTCAAATTTGTAATTATTTATTTTTTGATCTGTTTGAAATTGAATCTCAGGTTTAAATCTGTGTTGTCGCCATTTATAAAAGTTTGTGGAGTCTTTTATTTCAACCGAATCTATTTGAGAGAATAATATTTCAGTTGAAAATATCAAAACAGATAGAAATATTATTTTAAAAAATGTTACTAAATTATGACTGCTCAAATAAATCCATTCCTTGTTTGGCGGTATAAATTGTGGAGGTGCGGGGAGTCGAACCCCGGTCCGAAATATTAACCATTAGACTTTCTCCATACTCAGTCCATATTTTTTATTTAATCTTGCGATTCGAATTGGACACCTATCGCAAAACGATAGAAGTTTAATTTCATTTCGATTTCCTTCTCATAAACCGAAACTATCCTGATAAAGTCGTCGCCTTTAAAAACTATCAGAAATCATTTTTAAAAACGAGCTACTTATTTTTTAAGCAGCTAGTGCGTAATTGTAATTTGCACTTATGTTTTTTCCGAGATATTTTCGTGCATTCGGAAGCACGATATGCTTTTGTCTAACCATCACATACTCCGTCGAAGCCATTACACCCCCATTGCCAACTGCAATTTAATCAAATTGATTTATTATTTCAATACATTTTATACACATTTGCGATTTGAATTTATTTTCAATTTTCTCAAAGTAATAAGTTAAATTATTTAAAATTCTTTCTGCAATTTTTATGTTTGATTGCGGAAGTAAAAGATTTTCAGTAAAAGTATAACCAGATTTTATAACATATTCTCGGCACTCATCTTTCGTTAAAAATTTTCCACGATTAAATGTGTCGATAAATATTTGATTTTCATTAAATTGATACGAAACGATGAAATGCCCGGGCAATCCGATTCCTTTTACAGGAATGTTTAACCTTTGACAAATAAAAATATATAAAAGTGATAAAGTAATTGGATTAGCTTTTTTTCTTTCAAGAAGTTTTGTAATATAATTATTTTCAACTTCAAAATAATTATCGATGTTTCCTTCCATTTTTAATTCATCAAAGATATATTCATTTACTTTTTTTATGATTTCAATTGGGTCATCTAATAATGATAATCTCTCTTTTAATTTGATTGCAATCTGGTTTAGTTGGTCGAGATGTTTGCTTGAATCCTCAAATGGAAAAGTTACTTTAGATATTTTGAAACAAAATTCCTCAATTGGAAACTCAATATGATTTTCTTTTATATAGTTTAAATAATTAAAAATTTCTTTAAATATAATTTTAGCCTCAATCTCATCATATCTTAATTTATTAACTGCTTCATTGTAAAACTCACTAAAAAAAGGAAGTGCATCGACACTTTCTTCTTCCAATCTATTTTTTACAGATAAATAAATTGACTCATCTGGATCGTCGAGCAAAATTAATAATGCGCGTATTTCAGATTCATATCCCATTGTTTTGACTTGCTGTTTCTAATGGATAATTTATTAGTAATTCTTTTTTTAAAATATTAAATGCATCTTTTGGAGTACTTGCATATTGAAAAAGATTTAAATCCTCTTCCGAAATCATTCCGTACTCAACTAATTTTTTCATATTAACAACATCGTCCCAATATTCTTTTCCATATAAAATTACCGTAATCTTCTTTTTAATTTTTGATGTTTGCATTAATGTCAACAATTCCATCAACTCATCGAAAGTTCCAAATCCTCCTGGAAACGCAATCAACGCTTTTCCTAAATACATAAACCAAAATTTTCTCATAAAAAAATAATGAAATTCAAAATTTAATTCTGGAGTAATATATGGATTTGGAAATTGTTCAAATGGCAAACTAATATTTAATCCAATGTTTTTTCCTTTTCCTAAATACGCACCTTTGTTTGCCGCTTCCATAATTCCAGGTCCGCCGCCAGTACAAATTGTAAAATGATTTGGTTCTTTTAATTTATTAGACCATAAAGTTAAAAGCCGAGAAAGTTCAACCGCTTCTTTATAATATTTTGAAAGTTTGATTGCTACTTTTGCTTTCTCAAATTCTTTTTTAAATTTTAAAGTTGATTTTATTTTGGTTGATTGATTTTGCAATTTCATAAAATCTCTTCTCGCATCTTGTGGCGATTTAATTCTTGCTGAACCAAAAACAACAATTGTTCCTTTAATTTTAAAATGTTCAAATCTGCTTAATGGCTCATAAAACTCCGATAAAATTCTGATTCCTCTTGCGCCTTTTGAGTGCAAAAAAGGTAGATTTTTATATGCTTTTGGAGATTTTTCAAGTTTTTTCATAATAATTATCCTAAAATATTTGTTCGATTTTTACTAATTTATGATTCTCGAAATTCAATTCGTTTTTTAAATATTTATTTTTGATTACTGCTAAAGCTAAACTCATCGTATTATTTTTATAAATTCGAGTTATTTCGCCAACTTCTTCGTTCCCAAAATAAATCTTATTTCCCATTTCAAATTCTGAAGAAATTTTTAATAAGTTAAATTTAATTTTATCGTATGTATCCAATCTCGCTAAAACTTCTTGTCCTAAATAACATCCTTTAGTAGTTGAGACTGCATGTTTTAAATTTATATCAAGCGGTGTATAATTGTTATTTATTTCTGTCGGATATATTGGAATTCCATTTTCAATTAAAAATAAATTATAAATTGATTCATCAGTTTTAGATAATCCATTTTCGTTTAAAATATTTTCACAATCTTTATTGCCAAATGAAATAATAATTTGATAATTATGAAAATGATTATTTACAGTCGGCAAATTAAATTCATATTTATTCAAATTATTTGGCAACAAATATATTTTGTAATTCGATTCAATATTACTAATCGACATATCTTCAGTTATATGAAATTTATTTAACCAATTTGTAACTCTTTCTTTAGAACTCGGACTAACTATTGAAAATATTTTACCTTCACATTTAAAAAGATGTAGCAAGTCAATCATTCTTCCCTTTTCATCAACTAAGCATGTTTCAATAGAATTGTTTCCCGATAATCCTCTACAATCATTTGTCGTTAGTCGTTGAAGAAAATCCAAACAATCTTTTCCTTCAAACTCTATTAATTCAAAATATGAAATATCAAAATATATTTTACTATCTTTTAAATTTTCAATCAGCAATCTATTTGTCATTTATAACTTATTTCAAAAAACAAAAAGCACCAAAAGGTGCTCTATGTTTTAATAAATATTTCTCATTAAGATTTTTCAGGAGGATTTTCCTCTGTGGTAGTTTCATTTGTTTCTTCTGTTGTGTTTTCAATTGTCTCAATATTTTCTTCAGTTATAATTTCTTCTTCATTAATAACTTCTTCAGTTGATTGAGATTCTTGTAAACCTTCCAAAGTTCCAAGTCCACTCTTCACATAAGTGCGAATCATTCTCGTAATTTTTCTGCGAGCTTTTAATTCTTCATCAGGTTTTACCTTTTTAATGCCGGCAATTTTATCTTCAAGCATTGTACGCTGTTTTGTTGGTAAAACTGAATAAAACTTTTCAAGAACTTCTTCTGAAGCATTTTTAAGAGCAATTGCAATTTCTTCGTTTTCAATATCTTTGATAAGTTGTCGCAATAATTTATCATCAAGTAAATGCAATGCGCCAAAACCAACTCTTTGCGACGAGATTTCTTTGAACAAATCCAAATTTACAGTTTTAATAAATTCAATAATTGATTCTTCTGTGTTCTCGTCGAGGTTATCAAAAATATCAAGCAACATATCCGAACCCTGCATTTGTACATTATTGATAACAGGAATTGTTGCGGCTTTGGTTGCTAATTGTTTTGCGACCGAAACATACGCATCCGATGTCATTCGTTTAAGTTTTCCGAGTTCTAATGCAACTTCTCCTTGTTGCGAAGTTGAAAGACTTTTTATTAACGAACTTGCAAGTGCCGATGGCAACTGCGAAATTATTATTGCAATAATTCCAGCTGGTTCATCTTTTATTAATAAATAAAGTTGTGGTTCGCTAAGTTTTTCTAAAAATCCAAAAGGATTTTGTTTTGTATTTCTTGCTTCTGCAAATCTTTTAATATTTAATTGAGATTGCAAATATTGCAATGCTTCTTTCTTTTCTGTAATTCCTTTATCAGTTTTTTCTAAATACAAATCTTGTAAAGATTTCATTTCTTCCATTGTAAAATAATCTTTCAAAACTTGCATAAGTGTTCCGCCGAGCTGATTTACAATCAACAATAAATTTTCTCTTTGCGCAGGATCTTTCATTAAATCTTTTATAACATATGAAATATTATTTGATTCACCAGCCGAAGCCGCAATCATTGTTGAACGAATTTTATCGTATTCAGCATTTTCATTCATTTCATTAATTGTTTCTTCAAGAGATGTTTGAGTATTGGCTCCTTCCTCTCCTGCAGTCAATGCGCCCTGTTGCGAATATGGATCAAGTTGTTGCTGATATTCCTGAACCTGAGATTCTTCTTTTCTTTTTTTCGATAAAAGTGCAAATAATAAAATTAAAAGAATCAAAAGTAAAATTGTTGAAAGACCAACTAATCCCCAAACAAGCGGATCAATTCCTTTTTTCTCCATCGAAGATTCTAAATTCGCAATGCGTTTATCTTGTTCAACTCTTAATAACGAATCCGCTTTGTTTAATTGATATTGCAAATTATCCAAAATTCTACGGCTATCGCTTGCTAAAAGTGTATCGCGGAAAGATAAACTTTTTTGCATTTCGTCAGCTTTTTTTCTTAAGTCATCAACTTGTTTTCTTTGTTCATCACTTCTCATCGAATCAAGTTGTCTGTATCCTCTTTGAATAAAGTCTAAGTCTTTTTGAAATTGTTCATTTTGCTTATTTTTTAAATCAGGGAAATTCATTCTTTGAACATCAACAACATCACCACGAGATTCACTTAATTTGCCAGCATGCATTGAAATTAGTTTTAGTAAATTCTCATCATCATTACTAATTGATTTATCTACTAAAATTTTTACTGTAATAAGTGTGATTTTTAAATTTTCTTTTGTGGAAGATTTTGAACTTTGAAAACCTGTTACGCCGGGCAACATTAAATCTTGTGGAATTTCTTCATCAGCAGAAAGGGATTCATCGTCAATTGTAATTTCGACATTAACTAAAAAACGAATGTCAAAAAAATTGCGACGAATTTCGCTACTAATTCTATCTGCAATTTCCCTCTCTTTTTTTTGTCCGTCAACATCGACATCAAAAGAAAAAGCAAAAGAAGAAATTATAAATAGTAAAAATATATTTGCTGTTAGTCTTTTCATATTTTCACCGAAAATTTTTGAGGTGAAGTTCATGCTGTTGGCCTGTAATAATAAATTCTAATAACTACTCGTCTGTTATCGTTGCGCGCTTCTTCAAGAAGAATACGAGCTTCTTCTGTTTCAACAATTTTAAGAGAATCAACTTTTTTATTTGTCGGACGAGCTTCTGCAAATCCTGTTGTTGAAAGTCTGAATCCATCAATCATAACTGTATCCTGTAAAAAATGTAAAACCTCTGTCGCACGAGTGCTTGACAATTCCCAATTTGATAAAAATTTTTCAGTTGTGCGTAATCTTGTATCATCAGTGTGTCCTTCAACAGCTAAAAATGCGTCGCGTGCTTTCACAAAATACGAAAGTATTTGACCAATCCTATAAATAGCTTCGTAACCTTCAGGTTTTAATGTCGCTTCCCCAGGTTTAAAAAGTAAATTACTTCCGAATCTTAATTCAATTCCATTTTCAGTCATTACAACTTTTATTTGACCTTTTAATCCTGGTGTACTTGAAATTACATTTGATAATTCTTTTGATAAAGAGCCTAAACTTTGTTTCTTTTTATTCTGTTCCATCGAAGATACAAAATTATCTAATTTATTTTGATCGGGAACTGATAATGCTAATAACAAAACGAATGTTGCAAGTAGCGCAGTTAATAAATCGATGTAACTAACCTGCCAATGTTTTTCTGATTCTTCTTCGTGTTTTTTATGTAGCGCCATTTATTTTTTAAGTTGATAATTGTGCAACTTTTGGTAAACTAAGCGATCGTTTACCAGGCATAAATGATGAAAGTTTATCTTGAATATAAATTGGATGTTTTTTTTCTCGAATCATACACAATCCATCAACTATCATCGATTTCATTAAAACTTCTTCTTCTGTTCTTTGTTTAATTTTATCAACAATCGGTTGGAAAACAAAATTCATAAAAAACAATCCGTACAAAGTTGTTGTAAAAGCAACAGCAAGTCCGTTTAGTATCGGACCAAATCCACTAGCCGCATCAATTTTTGCAGAGAACATTTGAATTAGTCCGATAGTAGTTCCTAACATTCCCCAACCTGGCGCATAAGCAACACAAGATTTGAAAAAATTGACATCACCTTGTTCTCGTTGCATTTCATTTTCAATTCTTGCATTTAGAATTTCTCTTACCTCATCTTTTTTGTAACCGTTGACAAGTAATAAAAGTCCATCACGCAAAAAAGGATATTTAATTTGATTTGCATATTCTTCAAGCGATTCAACATCGTGGGTATTTGTGTATTGGGCAATATCTTTAATTGATTCGAGATAAACAGAAAAATCAATTTTGTTTCCAATAAAAACGAAATACAATGCTTTTATACCACTAATCATATCTCTAAAATTATAACTAATAAACATTGAGGCCATTATTCCAAACATAACAAATACAAAACCTGGAATATGAATGTAACTTCTTAAAGCCACTGGAATAATTTGCTGAAGTTGCTCTGCAGTATGCACATCAACACCAATAATTAAAAGTGCGTATGCGGCAATTAAAAAGAATACATATCCTAATAATGTTGTTACCATATTTTTCCTATCCTAATTCATTCGATATAAAATTGCGCGAACATTATCCATCGATGGATCGAGTTCCAATGCTCTTTCCCAACTTGTCTTTGCTTCATCTTTTCTTTTTAACATAAAAAGAATCGAACCTCTAACGGAATGAGCCAAAGCCAAATTGGGCGCAGCAATTATTGATTTATCAATTTCAGTTAGTGCTTCCATATATTTTCGTCGAGAAAATAAATTTTGAGAGTTTTGTAAATTGTATAATGCTTTATTGTAATCGGCATCTTCTTTTGAGTATGATGAACCTGTTCGTAAACCTTTTCTATTAATTTTTGCAGTATCAATGATGTCTGAAATTTCACCAGCTAAATCTTCTTCACGAATTTTTTTAGGATCCTCAATTTCATCAACTGATGATCTTTTTGGTTTTTCATCAATTATTCCATCTCCATCTTCATCAACGCCTGTTGGAATTTTTCCTTTATTCACTCCTTTTGGTTTTGTAAAAGATTTGCCAGTGTAGTCAACAATAAAATCTATATCTTTGTTATACAAATCTAATAAAACATCCATATTTAATGTTGGTGTGTTTAGTCTTACTGTTGCTGGTGCAGATTGGGTTTGATTATCTTTTGGAATTGTTTTTTCACTATCTGTTTTTTCATCTTGTGAAAAAATATTTTGCGAAGTGAAAACTAAAATTAGAAATAATATTTTTTTCTTCATTTTATCATTCCTTATTAATTAACAAAAAATACTTGCATTCCAAAAGCAGGACCACCCAAATCCCATTTGACAGTATTTCTTACTGGGATATAATTCCAATACAAACTAAATCCTAAATTTCTACTTATTCTCGCAGTCAACCCTCCACCATAAACATATCCCATTTGGCCTTTAAATGACAGATACATTCCACCGTTGACATCAAGTAATACAATACCGGGTCCAACTGTTTCGTTTCCAATTAATTCAAATGAAAAACCTGGCATAACAGTTAATCCCATAGTGCCAAATTTAAAAGTAGAAATTAATTTAGTGTCAACATTAAATTTTAAAAAATCAACAACTGTTGCAACTTCATTAAAACGATAACCTAAAGCAATAAATGGCATTGATCCAATCGAATCTTTTTGATCCATTCTCCAAACAGTTGCAGATTGAAAAGCGATTGTAGTATAATTTTCAACTAAACCAGTAAACTTTTTAAGCGCATATTGTTGGATTAAATCTTTTTCATAATCCACCGGTAATGCTCGATATTGAGATTTAAATTCACGACTCCAAACAGTTACGCTGTTTAAATCATTTACATTTACAAATATTACAAGTTGATTTGGAGTAATTAAAACTTCAGCGCTAATAGTGGCATCAATTCTACGCTCAGCAGCATATTCTTTTAATTCCGTTTCAGTTAATGTGTTTTTAACTTGAAGCGTACTATCTGTAGCACGAAAAGTGAGAGTTTTTAAATCTTGCCCACTTGAAAAAAAGAAGCGAGGATTTTTTGCAAAATTAGTTTTTATTTTTTGTTCAAAATATGCTGAAAGAAATTGGATGTCAGAAAAACGCAATTCCTCTTTAAACGGCCAACGAACTTTTAATTTGTATAGCAATAAATTTCTAATATTTGGATCAAGAGATTTTGATTCTTCTGGTAAATTTGATAATGCACTGTCTAATGCTATATCAAATTTTGGAAAAATTGAAATGAGCCTTGAATTTTCAAATTCAGGAGTTTCGATTTTTTGCTCCGATGTTGATTCTACTTCATCTTGTGAAATAGATTTCATTGTCATTACAAAAAATGATAAAAATAATATTGAAATGGTTTTTGTTAATTTCATATTTTTAATTTTTTAATGTTGCATCAAACTAAATTTTAACAACATGTTAAGGCAAACACTTTAACAAAATCTTTTGCTTCCGCTCATTAATCATTCAAATATAAAACTTTTTTTAATAAAATCAATACCTTAAAACAAAATACCCCAATTTTGGGGCATTTCAAATAAGCGTGCACCCACCAGGACTTGAACCTGGAACCCACTGATTAAGAGTCAGTTGCTCTACCAATTGAGCCATGGGTG
>ERZ1292623.899-Hain-H51-01um-R1-899-length-30009-cov-5_pt1 | contig 30009 bp, 33 predicted proteins | sample MGYA00564398_ERZ1292623 | MGnify/ENA primary metagenome ERZ1292623 (study PRJEB36523, sample SAMEA6512633) | groundwater metagenome | collected 2019-01-07 | study: AquaDiva: Metagenomics assemblies of 32 groundwater samples
TTCACCACACCTTGGAAGCCCTTGCCCTTGCTTAAGCCGCTCACCGCAAGAACGAGCCCGGGGCTCACGTCGGTAAGTTCGCTAAGTTTCGGCACGGCCACCACCGTTACCGGCGTGACGCGGCCAACTTCATCAAACACTTGGGTCATCCCCTTTTTAATGCCGGAGAATTTCATGGTCGTATTAGATCATCTTGACGTCAATGTTGACGCCGGAAGGTAGAGTGAGACTGGTAAGCTGTTCGATAATCTTCGTGGACGGATTAGAAATGTCGATCAGGCGCTTATGGATGCGCATTTCGAATTGCTCCCGGGCATTCTTGTGGACGAAGGAGCTTCGGTTAACGGTGTACTTCTTGATCTCGGTCGGTAGAGGGATCGGTCCTTCCACGCGACCGTCATAACGGCGAGCGGTGTCCACGATCTGCTTCACCGAAGCATCGAGCACTTTGTGCTCGTAAGCCGAGACGCGGATCCGGATCCGTTGCACCACATCAGTCGCCTCCGGTTTAGCCCGAGGGGTAGTCTGCTTCTTTGAGCTCTGATGTGAGGTCGTGGCCGACATGGTTAAATTAAATTAATTAGAGATTCTTTAGGCGTTAATTTTCGTCACGACGCCGGCGCCAACGGTCTTACCACCTTCGCGGATGGCGAAGCGTTGCTTAACCTCAAGGGCGACTGGCGCCACGAGCTTAACTTTGAAGGTAATCGTATCGCCCGGCATTACCATCTTCACCGCTTCCGGCAAAGTGACTTCACCCGTCACATCGGTTGTACGAATGTAGAACTGGGGCTTGTAACCAGTGAAGAATGGGGTGTGGCGGCCGCCTTCCTCCTTTTTTAAGATATAAACCTCTGACTCAAACTCGGTGTGCGGCGTTACGCTACCGGTCTTGGCCAAGACTTGGCCACGAGTCACATCTTCCTTCTTCGTGCCGCGGAGGAGGATACCGGCATTGTCGCCAGCCATACCTTCGTCGAGTTGCTTGTTGAACATTTCGATACCGGTAATCGTGGTCTTGGCGGTCGGATGAATACCGACAATTTCAACTTCCTCACCCACCTTAACCTTACCGCGCTCCACTCGGCCGGTGACGACGGTGCCACGACCTTCGATCGAGAAGATGTCTTCGATCGGCATCAGGAAAGGCTTATCAATTTCGCGAACCGGGGTCGGAATGTAGGTATCGAGGGCGTTAGCCAGCTCGAGCACCTTCTTCGCCCACTCATCATCAATCGTCTTGGCTTCTAAGGCTTTGAGGCCCGAACCACGAACGACCGGCGCATTATCGCCGTCGTACTCATACTTTGAGAGCAATTCGCGGACTTCCGTCTCGACGAGATCAATCAGTTCCGGATCATCCACCATGTCCACCTTGTTTAAGAAGACGACGATCTTCGGCACCCCGACTTGGCGAGCGAGGAGAATGTGCTCGCGAGTTTGGGGCATCACGCCATCAGTCGCAGCGACCACGATAATGGCGCCGTCCATTTGAGCGGCACCGGTGATCATGTTCTTAATGTAGTCGGCGTGGCCCGGAGCATCGATGTGGGCGTAGTGACGACTGTCCGTCTCATACTCATTGTGCGAGAGCGCAATGGTAATACCGCGTTCCCGTTCCTCGGGAGCGTTGTCAATATCTTCAATCTTCTTTAACTTAACCTTCTTACCGGCGAGGTTCAAAACATGCAAAATGGCCGCCGTAAGGGTGGTCTTGCCGTGGTCGACGTGACCAATGGTACCGACGTTAACGTGAGGCTTAGAACGATCAAATTTTTCTGCCATGATTATAATTTAATATTAATGACTACTAATAATTGAAAACGAAAAACATGACGCAAAACGCGTGTTGTCTATCCTAACAGAACCCAAATATTAGTCAACCCCGTTAACGGGATACCCTAACTCAAGCACACTTGAACGAATTCACGGCCGTCGCTAGTTAGACCAATCTTCTTTACCGTTATTGATAGACCTTTAATTGAGGTCGTCTGGGGGAAAGGTAGGCCACTTCCCTTCACCGCTAAGGGGTTAGCCACCGACGACCCAGAACTGCCATTGACGTTGAAGCTAGCCCATTTATCTTCAGCCTCAATATGACTGTCGATCCGGAAGCTAGCCCCTCTAAGGTTGACTGTTTGCGGGAGGCTCGCACCATCACTCTTGGCATTGTAAAGGGTGACCGACTTCTCGCAACCGGCGGCCTTGAAGATCGGGCCATACTTTTCGTTATAGTAATAAGTGCCACCAATGATAAAGAGGAGGATAACGATAATAAATCCCCCACTCCCAAACCCGCGTTTCAAGGCAGAGTAGAACATCGGTATTATTATAACATCGTTTGACACTCGAAGGAGGGCGGGATAGTTTACTTGTAGATATGGGAAAAATTGGGTCTTTGGTAAAGACAAAGGAGAAAAAGGTGAAAATTGGCATTATGGGCTACGGCGTCGTTGGTGGCACTACCGGCAAGGTACTCGGTCTCGTCCACCACATCCTCCCCTACGATCGCTACAAGGCTCCCTACAATACGGAGAAGCATCTGCGAAAGTTGGCGCGAGAGGCGGAGGTAGTGTTCATCTGCGTTCCGACGCCGATGTTTAAGAATTCGGGTCGGATTGACCTTTCGGCCATCTATCATTCGCTCGAGACACTGAAGCAAACCCTCGTCCAAGTGAAACGACGCGACAAAGATATAATCGTCGTCATCCGTTCCACCGCCGTGTCTGGCACTACCGACAAACTCCAAGAGAAGTACCCGATGTTTCATTTCGTGGTCAATCCCGAATTCCTCACGGAGAAGAACTCCCTCGAAGACATGTTGCACACCAAACGGGTGGTGATCGGAGTTTACCACACAGAAAACTTTAGTGGTCAGATGGCCGAAGATCGAGTTCGGGGTATCTATCAAGCCCTCTTTCCGAATGCTCAATACTTCGTCGTGGGTATTAAGATGGCCGAATTCTTCAAATACGCGAGCAATGCCATGCTGGCGATGCAAGTGGCCTTGTCGAACGAACTGGCCCAAATTGCCAAGGTCTTGGGCTTGGATTACGGCCAAGTAGTCGAGTTCCTACTCACTGATCCGCGAATTGGCCGAAATATTAAGGTCCCGGGGCCCGATGGCAAATACGGCTTCGGCGGTAAGTGCTTCCCTAAGGATCTGCGAGCGCTAATCAGTCTGTCGCGGAGGAAGGGTTACCGGCCGAGATTGTTCGAGGCCGGTTGGGATCTCAACTTACGCGTTCGCCCAGAGCAGGATCGCGATTGGACCAAGATCGACGGCGCCGTGAGCGAGGAGCCGGCCGAGCCGAAGAAGAAGTCGCCGCGGCATAAGTTCAAAATCGTCAAACGCCGAACAAAGTAAAAGTAGTCTCCAAAACAGCAAAACCCCGTCCGCTCAAATCAATTTATGAGCGCCACGGGGTTTTATTTTTCTTAAATAAATTTAAATATGCAGTCGGCGCTCAAGACGACGCAACCTTAATTCGTAGTTAGCCAGAACAGAAGCAAAGGGTCCGAGTTTAGCATTTACGTCTTTTAATTCAGCTTCAATGTTTTCAAATCGTTCCACAAAAACCTTGTGAATTTTGTCTATATCGTCAAATCGTTTTTCAATCCCACTAAACTTCTGGCCCACAACACCAAACCTTTCGTCTACTGCATCAAAACCCCGCTTAGTGATTTGGGCCAAGCGATCAATTTCTCCTTTAAAAAACTTTTTGTCCGCCGTGGTCATTGACTATCAGTTTACCACCACTGAAACTACTGTCCATATAGAAATTCTATAATTATCGATGATTCCTGTTATAATTAGGAGCATGTATTCAAAATACAAACATGTAATTGGGCTGGGCATAATGGGAATACTCTCCGGACTGGTCTCTACTTGGATTTATGATTTCATTAAGTTGCATGATAAAACTCCGGGACCTCCCTTCTTTTTTGGATTAGATTTTGTCGGTATCAATTTTGGTATTCTAACTGGTTTGTATTTATACATCGCATTAAGACCAAATTTTGGACTAAACAAAGTAATCCGGTGGGTTTGTATATCTTCTATAATCAACTTTTTTGCCTGGTACGGAGGGATGAGCTTTAGTTTCTTCGGGATGATCGCCGTACTATCTGTGCCGGCGGCTGGAGCTTTTGGAGCAGCTGTTCTATTAATATTGATGCGTTCTTTAATTTCAAATCCAGCCTCCAATCTAAACTATAGAACCAGAGGGTTAGTAATCCCAACTGCATTACTTGGTGCAGCGACATCGCTGGTGGGCTTGAGTGACCTAAAAGAATTAACCTCTTTCCGCTTAGTTCCACTTTTCTGGCAACCAATAGTGGCCTTAGGACTGGGTCTACTGCTTAGTAATTTAATAGCGAGTCAAAAAACTTTAAGCAAAACCTCTACTTCCGCGCTTCGATGATCTTCTCGGCCACGTTGTTGGGGATGATTTCGTATTTATCAAATTCCATAGTGAAGGTGGCGCGGCCTTCGGTCATTGAGCGGAGCGAAGTCATGTAGCCAAACATTTCCGCGAGCGGCACGCGAGCGCGCACCACCTTAGCCAGAGTCCGATCTTCCATACTTTCAATCTGGCCGCGCTTGCCGGAGAGTGAACCGGTGATGTCACCCATAAACTTCTCCGGCACGATCACTTCCACCTTCATCACCGGCTCAAGCAGCACGGGCTTAGCCCGACGCGACGCTTCTTGTAAGGCCATAGAGGCGGCAATTTTGAAGGCCATTTCGGATGAGTCCACTTCGTGGTAGGAACCATCGTAGAGTTCGCAAGAAATGTCGACGAGTTGGAAGCCGGCCACGACGCCGCGCTCCATGCCCTCACGTAATCCCTTCTCAATCGGGGAGATAAATTCTTGCGGCACCACGCCTCCCTTAATGGAGTTAATAAACTCAAAGTGATTCTCGCGCGTAACGTTCTTAGCAATCTTCGCCCCTTCTTCAAGCGCTTCGAGTGGTTTGATCCGAATGCGCACGTGGCCGTACTGGCCGCGACCGCCGGATTGCTTGATGTACTTACCTTCGGCCTCGGCTGGCGCCGTAATCGTCTCCTTGTACGCCACTTGCGGCCGGCCAACGTTTGCGCCGACGCCGAACTCCCGCTTCATTCGATCAACGAGAATTTCTAAATGTAATTCGCCCATGCCGGAGATGATTGTCTCCCCTGTCTCTTGGTCGGACTTAATGCGGAAGGTTGGATCTTCGATCGAAAGCTTCTTCAAGGCAAGGCCCATCTTCTCTTGGTCGGCCTTGGTCTTCGGTTCGATCCGGAGCGAAATGACGGGTTCCGGAATCTCAATACCCTCAAGAAGCATTGGGTGATTCGGATCACACATCGTGTCGCCGGTTTGAGTATCTTTCAAGCCGACGGTGGCGGCAATGTTGCCGGCGCCAATTTCTTTAATCTCCTGACGATCATTGGCATGCATCCGGACGATTCGACTAATGCGCTCCTGCTGACCGGTGCGAGTATTTAAAACATAAGATCCGGCCGTTAGCTTACCGGAGTAGACGCGGAAGAAGGTGAGCGAACCGACGAAGGGGTCGGTGGCCGTCTTGAAAGCGAGGGCCGTGAAGGGGGCATCAACGCGAGACTCAACTTTAACCTTCTCTCCCGTCTCTTGGTTAACGGCATCACCGGGTGGAATGTCGAGTGGCGACGGGAGGTAGTAGGCCACGGCGTCGAGGACGAGCTGGACGCCCTTATTCTTCAAAGCGGAACCACAGAGGACGGGAAAGATCTTGTTCTCAATCGTCCCTTGCCGAATGATCTCGCGCAAGCGCTTAAGGTCAGGCTCCTTGCCTTCGAGGTAGTCATTCAAAGCCACGTCATCGAGCTCCACAATCTTCTCAATTGAGGCCGCTCGCTCGGCGGCCGCCGCCTCGCGTAAACTTTCTGGGATCGGACCCCGAACAATCTTCTCTCCCTTATCGCCCTCGAAGCTGACGTACTCCATCGTGAGCAGGTCGACGATGCCGCGGAAGCCGTCTTCGTGACCATCGGGGATCTGGAGCTTCACCGCTTTCGGCGACAAGCGATCGATAATTGATTTGAAAGAACGCTCAAACGAGGCGCCCATCCGATCGAGCTTATTGATAAAGCAGACGCGCGGCACTTCGTAGTCGTCGGCGTAACGCCAGTTCGTCTCGGACTGCGGCTCCACTCCGGCCACCCCGTCGAAGACGACAACAGCGCCGTCGAGCACGCGGAGTGAGCGCTTCACCTCAATGGTGAAGTCGATGTGCCCGGGGGTGTCGATAATGTTTAGCCGAATTTTTTCTTTCTCCTTATCTTTGGCTTCGGTTGGTGACCAATAAGCCGTGGTGGCGGCGGCGGTAATGGTGATGCCGCGCTCGCGCTCCTGCTCCATCCAGTCCATCACCGTATCGCCTTCGTGCACTTCGCCAATCTTGTGACTAAGGCCAGTATAAAAAAGAACCCGCTCGGACGTGGTCGTCTTACCAGCGTCAATGTGAGCGATGATACCAATATTCCTAACCTTATCGAGCGGGTAGTCGGGGTTCTCCATAACTTATTTAGGCGGCAGTAGAACTTGAGCTAGTAGTGGTAGTAGTAACGGGGGCAGACGAGGTCATCGGCGGACGAGGGGCCATCGGTGGTCGAGGAGCATTTGAACGAGCGAAGTGAGCGAAGGCGCGGTTGGCCTCGGCCATTCGGAGCACGGAGTCGCGCTTCTTAATCGCCTCACCTTCATTCTTCGCCGCCGACATTAATTCGTCGGCCAAGCGATTAGCCATCGGGCGACCCGACTTGGAACGAGCGGCCTCGAGGATCCAACGGATCGCGAGCGTCAAGCGGCGGCGGGGGCTCACCTCGTGGGGAATTTGGTAGTTAGCTCCACCCACGCGGCGCGAGCGCAACTCGGTGTGCGGACCAACGTTCTTGATCGCCTCTTCGAAGATGTCGATGGCGTTCGTCTTCGTCTTCTCTTTAATTAAATCGAAAGAATCGTAGACCACACTGCGGGCGGTCGACTTCTTCCCCTCTTGCATGACATAGTTAATGAACTTAGCCACCTTCGGTGACTGGAAGCGATTATCGGGTTCGATCGGGCGACCAACTTTAGCTTTGCGTCTCATAATTTAAATTATTTATTCTTCGGTCTCTTAGCCCCGTACAAACTGCGACCCTTGCGGCGATTCTCCACACCGCTAGCATCGTACTTACCGCGGACGATGTGGTAACGGACGCCGGGCAAGTCCTTAACGCGGCCGCCGCGGATCATTACTACCGAGTGCTCTTGTAAGTTGTGGCCGATACCGGGGATGTAGGCCGTCACCTCCATACCATTAGCAAGGCGGACCCGAGCGATCTTACGGATAGCCGAGTTCGGCTTCTTTGGGGTCGTCGTCTTAACTTGGGTACAAACGCCACGCTTGAAGGGTGAGGGGTAGAAAATAGGACGGTTCTTAAGGGTGCTAAAACCCCGAGCCAAAGCCACCGAACGTGACTTCCGGCGCGAGATCTGGCGCTTCCGCTTAATTAACTGATTGATCGTCGGCATAACTTAAACAATTTGAGATTATTACTCTAATATGACGGGTCTAAAAAAGCAAGGTGTTTAGAGGGCGAGACCAGTAAATAGACGGAATAGGAAGGTGACGAGCGGTGAGATGAATGACCAAAGAAAGAAGAGGACAAAGAGGATTAAGATGAATTGGTAACGGTTGAGCCAGTCTTCGACGGCCCGCTGTTGTGGCGGCAAGAGGGCAAAGAGGATCTTCGAACCATCGAGCGGCGGCACGGGTAAAAGGTTGAAGATGGCTAAGATTAAATTGAGGAAGACGATCAGAGCCGAGATCTGAATTAAGGTCGGGGGCAAGGTGAGCGCCGCGCCACTCGTCGCGGCGAATCTAATCACTCCCGAGAAGATGAGTGCGATGAGCAGATTAGCCGCCGGCCCGGCGGCGGCGACGTAGGCCGGCCCCGAGCGGCCGGCTTGGAGATTGTAGGGATTGTACGGCACCGGCTTGGCCCAACCGAAGATGAAGCCACCACTCGAGTAAGTAAGAAGTGGAATGAGGATGGAACCAATCGGATCAAGGTGCTTAAGGGGGTTAAGCGTCAGTCGACCGGCCAATTTCGCCGTTGGATCGCCTAAGTAGTAAGCCATCCAACCGTGCGACACTTCGTGGATGACGACGGAGAAGATGAGTACCACGACCGAGAAGATAAGATCTATTGCCATAAGTTAAGCCTCATGATAGCATAGCGGGGTAAAATGAAAACTTGTTTCCTCTGCCAGAAAGGGAGTCTCATGGGTGGTGGTTATTCAAACCGCGTCCGCGCCACCAAATTCAATCCCACCGGTCTCGTCCGGAAGTATCCCAATCTCCAATGGGCCCGTTTGCCAGTGAGTAAGGGTAGCGCAACCCTCGGTAAGCGAGTGAAGATCTGTACTCGTTGCCTCCGCTCCAGTCGACAACTCGAGAAATAAAAATCCCCCGTCACAGACGAGGGACAAGCAATGGTTTGGTGTTTAAGAGAACTCTTAGATTCTCTTCCATCGGACCGATCAACTCTCCAAATTCTGGATCCGGAAAACGGAATCCTCGCCGATCGAGCCAACCCTGGATGGACTCACCTTCGTGGCAAGCTAAGAGGAACTCCCCGAAACTCGGAATCGGTTTTCGGCTCCCTTTTTGCTTCTCGAGCAAGGGTTGCCACAGAGATTCATAGACCGGCCAACCAACGTCGGCGAGCTGCGGTTCGGCTACGATCCACGGCCAATCAGTAAGATACATTTCTAGGCTCCCTCCTAAAAAGAGACCAGATCTAAAGAACGATGCCCAAACTCCAGCTCAAAGTATAGCACCCAACCTAAAGTAAGGTTAAGTTCAATCCATCGCTTTCGAAAATAATTGTGCCCAACTCATCGGTCCGAAGAATAGTGGCCCCGAATTTATTAAAAACATCGATCACTTCTTGGTGGGGGTGACCATAACGATTATTCTTCCCCGCCGAAATGATGGCGTAATCGGGGTGAACGGCCGCCACATACTCCGGTGCTGAAGAAGTGCGCGAGCCGTGGTGCCCCGCTTTCAACACATCAGCTTCGAGTTTCGCTCCGTCGAGACCGAGCAAATATCTCTCAATTTTAATCGGCGAGTCACCGGTCAAGAGAAATTCGTTCTCGCCATAGACAAGGCGCGCCACAATCGAAGCGGTGTTCGTCTCCCAACCGCTCACCTCGCCGTCGGGGAAAAGAATATCGAGGTAGGCGCCGCGGCCTAGCACCACCCGCTCGCCGCGACGGGCCGCGACTCGCACTGCGCCTTCAGCGGCCACGGCTTCGCCGAAAGCTCGATCAATACTTGTATCAGAACGGACGCCGGACTCCATCACTGCGCCGACTTGGTAACGCTTAAGAACTTCGGGGAAGCCGCCGATATGGTCGGCATCGGGATGAGTGGCGATAATGAGGTCAAGTGACCGGTCGCCGAAGGGCATCACCGTGCCAAGCGCCCGTAGCACTTGCCGGCCCGGGCCGGCATCGACAAGCACTTGATTGCCATTTGGCGCTTCGATATAAATCGCATCCCCTTGACCCACGTCGAGGAAGGCAATCTTGAGCACACTACCCTCGGCGGCCACCATGCGCGACCAGACGAAGATGGTGCTAATGAGAAAAACGAGCGAAGTGAGGTAGAGCCAATATTTCATTTGTCTAACCAATTAAGTTTGCCACAAAGTGAGCGAGCACCAGAATGTAATGCGTTGGTAACCAAGCGAAGAGGCCGAGCGCGGGCACAAGCATCGTGGCGAAACCGGCGAACATGGCGAGCGGCACTAGGGGCAAAACGAGTAAGTTGGCGGGCAAAGCCAAGGGCGAGAGGATGATCCCCTTCGAGAGGAACCACGGTAGCACGGCGAGTTGGGCCGCGAGAGTAGTGGCAATTAATTCTCGGGTGATTGGCGAGCGGAGACGGGCCAACCACTTGGTGATTAATGGCGAAAGGTAGATGAGTCCGGCAGTGGCTAAGAAAGAGAGCTGGAAGCCCGGGTCGAAAACTAGCACCTTCGGATTAATCACCACCATCAATACGCCAGCAAACAAGAGTGCTCGACCGGCCAAGTAACGCCGGCCAGATAGTTGAGCGCCGAGGGCGATCAGTGTCATGATGAGCGCCCGAAGGGCGGCTGGACCGGCGCCAACCATTAAGGTGAAGAGGCTCACCGCCGCGGCGGCAATAATAATTCTGGGTCGGAGAGAGAACCGTTTCAATAATAGGAAAATGGCGGTAGCGATAATTGATAAATTGTAACCAGAGAGGACGATAATGTGGATGAGACTAGTCTCGCGAAGATCAGCGGTAAGCGACTCACCTAAGGGGCGCTTGGCGCCAAGAGTCAGTCCAGCGGCAAGCGACGCTTCCGGCTCGGGTAGACCGCGATCGAGTCTCTCAAGTAACCAATGTTTGAAGACAATAAGGCTAGAGCGAAGTCGATTATCCGGCTCGGAATCAACTGGCTCAATTTTTGGCTGCCATATTTGGAAATAAATTTCTTCCGCCGCCAGATAATCGGCATAAGGCACGAGCTGGCCCGAGTCGGCGAGGAAATTATCGACCCGCGTTAGTTTGCCCGTAACTTTAAGCCGCTCGCCGTAGAAAAATTTGGGGTAAGGCGCGGCGTTCAAGACAACCCGCACCGGCCAAGACTCGGGTTGGAAGACGAGTCGCTGACCCACATCGCGCTCCTCCGGCTCGGCCACAACCTCGCCGGTGAGGGTAACGGGAAAGGAAGTTAATTCGACTTGATTGGCGAAATTAGACTCGTCTTTAACCTGAAATCGCAATCCACCAAGAATTATCCCGACTAGAATTAGGCTTAAGTAGAGCCATTCTCTAGTCTCGTGATTTAAGCGAAAATAAATAAAAGACAGGCCAGCGAGCACTGCAAGCAAGAGAGTGAAATTAGTCCCAAGACGAAAAACCGACTGCCAAAGCACGCCACCCACGAAGCCAAAAGTTATACACAGTATTGTCTTTGAACTCATCTTCCTTATAATATAAATCAATATGCAGTTAGTCGCATCAAAAATGTTTCTGACGAAGGGAGTCGGGGTCCACAAGGACAAGCTGGCTTCCTTCGAGCTCGCCTTGCGTGCCGCCGGCGTGGAGCATTGCAATCTCGTACTCATCTCGAGCATCTTCCCTCCGGGTTGCAAGATGGTTAGTAAGGATGAGGGAGTGAAATTATTGAAGCCGGGGCAGATCGTCTTCTCGGCTTATGATCGCAACGCCACCAACGAACCGAACCGCCTGATTGCCGCTTCGGTGGGTGTGGCCATCCCCGCCGATCCAACCCAACACGGTTACTTATCTGAGCACAACTCTTTCGGCGAGAGCGACGCGAAGGCCGGTGACTATGCTGAGGATCTCGCCGCGTCCATGCTCGCCACGACTCTGGGGATCGAGTTTGACTCCAACCAAGCTTGGGATGAACGCGAGCAAATTTATAAAATGAGTGGCAAGATTGTCCGCGCCACCAACGTCACCCAATCCGCGATTGGTAACAAAGACGGCCTCTGGACCACCGTCTTCGCTGCCGCCATCTTCTGCGATTACAATCAATTAACTTAAAGAAAGCGCCCCACTGAAGTGGGGCGTGTTGCTAGGTTCTAGGTTGATGGGTTTGGATTACTCTCTTTTGGAATCTTCATCATTGAGAACAAGCAGTTGTTCTCTTGCTTCTCGAACGTTCAGATCCAGATTCATCAACACTTGGGCTGCCACACCGTCTTGCTCGAGCAGGAGACCCAAAAGTAGATACTCCGGTCCAGCGACTGAGAGATGATGGGCTTTAGCTTCCCCGATCGCAAACTCGATGACCTTCTTGGCTCGTGGAGTGAGGGGAATAGGATTGACCGTCACCAGACGATCGAACTTCTTAATCAGTAACAGGGTTTCAAAAATGACCCTGCCTGAGGAAGTCCCCATAGATCTGATCAGTCTTTCAGCTCGGTTCTGATCTCCTCCATTAGCAGACAGCAGGGCGACAAGAATCGTCTCGGTGCCGATACAGTCATACCCCAACTTTTTGGCGATTTCTCCCGCCCAAAACATGACCTGATTTGCTTCATCAGTCAGACTTTCATACTTCACCACTGTTCCCATTGATGATTTCTCCTAAAGAGACAAAGATCTTATCTGGCCCAATGCCAGCCTATTTCCAACCCTAATTACTACTCCGAAAATAGGTTCGTGGCAAGCGTGGGGTTGGCCTCATCCATCGCCTTGTTGGCGAGGCGGTCGGCGTGAGCGTTCTTCTCCCTTGGAATGTGGGTGAAGATAATCTGGGGGAAAGCGACAACCCGCATATTCCAAATTTTCATGAATAACAGTTGGAGTGGTTTCTCTTTAATCTGATACTTGCCCGAGAGTTGGCGGGCCACGAGCTCGCTGTCGAGCCGCACTTCGACCGCCGCTTCGCCGAGATTCTTCTTCCCAATCACCTTCTTCGCCGTCTCGAGCCCCAAGATCACGGCGTGATACTCGGCTTCGTTGTTCGTCATCGTGCCGAGTGCTCGCGTCGCCTCGCGCAAGACCTTCCCCGTCGCGTCGCCCACCCAAGCGCCAGCACCGGCGACCCCCGGATTCCCCCGCGACCCCCCGTCGGTGTAGATAATGTATTTAGGCATAAGTTATTCCCCAGTTTATAACCATTCCCCCACCCGAGCAAGCCGAGATAAGACTGTCTAGTTTCAGTTGATGGATTTTCTCCCAATTTTTTAAACATTCTTCTTTTAGTAGTGGTCCTCAAGACTCGATGGTGTGGAAAATGGACCCAACCTAGAAAATCAACTCCCGAGGCGGCTGTTTTTAGAAAAACTTTATCGGGATGAAGCGTCAATTTCAATTCCTGATTTAAAAAATCATGGACTTTAGGTAAAACTTCCAAGAGCAAACTTCTATCCTGGTGCATGATTACAAAATCGTCAGCGTAACGAATATAATGTTTCTGTTTGAGCTCGTGTTTAACAAACTGATCAAACTCATTCATATATACGTTGACCAATAGTTGTGAGGTGAGATTTCCGAGAGGTAAACCTTTGCCCGGTTTAGTGCTCTCGAAACTCCCCACCACTCTTTGAATTAACCAGATGATGTCTGGATCGGAAATATGCTTTTTAACAGTTTCGATTAGAATCGCTTGATCAATCGAAGCGAAGAATTTTCGAACATCGCATTTTAAAACCCAACCAGTCCGACTATTACTCTCCGAAACCTGGCGAACAAATTGGTTGAAGCGATCTAGGGCTTTATGGGTTCCCTTTCCATAGCGACAAGAATAAGAATCGTAAATAAATCTTCGGTCAAAATGGAGATAGAGAACTCGATAAATAGCATGATGGAGTAAACGATCACGCACGGTGGCCTTATGAATACTTCTTGGCTTGGGATCGCTGATGGGAAAGGCTTCATAGGGGCCATGCCGATAAAGCTTGTTTTTCAAGTTTTCATGGAGATTGAAGATGTTTTGAGACAAGTTAAGCGAAAAGTCGGCTACGTCCTTTCTCAACTTCTTGCCCCGGACGAATTCCCGCCACGCGTGACAGAGATTCTTGACTGATATGATATCGTTATAGACATGACCAACCATATTATTCATAATACTACCCCCCCCCCGAGAATTACCACAGGTAATTCTCAAATTAAAAGAAACCTATCGGGTTTGGTTAGGGCTTCATCGAGACTTCCCTAGGGTTGAGCGTTTGGGAATTGGGCAGAAGATTGAACAGGGTTTTCTTGATTTACTGGAGCTCACTTTCTCGTCCGCCTATTTACCAATTGAGCCGAAAATTATCCAGCTCAGCCGAGCGATTAGTAAACTCGACCATCTTAGATTCTTCATGCAACTAGCTTGGGAGAGCAACTTAATGCCGACCGAAAAATATTCTAATCTCTTAGCTCAACTCGGAGAAATTGGTCGGCAACTTGGCGGCTGGAAGCGGGGGTTGCAAACAAAAACTCCCACCAAATAAATGATGGGAGAAATGTCAGTAGCGGTAGCACCACTCGATTGCGATTGTCGGCATTCCAGACGTTGTCGTTCGAGAAGTGGTTGACGTTCACCTTCAGCCGGCGATCATCGTTCCAGTTGACGTTCGCCACGAAGAAATCCGTGTATCGGATCGTCCGGATCACCACCCGCCAAATCATGACGGGTTGAATTTTATGCGGGACATCGAAGTCCACTAATCCAACACACCGACTGATTATTTTTTGTTTTAATGAAAAATGAATCCACTCTTTTGCAAGGCTTACCCGACAAAATTCTCAAATTCAACTTCATACCGTCATGGTGTGAAAGCCCGTCTGGCCAATTGGCTAGGCCGTAACCGTCACACTTCGCATGAGGGCCTAATGATTATACAAAAAACCCTCGATCTCCGCTTGTTGAAGCGAAAACCGAGGGTCAAAGGATTTGAGAGACAAAGGGTCTCTAGGCCGAGGGCTTGAGGTCCAGTCGCGGTAGCACCACTCGAAGGCGAGCGCCGGCACCCCAGACGCTGTCGTACGAGAAGTGGTAGACGTACACCCTCAGCCAGCGACCATCGTACCAGCGGACGCTCGCCACGAAAGGATTCTCTCCAACTTTGAAAGGAAAGAGGGTGGCGTAGCCTTTGGGTTGCAAACGCTTGCGATGATCAACGATGAACTGGATGACCTGGTCTGGGGTCAGACAAAAAAGTTGATCCAACGGGACACCCTGACCTTCGAACATCTGCCGGAGGGTGGCGTTCTCGATCAACTCATGGATATCGACCAGTGTTTCTGATCTGGCTTCACTTGAGTCACCGCAGCTTACGCCGTAGATGCCACCAGGGAAGATGTCCGTGGCTTCGGCCAGAGTTCTTTTGCCGTCAGTGGGCCGAATGATGAGGTTGGGGGTCAGAAGCCGGAGAATGGATTTGGCAGGCTTCGGTGCGGTCACTTCCGTGACTTGGTTGATCCCCGAACAGAACTCCTTGCGAAGTACCAGTTTGAGGTTATCGACCCAATCTTCTCCAGCTTCAGAAGCCAACTTCTCTGAGACATCGCAGAGAGTCCCAAGCCGTTCGGCTGGAACTGTCACGATCAGTCTCACCAATTTACCGAGCATGGTATCCATGGTCAGTACCCTTTCTTGTCAAACACCTTGATTTCTATGGCCCAGAGAACATCTCCAGACCATTGAACTAACTGCCCAATAGCTTAGCAGATTGGGGTGTAAAAGTCAAGTGGCGATGTCAAGGGTAACCCTTGACATGAGAAAATGGCTTAAAATGAGGAGTTTTGTCAAATCACCTCGCGCCAGTCGATGATGCGAAGGCGGAGTTCGGGGCGGTTGCGGAAATAGGATTTCTCGAGCGTTGCCAAGAGGTCGATTTCTTTGCCTTGAGGCAAGCCGTCCGGGACGAAGAATTTGATCGCCTTCACGGTGCCAAGGTCGGGGTGAGGGAAGGTGAGCTCCAAGTGCTTGGTGCCATTGCCGAAGAACTTCTTGCTCGCGAGAGGTAATTTAGGGAAGTAGAAAACTGGTTTATGATTCTCCACGCCGAAGGGGGCGAGCTGATCGAGAATCCGGTGCGTGTCGTGGGAGATGATGTCGAAGGGTAATTCAAGATCATAATAAATATCCCCACCGTCGGTCGGCAACTTCTCAAGCGCCGCATAAGCGGCATTCAAACTCGGTTCAAGTTTAGACAAATTCTTCGGCTCAATCGAGAAGCCGCCGGCTTGGGCGTGCCCGCCGTAATTGGTGAAAAGTTTTCCACCCAACCCCGCCTTCGGCGGGGCAAGTTCATCCGCCAACTTCATCAACTCCACAATGTTGACCGTGCCGTCGGAACGGCAAGAACCCTTCAGCGTGCCATTACCATTCTTGCCCCAGAGGAAGACAGGTTGCCGCCGCTCCTCCACGAGACGACTCGCGGCGAGCCCCAAGACGCCGAGCGACCAACTGGGGTCACCCAAAAGTAGCACTCCTCCCGCCCCACCCTCGCCAGCCGCTTCGAGAATCTGCGTGACGGAAGCGCGCCGCTCCTTATTCTTCCCCTCCAAGTGGTAAGCGAGGCGCTCGGCTTCGACCTCGTCCGTCGCCATGAGGAGCGCGTAGGCCTCGTCGCCGTGCGACATCCGACTGGCCGAGTTGAGTCTGGGCCCGATCATGAAGCCGATGTCATCCTCGGCGATGAAGGGGAGGTTGAGCTTAAGCACTTGAGCCAGCGCGCGGAGGCCCGGGCGCCGCGTCCGGCGCAAGACCTTCAAGCCGAAGTGGACGAGCGCCCGATTCTCCCCCGTCAGTGGCACCATGTCGGAGACGGTGGCGATGGCGACGAGATCAAGTAGCCACTTTTCAAAAGCTTGTGCTGAAGCCGGCGAGAAATTTTTCGCTGGAGCGCTGGGGGAATTTTCGTCGGCGTCGGAGCCCGCCTGGCGGGTAAAGACGCGAAAATTATCCCAGCGCGAAAGCGCCTGTACAAGCTTGAAGGCCACGCCGGCGCCGGCGAGCATCTTATAAGGATACTCGTCGCCCGAGCGCTTCGGATTCACAATTGCGTAGGCGGCGGGCAAAGTCTCCGGCACTAAGTGGTGATCGGTGATAATCACTTCTAGCCCCAAGCGATTCGCCTCCGCGACCGGACCCACGTCGGTGACGCCACAGTCAACGGTCACGACGAGCTTCACCCCCTTCTGCGCCAGCGCCCCCAAGGCGAGATCATTCAAGCCATAAGCTTCCATGTGCCGATCGGGAATGTAAACGAGAAAGTTCTCGAACCCAATTTGGTTAAAAAATGAAGAGACGATCGCCGCCCCCGGTACGCCGTCGGCGTCGTAGTCGGCGTAGATGGCAATCTTCTCATTCTTCTTAATCGCCTTCATAATCCGCTCGACAGCCCGATCCATATCGGTCATCAGGAAGGGGTCATGAAGATCCCGCTCGTAATCTGGGTTCAAAAACTTCTCGGCTTCATCGTGACTCGCCAAACCTCGACCGACCAAGAGTTGACGCAAAAGGGCAGAGGGATAATTAAATTCTGTCTCTGATGTCGTTGGCCTCACCCGCCACGTCTTTATCATCCAGAGATTTTAGCATAAAAAAATGAGCCCTCGCGTTCGCCATGTGGCGAAAAACGAGGGCTCAAAATATACATATTATAGCCAGTCTGTCAATAGTGCGGGGAAATCTTCGCTTGTGATATAGTGAAAACAATATGTCTCGGTTACAAAAATTTATTGAGAGCCAATTAATTTCCGCGGAATACAAATATGATGGCTCTGTCGATCAATGGATTGGTTGGGTTCCTCGCTTTCGTGGTGTCTACAGCCAAGGTAAAAATATTGAATCGGTGCGAAATGATTTAGCCGAAATTCTTGAGGAGCAAATATTCTTGTCAGTAAAAAATCGAAAACCAGTCAAGGGATTCTCATTGAAGTTATCGGTCAATGCCTAAACCGATCAGCCGTCGAGAACTGATACGGAAACTTAGAAAACTCGGCTTTGTCGGTCCATACTCTGGTGGTAAGCATGAATTTATGGAAAAAGGGAACTTGCGACTAGTTATTCCTAATCCTCACCACGGAGATATTGGGGTAGGTTTATTGTCTATAATCTTAAAACAAATCGGGACATCTAACGCCGATTTTAGTGATCTTTAGCCTTTAACATCCCGAGATTTTAGCATACAATATCGGCTATGCCTGATTGTATTTTTTGTAAAATTGTGAAGAAAGAAATTCCGGCCGAGGTGGTGTATGAAGATACCGACTTCCTCGCCTTCATGGACATCAACCCCCGCTCCCCCGGCCACGTGTTAGTGATTCCTAAAACTCATTATCGTTGGGTTTGGGATGTGCCCAACGCTGGAGCCTACTTTGAAGTCACGAAGAAAATTGTATCGGCCCAAAAAAAGGCTTTCAACCAAGAAGCTGTTTGGTTGAGGGCGGTGGGCGAAGAAGTTCATCATGCTCATCTCTGGATTTTCCCTGACCCGCGTGAGGGTAAGACGATGGGCGACAAGATGGATTTCAAAGGCAACGCCGAGAAGATAAAAGCTAATTTTTAAATTTTAGAATTCTTCAGCGCTTCAATCCCCGGCAAAGTGCCGCTCGCGATGAAGTCGAGCATGGCGCCGCCGCCGGTGGAGACGAAGTCAAATTGATTCAAGAGATCAAGCGCACGGATGGCTGCGACTGTATCGCCCCCGCCAATGATGGAGGTGGCATTTGAGTCGGCGACAAATTTGGCCGCCGCTTCGGTCGAACGCCGGAAGCCAAGTTCGAAGTTGCCGATCGGCCCATTCCAGAGGATGAAGTTCGCCCCATGGATCGCCGGCAAGAGCCGCTCCACGGAGAGTAGTCCCACGTCGAGAATGGTATCGGTCTTAACTAATTTATCGGGCGTTTTGATAAAAATTTTCTCCGCATTCTTCACCCGCACATCAACGGGCAACATGATCTTCGGATGATTAAGGAAGGGGCGCGCCACAGCGTGATCTTCGTCAACGAGCGACTGCCCAAGCTCATAACCCAGCTCTTGGAAGAAGCTGTGCGCCAGTGCCCCATAGACGAAGATCTGGTCCACTTGGCCGATTAACTTCTTCATCAGGGGCAATTTAGTTTTAAACTTGGCCCCACCTAAGATAACGACGAAGGGATGCCCCGCTTTAAAAACCCGACTCAAATTTTGCACTTCTTCGGCGAGGAGCAGGCCGGCATAACTCGGCAAGAGTCGCGGCAAGCCGACAATGGAAGCATGCTCGCGGTGCGAAGAGGCGAAGGCTTCATTGACATAAATGTCACCCATCGCCGCGAGGCGCGCGGCGAAAGCTCCGTCATTACTCTTCTCCCCCGCGTCGTGGCGCAAGTTTTCGAGGCAGAGGATGGTCTCAATCGGAGCGCTTAACTTCGCCTTACTTAATTCTTCGAGATTGGGGACGAATTGGACGGGAAAGAGTCGGCTAAAGTAATCGGCCACTGGCGCGAGGGTGGCCTGACTGTCGCCCAAGTGGCCAAGCATTACGAGGCGCGCGCCGCGCGCGCGGAGGAGTTCGATCGTGGGTAATACTTTTTCTAATCGGAAATCATCTCCGACTTGCCCATTCAAGATCGGCACATTGAGATCGAGTCGGAGGAGGACGGTCTTACCCGCCAAAGAGGCAGGCGGTGCATCACTAATGAGTGGTAAATTATTTTCGGCCATTTTGGGCCGAGGCTTCGGCCAAGCGCATGATCTCGGCTAAGTGATCGGCCCGCAGTGACTCGTGACCAACAAGGAGACCATCAGCCTCACCGGCGGTGAGAAAGCCCGCGGCATTGTCGGGCGAGACGGAGCCACCGTAGAGGATAGGAACGGTGAAGGCGAGCGCCTGACCGAAACGATTGGCGAGAATCTTTTTAATAAAGAGTGAGTGCTCAAGGAAGCTTTCGGGCGTATCGGCCTGAGTCTTAATGCCGACTTGTCCCGCCTTGGCAGTGATGGCCCAGACTGGCTCGTAAGCAATGATGAGTTGGGGCACATCTTGCCGACCTAGTTTCTCAAGCGAATGCTCGAGCATCGCTCGGAGGGCTTTCAAGTAATGGCCATGCTCGTCACGCACCGTCTCACCGAGGCACAAGATGACGCGGAGGCCAGTTTTCAAAGCGAGGCGCAATTTCTTATTCACTATTTCATCCGTCTCGCCGATACCGACCGACGGACTCCGGCGTTCGGAGTGACCCAAGATCACATACTCCCCGCCCGCATACTTGATCATCGGCGCCGAGATGGAGCCGGTGTAAGCGCCCCTTGGTTCAAGCGACGCGTCTTGGCCACCGAGCGCCACATTGCCGCCAGCCTTAAGCAAGGGGAGGAAGACGGCCGGCGGGCAGACGATCACCGACACCTTCTTCAGTTTGTTTGCCACCAACTTCGTCCGCCGGAAAAGTTCGCGGGCTTCGCGCGGGGTATCCGGATTCATCTTCCAATTCGCTACAATGATTTTTTTCATGAAATATTTTTACTCGATTTCTTCCCAGTTAGTAATCTCGAAGGCGCCGCCCGGCCCGGAGGAGAAGATGAGGCTACCCAAACCGGATTCATAAGTCACCGTAGAATTATTAGCCATATCGAGGCCGTAGGCGGTGATCTCGCGAGCCGCGGCGTTATTGTTAAAATCAATCCAGCCGTGACCAGCATAATAGATCACGCCGGTCGAATTGTTGTCGACTTCAATCGCCTCATTGTCGGAGTCGCTATCATTTTTAGCCGACAACAACATAAGATAGCTGTCAGAGTCACCGGAGCCACTGAAAGCGCAGTGATTGCTCACCGTAATCTTGCCGTCAGCTACGATCACCCCCGAATTGGCTTCGTAGGCTGGATCGAGGACGACCTGTGAACCATTGCCACAATTGAAAGTGAGGTCGCCCGTCACATAAATTGTCCCCACCACGGTCAGGACCTCACTATTTCCCAACTCAACTGTTAGATTACCACTGACTTCCTTCGGGCCGAAACTACTTGTTGTATTGATTGTTAAGTTGCCATTATTAACTCCGCCCAGAGTGGCAGTGTCACGCCAATCTTGAATCACTCCGTCGGAGATCGGTAATTCTTCGCGGGCGGGATTACTGACGACACAATAAGCGTTAGGGCAAGCCGAACCATGAACGGTGGTGCTGGTGAAAAGATTAGCATAAGCCGTCCCCGTACTGGCATCGCCAATCGTGACATTATCAATCTTATTATTTGTCCCACCAATCCAAACTTTGAAAGCGAGGTCATCGGTAATATCCGTCCAAGTGGGCGAGCCCCCGCAACAACTACCAGTGTAACGGCCGGTATTAGCGTTGATACTATAGTCCGTAATCGCATCTTTGCGCCAATTCCAATAATTGACAGCGGAATTTGAATTATAGTCCAAGACGATCCAATACTTGGTCCCACTCACCAAGGTCGGAGCCGAAGTGAAAGAGACATCAATCCACGAGGGAGAGAGGCCAACCGAAGTGGGAAGAATGATTTCCGAAGCTAAGGTTGTATTACTGGGACGATGGTAAAAAGGTGGAGAGCTCGGGATAAGGTTAGACATGATCCGTAAAGTCAAATTATTATTCGGGGTGCCAACTTTGCCTAAATAAACCGAGACCTTATTTAAGGCACCGGCCGCCGTGGCGGTGAAAGATTGACCGATGTCAATATTCCCCGAGCTGTTGGCGAAGGCTTGATCGGCATTCTGGATTGTCCATTCCACACTCGGATCAGTGTTTAACCCACCGGCGACAATCACGTCGCCGATGATAGTCGCGCCATTACTGCCGATGATATTGCCGTTCGAATAGACGTTGCCGTTAACGTCAGCATTGCCGATAATGAGTCCGCCGTCGCCCACCTGGATACCGTAGGCGAGTTCGGCTCCGACTTCCGACAAATCCATTTCCATCGAAACGGTGCGGTAATGCCCGGAGGCGTTACCGCTCGCGATTACGGTTCGGGTATTGCCGGAAGAGGCAATGGTCACTTCGGCGGTAGCCGAATCAATGGTCAGAGTGTAATTGTTATTATAATTAAGACTATTTTTAAGCCGGTAAATCGCGTCCTCCACGCCGCCTTCGGCGGCGAAATAGGCTTGATGCGAGTTGGTTACTGCCCGAACCGATTTAAGCTGGCGAGCTAAGGGCGTACTGAAACCGGCAATAATAATCACCGACAAAAGAACCAAGAAAATCACCGACGTAATGACCGCTTGGCCGGATTGATAGCTTCTAGGTTTTAGGTGATAGCTTTTAGAGGAGAACATGAAATTTAATATGATTCGCGGAGGACGGCCGTGGTGTAGAATTTTTCCGTTCGCGACACTTGACCTTGATTATTACTCAAAGTCAATTCTACTTTTACCGCTTCTCCTTCGGTTGTGTTGATCTGCTTGAAGACTAAATTTTCGACGGTGATTCTCGCCGCCGAAGTCGAAGCAGTTTGCCCGGCTCCTCCTTCCTCGATCAGCAGGATATTATCAGCCGTGAGATAGAATTCTATTGTTGTCGGCGCATCATTTTCGTCGGTGGTGTTGAGCGTCAAGTGGCCGGGATGAGTGTCGAGCGTGCTCTGGGCCAGGTCAATACTACTGGCCCGCCGGATCTCATAAGTCATTCGTTCTAAGGCGATGAGGGCCGAGTCGGTGATTTCCCGGGCCAAGCGGAAGCTGGTGTATGATCTGGTCATCGCAAAAAGAAGCGAGATGAAAGTGACACAGAGCATCGCCAAGATGGCAACATAAATAATCGCTTCGATTAAAGTATAACCTCTTTGAGTTGGTAATTTCATATTAATTAAAAATGTCGGTGAAGTAGGTCGACCTGGTCTTGGTGGTGGTCGCCACCCCATTCCACCAAGCGACACTCATAGTCACAAGCTTGGTTCCCGGATCATCAGTGCCACCGCTTGAGACAATGTCGGCGGAAGCACTATCACGCTCGACCGCCGAGACCCGCACGGTCCGCTCAAACTTATTGTCTAACAGAGTGTAACTGGTACTGGTTGCCCATTGACTACCGGACCAAGTCAAATAATATTCGGTGTCACTAGGCCAATTGCCCAAATTAGACCAATCATTATCACGCCAAATTCGGGTCGCTTCCAAGCCCTCTTCCAGCAAGAAGCTGGCCTGGGTCAACTCGACCATCTGACGACTGGCTTTCGTCAGCCGATCAAACACCGTCAAGGTACCAAGGAAAGACGAGGTGATGATCCCCACCCCGATCACAATTTCCAACAAAGTGAAACCAGTTGTTTTAACCATCTTCGTCATCATCACCTGGACCATAGAGCCCCTTATTGTTGTTAATTAAGTTAATCAAACCAGAACGGCTAAGTTCGATCACTCGATATTTAACCGCGTAACGTTGCCCCGCCGCGAGATCCAAATTAATCGTAATCGAACCGCCGGTATTGAGTTCCCCCGTTAAACGTTTAAAAATAACTCCATCGACTAAATCCCCGCCACTGGTTAGCAGGGTTAAGCGAGAACTGAATATAATTTCCTTATTATCAGGATCGCCGACTCCCGGGAAAGAATCACCCTTGAATAAAGTGATTCGGTCACTCTCAAGGTAAACGCCATAACGCGAATCGCCCTCGGAAGACAACGTCCGAGTTCTGGCTTCTTGTAAGAGAGCGAGGGTGTCTTCGGCCGCACCATCGATCAAGGCCTCGTCGCGAAAGCCGGCAAAGGGGATGATCGCCAGCGCCGTGACAAGAATAATGATTCCAATCACAATAATGATCTCGAATAAAGTGAAACCAGTTTTCATAATGCGTCGCTGAGGGAATAAATTGGCCCAATCATCGAGACGGCGAAGAAGCCGACCGCCAGACCGATGAAGATCATAAGCACGGGCTCAATCACGGTCGAGAGATTCTTTGTTGCTTGATTAACTTCTTCTTCGTAGAAGAGGGCGCCCTTAAGAAGCATCTCCGAGAGCTTGCCCGTCTCCTCACCCACTTCCGCCATCTCACCCACGAGCACGGGGTAGAGATCTTCGTGCGCCTTGAAGATGACGGAGAGGGTCTCGCCCTTCTCCACGCGCGCGCCGGCCGCTTCAATCACTCCTTGATAATAATGATTCTGGACCACCTTCCGCGTAATCGCGAGGGCTTCGACCATTCCCACTCCAGAAGAAATAAGTGAAGAGAGGGTACGCATCGTCATAGCGCTGTTCACCTCTTTCGCCAGTGGCGCGATGAGCGGTAAGTGGAGCACGAGCCAAGAAGCACTAATGTGACCACGGGCCGTGCGGAAGTAAGTGATGACACCAGTGATCAAAACGAGCAACGTGAATAAAAAGGTGAGAGTGTGATTAGAAAGGAAGTCACTCACGGCGATCACGAGCCGCGTGGAGAGAGGCAGTTCGGCATTAAGTTCTTTGAAAATGGAGGTGAGGTTCGGCACGAGGAAGATCATCATCAAGATTCCAATTATAATGATGACGGCTACAATGATGGTCGGGTAGATCATGGCGCCGCGGACCTTGCGGTGCAGGTCATAACTCTTCGTCAGTTGATCGGCCACAATGTCGAGCGCTTGCGGCAACTTACCCGACTCTTCGCCCGCACTTACCATGGCCGTGAAGACGGGCGGAAAAATGTGGGGGAAGCCGGCCAGCGCCGCGCTCAAACTCTGACCCTCCTTCGTCTTCGCTTCGAGCCCTTCGACGACCTGGCGGAAGGCCTTGTTCGTCGCTTGGCGCTCCATCACCGAGAGCGCCCGCGAAAGCGAGAGTCCGGCGCCCACCATGGCGCTTAGGTTACTGGCGAAGATTATCTTGTCTTTCATCTTCACTCGGCCCGGGCCGAAGAGCTTCTTCATCTTATTGCCAAAGCCGGACTCATCGATTGCCGAAGCCGAGATCAGGGTAAGCTCTTCGGCCCGCACCTCGCGCGCGAGGGCGAAGCGATCTTTCGCCTCGCGCTCGGCTTCGACGATCTCACCCTCCTTATTCCTCGCTTTGAATTTAAATTTCATTTAATTTTTACTCCGACACGACGCGGAAGACTTCTTCCAAGCTCGTGAGTCCCCGCGCCGCCTTGTAGACACCATCTTCCATCATTGTGAGCATCCCTTCCGACTTGGCTTGCTCCTCCAGTCGGCCGGCCGTCTCCCCCTTAATAATGAGTTCCTTCAGCGTCGGCGACATTCTCATTATCTCATGAATGCCGATCCGATGGGTAAAGCCGTCCGGGCATTCTGGCGTCGCTTTGGGGTGATAGAAGGGGATCTTCGTCCAATCATCCGCATCTTTAACCATATTCTCCTCCTTTAGCACTTTGAGGATCCGGTCGAGATCGACCCGACCTTTCAACTTCTTCACCTCTGCTTCGGTTAAGTAGTAACTCTCGCGCACCGAGCAAAATTGCCGCACCAAGCGTTGACTCACGACTAGTCGCACCGTAGAAACGACGAGAAAGGGTTCGACCCCCATATCGAGCAAGCGCGGGATGGTGGTGGCCGCCGAGTTGGTATGGAGCGTGGAGAGTACAAGGTGGCCGGTGAGGGCGGCATTGATGGCGAGGTTGGCCGTCTCTTTATCTCGAATTTCCCCGACCATAATAATGTCGGGATCTTGGCGCATCAGCGCTCGGAGACCACTGTCGAAGTGGAAGCCGATGTCGGGCTTAACCTGCGTTTGGTTAATCCGCGGAATCTGGTACTCGATCGGATCTTCAATGGTCGAAATGTTCACATCCGGCTTATTGAGCAAATCAAGAATGGTGTAGAGACTCGTCGTCTTGCCCGAGCCGGTCGGGCCGGTGACGAGGATGATGCCCGTCTTACCGCGAATGCCCTCGTGGATCTGCTCGAGGCCAAGTGAGTGGAAACCAAGTTGCTCCAAAGTGAAGCCCTTAATCGTATCGGGAAGGAGACGCATCACCACCTTCTCGCCGTAGAAAGTAGGGAGAATGGAGACGCGGAAAGAGACCTTCTGTCCTGCACTATCGATCTTGAAGCGGCCGTCTTGGGGCAGACGCTTCTCGTCGAGCCGCAAACTGGAGAGGATCTTAATGCGGGCGATGATGCCGGAGGTGGCCGTCTTCGGCAGGATCATGGCGTCATGGAGGACACCGTCGATGCGGTAGCGAATGACGAGCTCCTTCTCATACGGCTCGATGTGGATGTCGGAGGCTTGCTGGAGAATGGAGTGGAGGAGGAGGGTGTCCACAATCTTCACCACCGGCAGGTCGCCGGCGAGCTTCTTCAGCTCGCCTTCGCCCAAGTTCTCCTCACCCGTTGCCGTCATGGGTAAACTTGTCTTCTCCAAGCGCTTCGACTCTTCTTGGATAATGTCGCCGAATTCAGCTTTGAGGCTCTTCTGGTATTGGAGCAGGAGCTGGCGGACGGACTCATTGTCGGTTAGGCGCGGCAGGATCCGCAAACCGACGCCTTTCTTAATAAACTCGATTGATTGCAAATCCTCGGGGTCAAGCATCGCCACCTCGAGTTCATCCCCCTTCTTCCGGAAGGCCACAATGTTGTGCTTACGAGCGATCGGCTCGGGGATCATGAAGAGCGTGTCGCGCTCGATCTTCTCCTTCTTTAAATTTACAAAGGGGATACCAAGCAGATACGCCTTGATCCGGCGGAAATCATCATCCTTAATTTTGCCACTGCTTAAGAAAACTTCTTCGATTGAACGATTAGAATCTTTGGCTTCGACGTAGAGCTTCTCCACCTCGTCGCTCGAGACGAGCTCCGACTCGAGAATAAACTTTTTTAACTTATCCGGATCAAGCCACATCCGATCATTATATCAAACTTTAAAAAAATTAATAACACTTAAAACAGGTCCGGACGTTGTTTATTGTAGAAACAGTCCCACCGTAGGAATATTCAACTGATAAAGGCAGAGCTTCCCAAGAAAAAGGACAATTAGGCGGGCTGAAGGGACTGTGGAGATTAGATTGTCTAAAATACATTACCTGGCAATCTCGATTATTACTGGGGGTAGCATTTACATTCCGCCAACAAGTCCGAATTAGATTGCGGTCACCATTAGAACTGGTGTACTCCCGACTTACCCCTAAATCAGCCCATTGACCGGAGGCGGTATTGGGGCAAGAGGGCGGATTGCCGTCAATGAGGCGCGTTTTCAGAAGCATAATTGAACCACCGGGTCGGACTTGGCTCTCTAAATTATAACAACTCCAACTCCCATTATTATACTGCCAATATTGACCGACGGTCCCCGCACCAGTACCACATTGGAAATCATCAAACTTTAACTGATTGCTAGAGAATTTGAGACCAGAGCCGGAGACCTGATTGGCCACCCTGATTTGATTACTTGAGATATTTAGGCCAGCTCCGGGTTGAATCGAGAAGGACACACTACCTATTCCGCCACCCGCCAAACCACTGTTGGCCACGGAGGTGATACTAGAGACGAAGGCCCCACACTCGACAGCGCCACTTTCTTGAACCTCGGTGATTGCCTGATTAGGAGCACAGCCATTACTTAATTGCCTTTGAATCTTGGTTGGATCAATCGCAACGTAAACGTTACTGTCTGTCGGCGTGGGATTAGTAATAATGACTCCAAAACCGGGAGAGAACGAACTGATTGATGACGGTAATGACTGCCAGCTGGTAACACCGACGGCATCGGAAGCTAGAGTTTTACCAGCATCATCACCCGGCGTTCCATCGCGCAGACGGATCTGGCCGTTCACATCGAGAGCGGCGGTTGGGTCAACGTTAGTTGACCAATCACCACCTGGGCTCGGGCCGACACCAGACTTACTAGTAGAAAAAATCCGCCAGCCGGTTAAAGCGTTAGGGCTCGAGATACCAAAAGAACCGTTTTTAACCTGGTCAGTTGGTCCAGCATTAATTGGGACTAAGGAACAATCAGGTCCACTGCAGTATGGCGGGGCCGCTAACGGCTCGCGCCAGGCCGCCTGGATAAAACTAAAATCAATCAAGATAAAAGCTAAAGCTAGTGAAACGATTATGCCTGATCTTCTTAATTGCATGCGTAGCAAGTATTGACGAAATTAGTGAGCGTCCCACCTGGCGCCCACTCGGAACTGGCCGGACCAGCGGGGTTAAAACCACTCGGACAAGCTGGAGCCGCGGTCGTATCGCGAAGGTAAATAACTTGGCAAGATAAACCAGTATGATAGCAGACCCTAACCTTGTTTGTGACCGTGGCGCTACCAACCCCCTCATTAGAAGTATAGGTTAGACCGCTACCGGTAGTCACTTCTGCCCATGACCCAGCTAAGACACTGCACAGCTTGGGATCGGAAGAAGAACTCTTGGTCTTAAAATAGACGACCGATTCACCCGGAACAAGTGGCAGATTAGCACACTCCCAAAGGGAGCTGACAGAATTATACTTCCAAGTTTGACCATTGGCACAGTTTTCAAATCTCACTTGGTTACCGCTAATTTGTAGGCCGTCGCCGGTGCCGGCGTTAATGTTAATGGCAATTTGGTTGCCAGCAGTCGTAACTAGGCCCGGACCAACGTTAACGCTTAGGGTGATCGGGCCACTGGTCGGAGTGGTGGGACCGATCAAGCCGCCCGAAGCTGGGGCCGTCACCGTCGTGACAAAGGAGCTACAAGTAACCCCACCACCTGATCCAACACCAGTAATTGCTCCTGGCGAGGCGCAAGGCACGCCGGTCAACCGTTGCTGGATCGTGGCCGGTGAGATTTGCCCCCCGGGGTTAGTTTGCCCCGCGGCCACAGCGATGATTCCATCCGAGGTAATGGAGCTGGTAGCATAGTTGGCCGTCCCCCCAGCCCCACTATAATCAGCTAGATCGATGCCAAAGCCTTCGACTAACCGATTCAGTCCGGCGACACTAACTTGCCAACTGGCTAGACCATTAGCGTCAGATTTCAAAACTTTATTTACCCCAGGTGAACCACCCCTAATCCTGATCTGGCCGTTCACATCGAGAGCGGCGGTGGGGTCAACATTAGTTGACCAGTCACCACCAGGGCTCGGGCCGACACCAAATTTGTCAGTCGAGAAGATGCGAAAAGCGCTCAATACCCCATTAACACCCAGACCACCATCCTTGATTTGGGCCGTGCTGGATACGTTGATCGGTTCGGAGGCATTGTAAACACTCGGACCAGAAGAGGTTGGCGGGCCAGAAGTCGGCGCCTGCCAAGCGGCGAGCACATAGCCGAAGCCCAGTCCGGCGAGGAGAACGATGACGGCGAGTTGTAAAATATTTCTATTCAAGTTTAACATTAGATTATTCTAATTATTCTAGTTGATACAAATGACGTTGCAACTTGCGTATCTCACTGTGATGTCCCAGGTGGGGACTGGATCACTGCCAGAATAAACTAGATCGAGTCGACATTGCATAGCAACACTTGCTGTTCCTCTCTGTTCCATAGCCGTTATGGCACATAGTTTGTGTTTCCCCAAAACAGATCTGGTCATATCTGTGGTCTTCACATAAGGTTGCAGTCCGAAGCCAAGTTTAGCGCTCGTCACCGCATTATCGACAATCTTAGAAGTAGACACTGAATCGATGGCTAATTTAGTCATCGTTACAGCATCATTATCAAGGTGGGGGGTATTCACCGCTCCGTCAGCAATTTCAGATGCTCCAACGGCATCGTTAGCAATCTTAGCTGATGTAATCCCATTATCTTTAACGGAAAAAACATTGGTTGCACTTTTGGTTAAGGATTCTTCATCAGCAGAGTAACTTGCTCCGGATGGAGAATCTTGAAGGCAGGTGAGACGGCGCTCCGTACTGCTCCAGACAATTTTACTACCCGAATCAGTGCAATTGTTGATTCTCGTCGTATCTAAACCAATTGTTCCTGAAGTGCCGGAGACGGAAGCAGAGATTCCGTTTTGTCCGACAAGCGAAGTGATGCCGCCACCGGGCGCACCGGTTTGATCGCCTCCACAGACAAGTTTGGTACCATCCCAATAGATCTTATTGGAGATAGAATTAGTGCAATTAGTAATACCGGAGCTATCGAAACTTCCTCCACTCGAATTAATCGTAACCGCGCCCGTACCACCGGCGGGACTGATTGTAATGTTTGAACCGGCGATGATTCGAGACACGCCGGCGCCCTCACCGCCCACCAGTGCCGTGATGGGGTAGCAATTCTGCCCCAATTGGTCGCAATACTCGGTGGCGCCAACGCGACCATTCACACCAAGTAAGAGATTGCCGGGCAAACCGTAATCCACACCGCCGGTAATCTTAGAACCAAGGAGAGCGATTAATCCGCCAACTTGAAGGGAGCCGACTTTAGACTGGAAGCGAGAAGACACATTAATCGGCGGCCAGCAACCAGGGACATTCACATCATCGCAGGCCGGCGGGGCGCCGGGGGGGGCGTGCCAACCTGGAGTATCGCCGGAGGGGTTACCGCCATTGTCAGTGCCGGTGCATTGGGTGGTGTTGAATTGACACAAGTTGTTACAAGTTAGTGTGCCACCTGTGAAGCCTTGAGTAG
>ERZ1292623.900-Hain-H51-01um-R1-900-length-30006-cov-5_pt1 | contig 30006 bp, 26 predicted proteins | sample MGYA00564398_ERZ1292623 | MGnify/ENA primary metagenome ERZ1292623 (study PRJEB36523, sample SAMEA6512633) | groundwater metagenome | collected 2019-01-07 | study: AquaDiva: Metagenomics assemblies of 32 groundwater samples
AGCGGGCAGCGCATTACGCCAAATCTATTGGCCGCGGTAGGTACCGATCAACTGGCAGAACGGGTTGGCATGACGCAGAGTTTAGGAGCCCGGACTTGGTCGGGGGTGCTCGGGGTGGTGACGTATGTTTTAGTGCTTATTCCCGTATTGATTGCAAGCTTGAATGCGCTCGGATTGGAAGCGGTAACAAATCCCGCGAGCAACATGCTGAATATCATTTTAGCTGCGATTCCATCTGTTTTCGCCGCAGGTATTGTGATGGTGTTTGCCTTTATCGTTGGACGAGTGGTGAGCGGGCTTGTTACCAACTTGCTGGCAGCTGTGGGATTTGATCATATCTTAGCCCTCTTGGGATTTGGAAAAGAGATGCACGGTTCTCAAAAGCCCTCTGCTGTTATTGGATATCTCGCATTGGTTGCCATTCTTCTGTTTGCATTTATCGAAGCTGCCAGGCTTCTCGGATTTGAAGTATTAGGAGATCTTACCAAAGAGTTTATTGTGTTTTCCGGACATATTCTTTTGGGGCTTGTGCTATTCGCGATTGGATTGTACTTGGCGAATGTGGTTTCAAAGTCATTGTCGACAAGGAAGAGCAAGCAGACACACTTTCTGGCTTTGGCTGCGAAGATTGCAATTCTCGTATTTGCAGGCGCCATGGCGCTGCGGCAGATGGGCTTGGCAAACGAGATTATCAGCATTGCTTTCGGATTGATTTTGGGATCTCTCGCGGTGGCGATTGCTCTGGCGTTTGGCTTGGGCGGTCGCGACGTGGCGGCTCGGCATTTGGAGGCGTGGACAAAATCTCTGAAGAAAAAACGGTAGATATATATCTTTCTTGGATAGTAAAAATAAAAGGCACCCTGGTTTCCGATCCAGGGTGCTTGTTTTGCTTTGGCGACTGCGTTGAAGGATTAGAAGAGGGGGGTGTGAATTTTGGTCGGCAGTGTGGCGAGTGCATTCGTGAGTTCCTCGGAGGGTTCTCCGTAGACGTTAAGGGATGTGAGAGCGGAAAATTCAAGGAGTTCGCCTAATGCACCCCCCACGTTTTCGAGGTGTTTCTGCACCGCATCCGAGCCGGCGTAGACCTCCCTTACTTCGCATCGATCGCCGTCGACGAACCAATCGTAGGAGAGATTTGTGCCCTGCTCGTTTTCTTCGACGAGCGCGCGGCATTTGGCAGCGGCCGCCTTGAACTTCTCCATTTTGTCCTTATGGACCGTGAGATGAGCGCTTATCTGAATCATGGCCTTTCTCCTTTCTTTACTCGAGTTCGCCAAAGCAAAGCCAGTAAATCATTTTTTGAAAGATTCGTCAATAAGATTGACAAATAGCGCAAGAGCTTGGTATAGAATTAATAGAATCCTTAAAAGGGGGTGTAGATTGGAGTTTCAGCCAGGAAGATATGTGTTCATAGAGTGTACCTTTCTTGAGGGGAAGAAGTCTATCCCGATGGGGTTAGTTGGGTCCATCGTCTATAATTCTCAAGGAGATATGTCGGTATGTATTTTGTGGGACGACAGAAGATTGGCCGCATACAGGGGGACATATAAGGTTCGCGGCAATATCGTGACCCACTGCATATCCGATGATCGTGCAGGCACGATGCATGGGGTGTTTGTCCAGAAGCGAAAATATCGTTGTTTTCTTCGAGAAAACACTCCTATGATGGAGCTCGAGACCCCGGGACCGGTTAGGATAGATGGTAAAGAAGCGATCGTACGCCTGCTTGCTTGTCGAGTGGGAGATGCATGAATGAAGACATCAGGCATTCCCCATGTCTTTGGGGAATGCTTTTTTAATGGAAACTTCTTTTGCAACTTTTCTTTCTATCCGGTATAATGAGGAAATATTACGTATGAAGTAAAAGGTCGGATAAGTAATCTCCTATTTTTATGTATGAGGTTTAAAGACAAAGTTGTAATTATTACGGGTTCGGGTTCAGGACAGGGCCGCGTCGAGGCGCTGCTCTTTGCGAGAGAAGGAGCCCATGTGGTTGTTGACGACTTTAATAAAGAGGGCGCCGATGAAACAGCTGCGTTATTTAAAAAACAGAAAACTCCAGGGAAGATACTCATTTCATATGCGGATGTAAGACATGAGGATGAAGTAAAGAAAATGATTGAAGAAGCGATGAAAACATTCGGGAAGATTGATATATTGGTTAACAACGCCGGAATTTATCGAGGTCATGCAGTCCCGGAAACCCCCGAAGAAGAGTTTTATGAGGTTATTGACACGAACATTAAAGGAGCTTTTTTGTGCTGCAAGTATGTAGTTCCTCATATGATGAAAGCAAAACAGGGCGCGATTATTAACATCGCTTCTATTGGCGCTTTCATCGCTTTGGAGGGAAGCGCGGTATATGCAGCTTCTAAAGCCGGCTTGACTGGATTCACAAGGAGTCTTGCCTTGGATCTTGCGCCGTATGGAATTCGAGTGAATGCAGTGGGTCCGGGGTGGACAAAGACACCCATGATTAAGCCTTTAATAGAGGATCCCAATATCAGCAAAGCGCTCTTGGCGGATATTCCAGCCGGTCGTTTTGCAGAGCCCGAAGATCAGGCGTATCTCGTTCTCTTTCTTGCTTCAGACGACGCGGCATATCTCTACGGACAGACTATCTGCAACGATGGAGGATGGACATTGCGGTAGCCTTAAGAACTTATTTTTTCACGAATGGAGGATTCCATTGAGCGGCAAATTAAAGACTTGAGTGAAAGTATGGCCGGAAGCGCAGAATTGTTGCGGCGCTTTGAGCAGTTTGAGCGGGACATTCGGCACAGAGACAGCATTTGGGAAGCAAGACTTCGTTATGGAAGGAGAGGCCTCGAAGTAACGAATCGAGAGCTCGCATTGACGAATAGCAAGCTCGCTCGGGCAAACAAGGAATTAAGTGAATTGCGGAGTGAACTGGAGAAGAAGGTAGAAGAGCGCACCCGAGAATTGAAGGTTGAACAAGACCGGATACAACGAATTATTGCTCAGCTTTCTGCCGGCCTTTTACTCATTGACGAAGCAGGGAAGATTTCTCTGATTAATGCGCAGGCTGAAGCATTTCTTGGTATCACAGAAGAACAAGTTGTGCGGCATACGGTTGGAGAGTTGTCCACAACATCGCTTTCAGGAAGGTTCTTTCAGTTTCTTGATACGATAGAGTCAAATACAAAGAAGAGGTTTGAGCTTTCCGAACCAGAATTCCTGGTGCTGGAAGTGATAAAGACAAATCTTACGCAGGGGAGCCAAGTCGTTGATTCTATTGTTCTCTTGCACGATATGACACGGGAGGCAGTGATTGAGAAGGTAAAATCAGAATTTCTCTCGATTGCCGCGCACCAGCTGCGCACTCCCTTATCCGCCTTAAAATGGGTATTATATATGGTGTTGGAAGGAGACGCCGGGCCATTAAAAAAGGCGCAAAAAGAACTTTTGGAAAAGGGGTATAGCGCAAACGAGCGGATGATTGCTTTGGTGAACGATCTTTTAGATGTGGTGCGCATCGAGGAAGGGCGGTTTGACTACAAATTTAAAAAGACTGGGGTTACAAATGTGATCGACAGCATTGTAAAAGAAACAAAAGTTATCGCCGATGAAAAAGGAATCCAGCTTTCGTTTCATAAGCCATCCCGTGAATTTCCCGAGGTTGCGCTTGATGCAGTAAAGTTTCGTTTGGCAGCGTCGAACATTATTACAAACGCAGTGCAGTATACACCGGCAAAGGGACGGGTTGACGTTGAGCTTACACTCAATGGTTCTGAAATCTTGATATTGGTAAAAGATACGGGGGTGGGGATACCGAAACATCAGTTGGACCGATTGTTCACCAAGTTTTTCCGCGCAGACAACGCGGTCCGCATGCAGACTGCAGGAAGCGGCCTCGGACTCTTTATTGCGAAAAATATTATTGAAAAACATAAAGGAAAAATTTGGATTGAATCAGAAGAAGGCAAGGGTACTACAGTATATTTTACCATTCCAACTGCAACGTAATGGTTTTGTTGACAATAAAGCCGGCAAATGATTTACTGGGTGTATGTTAAAAGCAACATGCGGATGTGGTTATTCGAGCGTAGCTAATACCGAAGAAGAAATGATGATAAAGATGAAAGAGCATTTGGCAAACAGTCCTGATTGCGCAAAGAAAGTGGAGGGGAAAAGCGAAGAAGAACAAAAAGAGATGCTCCGCCAGATAACAGAAGAAGTTTAGTTTTTATATTGCATATTCGAACACGCTAAAAGCGGCTTTGAAAGCCGCTTTTGTTGTGCGCGTGCTCGTACTGAACAAAGCTGAAGTGCCCGGGGAGAGAATCGAACTCTCATGAGGTTACCCTCGGCAGATTTTGAGTCTGCTACGTCTACCGTTCCGCCACCCGGGCATTCCCCGTAGAGCTTATTTTATCAGAGAATGAGGTTTTTGTAAACCGTCTTACAATTTACGTATATACGTAAATTGTAAGACAAAGTTTTGATGCAATCATACTATTTTTTATTCGTTTCGCAGGCGGGATTTGAGCATTTTGTTTGCTTGCGAGAAGTTTCGGTTAAAAGAGAGTTGCATTGTGTACACTGTTTCGTCGTGGGTTTATCCCACAGGGCAAAGTCGCATGCAGGGTAGCGATTGCAGCCATAAAATATTTTTCTTCGTTTGGTGTGTTTGGGAACTATATGACCTCGATGGCATTTAGGACAGATAATTTGGGGAAAGTTGTCAACTTCCAGCGACGCGGTATATTTGCATTCCGGAAAACCAGAGCAGGCGTAAAATTTCCCGTATCTTCCGAAACGAATCAAAAGGTGATTGTCCCGCTTTACGGGATCTGGCGAAGCCAGACATTCAGGGCAGAGTTTGTCGGTTGTTTCGACTGCTATTTTTTGTGTGGATACTTCTTTCTCTTTCTTTGCAAGATTTTCTGCAAACGGTCCGTAGAATTCTTTTATCATCGGCACCCATTGCTTTCTTCCTTCGGCAATCTCGTCTAAATCTTTTTCCATTGTTGCGGTAAAGCCTACATCCACAATTTGAGTGAAGTGTTCAACCAGAAGATCGCTTACCGCAGTTCCAATCTCTGTTGGACGCAATCTGCGCTGGTCATCCTTTTCCACATAATTTCTTTCTTGGATAGTTGAGAGAATAGGGGCATAGGTGGAAGGTCTACCAATGCCATATCCTTCTAAGGCCTTAATCAAACTTGCCTCGTTGTACCGCGGAGGCGGTTCGGTAAAATGTTGAAAAGAGTTGAGTTTTTTGAGATCGAGAATTTCTTGTTCTTTCAAAAGAGGAAGATCCGCTTCTTCAAATTTCATGGGGTAAACTCTTAAGAAACCGTCGAACTTGAGCATTTGGCCGGTCGCGCGAAAAGTATATTGGTTTGCTTTAATGTCAACGCTTGTAGTATCGAATATGGCTTGAGCCATTTGGGAGGCTATAAATCTGCGCCAAATTAAGTCATACAGTTTTGCCTGCGCGGAGTTGAGTTTCATGCGCGCAGGAACGTTGTTCGGATTGGTTGGCCGAATCGCTTCGTGCGCTTCTTGTGCACCCTTGGCTTTTGTTTTGAACTGTCGAAAAGAGCCTGTCCAGTAGGTTTGTTCATATTCTTTGGTAATAAAATTTTTCGCTGAAGCCAGCGCTGAAGCAGCGAGGTTCAAAGAATCGGTACGATGATACGTAATAAGCCCTGTTTCATACAATTGCTGGGCGATGCTCATGGTAAACTTCGCCGGAAAGTGAAGCCGCTGTGCAGCTGTTTGTTGAAGAGTCGAAGTGGTAAACGGCGGCAACGGATTCCTCTTTGTTTCTTTGCGTTCAATCTGTGCAACTCTATACTCTGCTCCTTCCAGATCATCTTTTATTTGCGCAGCTTCTTTTTGAGATTTAATATCTAACTTCCCTATTGCTTTATCGTCTTTCTTTATGAGCAATGCTTCAAATTCAGTGCCCTTGAGGAACGAAGCTGCGATTGTCCAGTATTCTTGGGATTTGAACTTTTCAATTTCACGCTCGCGATCCACGACAAGACGCAAGGCAACCGACTGCACCCTTCCCGCAGAAAGCCTTCGCGCAACTTTTTTCCATAAAAACGGGGAAAGTTTGTATCCAACAAGGCGGTCTAAGATTCTTCGTGCTTGCTGGGCGTCAACACGGTTACTATCAATCTCTCGTGGGTTTTTGAGCGCTGCCTCAATTGCTGACTTGGTAATCTCATGAAAAACAATTCTCTGCGGATTTTTTAGTTTCAACGTTTCTGCCAAATGCCAAGCAATGGCCTCGCCTTCCCGATCTTGGTCGGTAGCCAAAATTGTAGCGCTTGCTCTTTGAGCTTCCCTTGTAAGAATGTTGACTGTTTTTCTCGCTTTCGTAGGGATAATATAGTTAGGTTCAAAATTATTCTCCACATCTACGCCCAGTTTGCTTTTGGGTAAATCGCGCACATGCCCAAATGAGGATAAGACATTGTATTCTTTTCCAATAAATTGCTGAATGGTGCGTGCTTTCGTAGGACTCTCCACCACAACTAACTTTTTCATACAAGTTACTGTACCACTGTTTTTAATTTTTCGACAGCTTCAGAGAGCATCTGGCAATAAAGATTAAGCCCGACGGCGTTAACACTGCCGGATTGTTCTTTGCCTAGGATGTTTCCTGCGCCGCGGATTTCCAAATCGCGAAGAGCGATTCTATATCCTGATCCAAGCTCCTCTGCTTCTTTGAGCGCCTGCAGGCGGAGTTTTGCTTTGGGCGACAGGCGGCCGCTGTAGAGAAAGTACGCGTACGATTGAGTGTTTGATCGCCCCACTCTTCCTTTAATCTGGTAGGCTTGGGCCAAACCGAGTTTCGTCGCGTCCTCCACGATCATGGTGCTTACATTTGCCAGATCCAAACCGTTTTCAATAATCGTGGTTGCCAAGAGCACGCCAAACTTTTTGTTTTTGAAATCCTCCACAATTTGGATGAGCTCTTTTTCTCGCATGCGGCCGTGCGCAATTCCAAACGTTGCGCCTGGCACAAGTTTTTGAAGGACGCGTTTTACAAGCTCAATCGTGCCTATGCGGTTGTGCAAATAATATACTTGCCCCTTTCTCGCGAGTTCTTTTTCAATTGCTTCTTTGATGAGCACGTCTTTTCTCTTTGAGATGATTGTTTTTACTGCGAGGCGGCCTTGGGGCGGAGTCTGAATAGTGCTTATCTTTTTGAGTGACGAGAGCGCCATGTACAATGTGCGGGGAATTGGAGTTGCAGAAAGCGAAAGCACGTCGAGCGAGCTTCGCATTTCTCTGAACCGCTCTTTTTGCTTTACGCCAAAACGCTGCTCGTCGTCTATCACGAGCAAGCCCAAGTTTTTAAACTCAACATCGCGGGAAAAAAGTCGATGCGTCCCTATCACAATGTCTGTCGTGCCCTGCGTGATTCCCTGAAGAATGCGCTCTTGCTCTTTTTTTGACTGCACTCGTGAAAGCACTTCAAGGTGAATGGGCAAATCTTTCAATCTATTTTGAAAGTTTTGAAAATGCTGGTGGCAAAGTATGGTGGTGGGAGCTACAAGGGCAGATTGGTATCCGTTGTGGCTGGCATGCACCATGGCACGCAATGCAATTTCTGTTTTGCCAAAGCCAACGTCCCCGCACACAATGCGGTCCATAGGTTCTTGACGCGAAAGATCGTTGTATATGTCGTGGAGCGCCTGCATTTGGTCTGGAGTTTCTTGGTAGGGGAATGAGGCTCGGAGCTTTCTTTCGATTTCATCTTCTGGAAGGTAGACTGGGCGCGTGGTCATTTCTCTTTTTGCGTAAAGCTCCAAAAGTTCTTTTGCAAGCTTTTCTATGTCTTCTCTTATTTTTCTTTTTGTTTTTTGCCATACCAAAGATCCAAGGCGTGAAATATGAGGTTCGGCAAATCCTATGTATCTCGAAAGTTTTCTTTCTAATCCCAAGGGTACATAGAGTTTATCGCCTTGTGCATATTCTAATGTGTAATATTTTCTGACAGAATTTTCACGATCGTGAAAATTGTGTATAGATTCAAATGCAGTATATCCTGTAAAGCGAGCAACGCCGTGGTCGAGATGGACAACAGAGTCGCCAATTTTTAAGCCGTGCAAATCAGAGAAAATCTTTTGCGATTTGAGGCGTTTTTTGAGAACTTCCTTTGCTTTTTGCTCATCTTCGATTTGTATTTCTAATTCTTGAATTGAATCAATCCGATTTCCTACAAATTCAATGCAAAGCGCCTTGTTCGAATTGATAGGGAATACGTCAACAATTCCTCCTCGGTGATCAAACTCTCCAATATCCTCAACATTGAGAACTTTTTCATATCCTAGTTCATCGAGTTTTCTCAAAAGTTCAGAAAGACTAAATTGCTGATCTTTTTCGAGAAAAAGCGTGTTGTTTTCAAAAAACGCCTGTGTTTTCCTCGCGTCAAGAATTTGTTTGAGATTCTCTTGAAACCAAACATTCCCCTTTTCCAAAAAATATGGGGTGATCGCTGTGATCAACACCGAACTTCGCGTGTTTAACAACTCCATCCGGTGTGTATTATATCTGCGTTCGTATAGGAAGTCAATCGAAGCTTCTGTACAAGTTTTCTCCAAGAAATCTCCTTCCTCAAACCAAACATTCCTCTTTTGGTTGACAAATTCCCCCAATAGAAAGTATGATTACTATAACGTAGACGTAGTTCCATGGCAAAGGTATTGGCGGAGGTTGGATGATGGAGACTTTACTAATTATCGGTGGATTTCCCAGCCGAGACATCCTTCAGATGTTGGCAAAAAACTGGGCTTTGATGTTTGTTAAAGAATTGCCCGAAAGACTTCCCGATGGCTTGGATGCAATTCTTGTTTGGGATCGTGGAGGAGATACCTGGATTACGATCCTCAACTTACGTGTGTGGACTGATGTGCTAATCGCGGTAGTTGTGGGTATTCCCCGATCTGGGATAGGCGTGTTGAGGGCTGTCGACGCTGGAGCAGACATATTCTTAGATACCGGCGTCAGTGGAAAAGAGTGGATGGCTCGGATTTGTGCAGCTATGCAAAGAGTTCATGCAGAACGCCACCATTGGGGGGCGTGATCTTCCGGGAAGAGTTTTGCTGCTCTTCCCGGTTTCAATTGTACTCACTCATTGCTTTTTCAATGCCGTTGCGCAAAATAGAGTCGAGTGCGGCGCAGGCATTCTGAATCGTTTGCTCTACCACATTGCTCTCTACTTGAGAGAATCGCTGGAGCACGAATTCTTCCACTTGTTCAGGTTTTCCGGTTTTTGGCTGAATCCCCAATCTGACTCTTACAAAATCTTGGGTGCCAAGCGCGGAGATAATTGATTCCACGCCCTTATGTCCGGCAGAACCGCTGCCCATGGAAATACGAAGTTTGCCAAGAGGCAAATCAATGTCGTCATGCACTACGAGCAAGTTTGTAGTTTGTAGTTTGTAGTTTGTAGTTAGAATACTTACCGCGTCGCCCGAGTTGTTCATCGAAGTTCGAGGTTTGGCGAGTAAGACTTTTTGCTGACCCACTATGCTTTCTGACAAGAGAGAATCCGATTTTTTGTTGAGTTTAAACTCGGGAAATTCATGCTTTTTCGCAAATGCGTCCAAAACCATAAACCCTATATTGTGACGGGTTTGTTCGTATTGGTGGGTTGGATTTCCAAGCCCAACGAAAAGCAACATGAGCTCATTATAGCTTTCCATTGCAAAAAAGAAAAATGTTGATATAATACACAAGAGTTATGGCAAAAACTTTTTCTTTTGTTTGGGAGTTCGCAAAGATCGCTCTTATTGCGTTCTTGCTCGTGGCAGGATTCAGGTTTTTTGTATTCCAGCCCTTTTTGGTAAGGGGAGCGTCTATGGAACCGAATTTTCACAATTGGGATTATTTGATTGTGGATGAAATTTCTTATCGGTTTCGGAATCCGGAGCGCGGAGAGGTTGTGGTGTTTAAGTTTCCCAACGATCCTTCTCAAAGATATATCAAAAGAATCGTTGGTCTTCCGGGGGAAAGCGTAAAAGTACAAGACGGCCAAGTAATCATTTCTCGAGGGACAGAAAGCGCGCAGTTAGACGAAAGGAACTATGTTTCTTCTGAAACGCCGGGGGCAGTCGAGGTTGCGCTTGGCGAACAAGAATACTTTGTAATGGGAGATAACCGTCGTTATTCTTCTGACTCAAGAGCGTGGGGCGCGCTTTCTGAAAACTTGATTATCGGCCGCGTATTTATGCGCGTGTTTCCCTTGAGCGCATTTGCATATGAGTAAAAAAGTGAAATTTCAAACGCCCACCGGAATGCACGACATCTTGCCTGAAGATCAGTTTTTGTATGAGAAGATTTGGCGTGTTGTGGATGACGTTGCAAAGTTTTATGGGTTTGGCAAAATTGACACTCCCTTAGTGGAAGAAGCTGCCTTATACGAAAAGGGAACGGGTGGAACCACTGACATTGTTGAAAAGCAGATGTACACATTAAAAACGAAAGGGGATGACATCCTCGCGCTTCGACCAGAGTTTACTCCAGGAATTGTGCGTTCGTATATTCAGCATGGGATGATAAATTTGCCCCAACCCGTAAAGCTCTACACGTATGGACCTCTGTTTCGCTACGAGCATCCGCAGGCAGGAAGGTTCAGACAATTCCATCAGGTGGATTTTGAAGTATTTGGAGAGCAATCAGCTGCTCTCGACGCTCAAATCATCCAGATTTTTTACATCATTCTTAAAGAACTTAAATTTTCCCACTTAATTATTGAAGTAAACAGCATTGGAGACAATCAGTGCCGCCCGTATTACAAGAAGTTGCTTTCCAATTATTTGAGGCCGCGCCAAAATTCTTTGTGCGCTGATTGCAGAAGGAGAATTCGAGAAAACCCGCTTCGTACTTTAGATTGCAAGGAAGAAAAATGCCAGCGGGTTAGATCCCAGGCACCCCAACTTATCGACCACTTATGCGAAGAATGTAAAAATCACTTAAAGTCGCTGCTCGAATTTTTAGACGTGGCTGATCTTCCGTATCACTTAGATCCCTACTTGGTGCGGGGGTTAGACTATTACACCAAAACCGTGTTTGAGATTTTTTCAGATAAAGCAATGGCAACGAATCAGCCAGTTGACGGAGGAGAAGAGACGGTGCAGAGGAACGCACTCGTAGGAGGAGGCAGGTACGACGGCTTGGCACGGTTGCTCGGAGGAAAGGATGTGCCTGCTTCAGGAGCTGCGGCAGGCGTGGAACGCATTATAAGTTTGATGAAAGAAATGGGATTTGATTCTGGATCAGAACCCTTAGCGAAAATCTTCCTTGCGCAACTTGGAGATTTGCCAAAGAAAAAGAGCTTAAAACTCTTGGAGGAATTTAGAAAAGCAAAAATTCAGATTGCAGAATCTCTTGGTAGGGATTCGCTTCGCACCCAGCTTGCCCGCGCAGACAAACTCGGAGTAGAGTACACGCTTATCTTGGGCCAAAGAGAAGTGCTCGACGGGACCATAGTGGTGAGAAAAATGGATACAGGGGAACAACAGACAGTAAAGTTGGATAAGGTGGTAGAAGAAGTGAAACAGCGTTTGAAAAAGTGAGTATGGAGTGTATTTTCTGCAGAATTGTAAATAAGGAGGTGCCGACAGAAGTTGTGTACGAAGACGAGGATATTCTGGTATTTCCCGACATTCGACCAAAGGCGTCTATCCATTTATTGCTGGTTCCCAAGAAACATATTTCCACATTGCAAGAGGTGGAAGAAAGTGATACTGAATTGATGGGAAGATTACTATTAACAGCCCAAAAGGTCGCTCGAGAAAAACAGTTGAAAGGATATAAGTTGGCAATGAATGTAGGCAAAGACGGAGAGCAAGAAATTAATCATCTCCACCTTCATTTCTTGGCATCATAATTGTATGACATTTGAGATTATCAAACACGAAAGAGAAACGAATCAATCTTTGATTCGCCGTTTTACCAAGAGACTGCGGGAGAGCGGGATTTTGGTAGGGGTGAAAAAGTCAGTGTTTCGTCATAGGCAGAAAAGCAAACAGATGGTCAGACGCGCCACTCTGCGAAGGCTGGAAAAACAAAAAGAGTACCAGCGCTTATTGAAGCTTGGGCAGATTGAGAAAAAATAAACTATAAGCAGATGAAAGAGGAAATCCAAAAGCAGCTCAAAGAAGCAATGCTGCAAAAAGATGAGCTGAAAACCGGAACATTGCGCATGCTCTTGGCTGCTTTGATAAACAAAGAAAAAGAAAAAAGCCAACACGAGCTTTCAGAAGAGGAAATTCAGCAGGTTATCTCAACAGAGGTAAAGAAAAGAAAAGAGGCGACAGAAGCTTTTGAAAAAGGGGGAAGACCGGAAATGGCAGAAAAGGAGCGCAAAGAAATGAAGATTTTACAAAAGTATTTACCAGAGCAATTATCTGAAGAAGAGGTGCGAAAGCTGGTAAAAGAGGCAATGGAGCAAACAGGAGCCACCACTCCGCAAGATATGGGTAAGGTTATGGCGGCTGTAATGCCCAAACTCAAAGGCAAGGCAGACGGCGTCCTTGTAAGCTCAATTGTCAGAGAGCTATTGACAAACTAGAGACTTTCCTATATATCAATACCATAATTATAAGATAAGTCGTTATAAGTTTCACAAAAATTTTATGAAGAAAAAGATTCTTATCGCGTGTGCAGTATTCCTCGTACTCGGAGGAACATTCGCTTTTGCGCAAAGCGCAAAAGCACAAACCGTCGCAGATTTACAAGCTCAAATTCAGTCGTTGCTCGCCACTATAGCACAGCTTCAGGAGCAGGTAGCTCAGCTTCAAGGCGGTGGGACGCCAGCTTGGTGTTTTACGTTTGACCGCAATCTTAAGTTTGGCAACGGTGGGAGAGATGTAGAAATGCTCCACATTGCTTTGCAAAAAGCAGGTTTTAGTGTTGGTGCAGAAGCAAATACTAAAGAATTTGGGGAGCAAACCGCTTCTGCCGTGGTTGGATTTCAGCAAAAATATGCCCAGGAAATCTTAGCTCCCAATGGCTTGCAGTATGGCACAGGCTTTGTTGGACCTTCCACCCGAGCAAAATTGAACCAGCTCTATGGCTGCGGAATTATTATTCCTCCACCTCCTATATATAAACCTTCCATCACCGTGCTTTCTCCAAACAGCGGCGAGAAGTGGATGATTGGAAATACATACGAAATTAAATGGACAAGATCTAATTTACCCATTGGAGAATATAATCCTCGGATAGACCTTTATAGGGGCGGTTCCTATTATGGAAACATTAAAACATGGAGTGTTGTAGAAGGTCTCAAGCAACAGATTTTCACTGAAACATCTTTATGGAAAGTTGGCGATATTGCGGGGGGCGTAAGCGGTGGTTCTGACTACCAGATTTACATAATTTTTAACAGCACGGATGGGAGGAGAGGCTTTCATGATATAAGTGATGGTTATTTTAGTATCGTTGACTCTTCTACTCCCCAGAATCTTCCTCCAGTTGTCGATGGGGTTACGGGACCTACGAAATTGGGCGTGGCGCAACAAGGGACATGGACTGTAAAAGCACATGATCCTGAAAATGGAATATTAAGCTACTCGGTGCTTTGGGGCGATGAATTAGCAGGCGCCATAGCACAGTTGTCTCCTTCTCGATCAGGGGAAGCGGGACAGACAGCGACTTTCACTCATGTATATTCGAAAGCAGGCACCTACACTGTTCAGTTTACTGTATCTGACTTAACGCAATCAGCTCGAACAAGTATTACTGTTGTGGTAGGCGAAAGTGTTCAACCTTCCATCACCGTGCTTTCGCCGAACGGAGGAGAAACATTGCAGAGTGGTGATACACTTATTGTTAGTTGGAAGAACACCCCAGATATTCAGTCGGTAAGAGTTGTCCTATGGGGGGCAAGCGATCCTAAATATTTTGACACGCCGGTAAGTACAAGCCTTACTTCTTATACCATTTCTCAGGGAGCGTATGCACCAAGAGGGTATGTGCGATGGATTGTAGATCCAGATGCTTTGAGGATTGTGGGGATTGATTTATCACGCATTCGATACTTTAAGGTTAATCTTGAAGGATATAAGAGTGTTGCGGGCGATGTGCCCAGAACAGTTGTTGATTTTCTTGCGCAAGATAGTAGCGACAACTACTTCAGCATTGTTGCGTCTTCAACCCAACCTCTATAATGGCAGAGAACTTAAGGGACCGGCTGCTGAAAGATAGTCCATGGCGGGTGATTTTGCTTGCGGTAGCGCTTTTGGTTGCGGGCGAAATGTTATTGGCATGGCAATACCAGAGGTTGGAAAAAGGCCGTTTGTTTCAAATCGAGCAGAAGTTAGAAGAGCAAGAACGTACATTTGAAGAACGAGCGGCGCAAGAGGTTCTCGAGAAATTTTTAGAAGCTCGTGTGGCAGGCGATACACAAAGAGCGTCTCGATATATAACAGAGGAGGCGGCGTTTCAAGACGAGCAAGAGCTTTTCGAATTTTTCGGAGTGCGGAATTATAAAATCGGCAAGAAAGAAAAGCTTGGGGAAGGAGTGTTTCGGTTTCAAGTGGAAGTGACACGCGATCGTTTAACGCAAGTGGAGATAGTTGAAGTTCGCAAAATCTCTGATCAGTACTACGTGAACTCCGTTCAACTTGCGGGCTAAAGTTCGACTTGGAGGGAGGAATTTATTTTGGTGGGGAGGAGTGAGACCTCCTTTATTTTTTTGTCTTCAACGATGACTTTGAGCATGGCGCCGGCCATGGTTTCTTTAGAGAAGTCTTGATCAAACACAAAGTTGCCTAAGCTATAGGTAATCCAACCTTGTTTGTATTGTTCGAGTGGCTGTACAACGTGCGGGTGATGCCCAACAATAAGATCTGCTCCAGCGTCAATCGCGTCTTGCGCGAACGCATTTTGAAATTCATCTGGTTCTTTTGCGTACTCGACCCCTGCATGCAGGGAAACAACGAGAATATCAACTTGCGATTTTGCGTTTTGAATATCTTGGATAACTTCAGGAAAATTATCCCAGTTGACGAGGGCGGGACCTGGAAAATTAGAATAGGCAAGAAAGCCAATCTTTGTGCTCTCTACTTCTCTGATTACCAGATTTTGTGCAAGCGGTGCTATCCCAGCCTTTTGAATTCGGGCGATAGAGTCTTCGAATGCTTCTTTGGTGTAATCAAAACTGTGGTTGTTTACGACCGATAAAACATCGAATCCCGCGTACACTAAACCTTCGACTGATTGGGGATCTGCTCTGAAAGAATAGATGCTTCCTACGTTGTGCCCTTTATCTGAAATTTGGCTTTCGAGATTTGCAAATGCTAAATCTGCTTTTTGCAGCGTATCCGCAACTTTCAAAAATGGCCAGTGCCAATTCCCTCCATTTTTTTGAATTTGCCACTCAACTCCGCGGTCAAGTATAATGTCACCCGCAAAAAGAAGAGTGATGGTTTTTGTTTCTTGTTTTTGAGGAAAGGGGAATATCGCAGGTAATAAGGTGTCTGTTTGAGTTGGCATTTCTGAAAGAAATCCGAACGCAAAAAATAATGATACCAATCCCAAACAGCAAAGTGCAAAAGAAAAAATCAATCGCATACTTCTTTGTATCAAAGCTGTAAAGAAAATATAAGCCCCCTGTGTGAACATAGCTCACACAGGGGGAGTTGGGCACTTAGGCCTTAAGGTGCGGGAGTCTCCGGCGGATGCAGATAGATTGTCGCCGTTTGGAAGTCTACCTCCAGCATCTGTGTCGGAGCTTCATTTGGGCTGGTAGCCCACTGAAGCTCCATGACCACCATCTTTGCGGATATTGGCTCGTTGCCGGTGTTGGCGAGGTGGCCGAACACTTCAAACCACTTTGTCTCGCCCGCCCGGACGAGGAAAGTGGTGCCGTAATCGAGCGACTGCCCCATCTCTGCGTTTGAGGCAATCGTGGAAACGAACTGCACGCCACCTGTCGCGGCGGACACGACGTCTCTTATGTAGACGTCTCCGCCGATGGCTGTGAGGTTAAAACGGATTCGCCCCTCCGCCTCCTGCGGAGAAGACTGACCACTCGGAGCCGTAAGACCGGTGATTGAGGTGTTCAGTAAGGTGACCAGAGGCGCTTGCCCTGGTATAGGGGGAGTGCATGCAGTCCCAACAATCATCAGAGTATAATCCACAAAAAGGTGACTGTTGGTCTGGTTTTTGATTCGAGCCCTCACGGGGACGTAGAGACTTCCGGCTGGCACCTTTATGTCCAGTGCGGTGCGCCCGTCTTCGAGGCGGAGCCGCTCGACGACATCTTGCCTATGAGCTCGTAGGCTGATCGAAAGGTTGTTCTCGGACACTGGGGACATTTCGTAGCTTACACGAGCTACGCAGTCCGCTGCAACTTCGCTTACGATACCACCTTTGATTACCTGCGTGCCTTCAGACGGGAGAATGAAACTCCCGCCCCCTATAACCTTAACCGTTGATACGCCACCACCTCCACCGCCAGAAGGCGGCGAAGACGGAGGCGGGGTGTCGGCCAGGGCGTTCGATGCCCCGACGAGCAATGCAAGAACCAGAAAAACCGCTATTGAAACCTTTTTCAAGGGATACCTCCTTGGTATGATTTTTGTACTGCGCTCCGAACCAGATCACCCTATATTTTGTGCTATTTCACCTCCTTTTTAAGGTTCGAATAAAGCTGTGAGCGAAACCCACAACGGAAATATACTAGCACAGGCTCGATTTCTTGTCAAGGTTTGGCGCGCAGGAAAGGGCTCATTGCGCGTTTGGTTCAAGATTAGTACAATAAAAGATTGCAAATGATTGAAATCAACAATCGCACGCGGAGTTCTATTGATAAAACCTTTCTGCGAAAAGTAGCTCAAAAAGTGTTGAAGGGAGAGGGGAAAGATGCCATAGGTGTTTCGATAGCTTTCGTGGGGGAAAAGAGGGCAGCAGAATTAAATAAAAAATATCGGAAAAAAGATACGGTTGCGAATGTGCTTTCTTTCCCATTTGGGAAAGAAAGCATCCTGAGCGGAGTCGAAGGGAGCGGAGTCGAGGGATATTTAGGAGAAATCGTGCTTTGCCCGCAGCAGATCAGAAAAGAAGCTCCGCAATATGGTATGATATTTGAACAAGCGTTAGCTTGGATGTGTATTCACGGTTTACTGCATCTTTTAGGATACAACCATAATCGAGTACAAGATGCAAAACACATGGAGCGACAAGAACAGAAGTATCTTTCGCGTATAAAGAATTTTTACACTCTTTTGTATACATGAAATCAGAAATCATCGCAGGTTTGGATGTTGGCACTCACAGCATTAAAATGGCGGTGCTCCAGCAGAGGAAAGAAGGGGGGGATCCGGAGATTTTAGGATTTGGTGAAGAAGCTTCTGCCGGAGTGCGCAAGGGAGCCGTGGTAAACAAAGAGGAGGTAAGCAAAAAAATTCTTGCGCTCAAAGATCGAATCGAAAATATTAGCGGGCAGAAAATCAGAGAAGTAGTGGTGAGTATTGGCGGGAGTCATATATTTTGCGTTCCTTCGCACGGGATTGTGGCAGTATCGAGAGCAGATGGACAGATTTCCTCAGAAGATGTAGACAGGGTATTGCAGGCAGCACAGGCATTTTCACTTCCTGTAAACAAAGAGATTTTAGAGGTATTCCCCCGGCAGTTTGTGGTGGACGGAGAAGGGGAAGTAAAAGAGGTAGTGGGGATGAAAGGGGTGCGTTTGGAGGCGGATGTGCTGGCAGTGTGCGGGTTCACTCCCTATATCAGAAACCTTACGGAAGCAGTGCTGGGAGCTGGACTCGAGATTGTTGACATTGTTCCTTGTCCTTTGATGTCAGACCCAACAGTTCTTGGCGTCCAGCAAAGAGAGGTTGGGGTTGCGGTGCTTGATCTGGGCGCAGGGACAACGGGTTTGGCAGTGTATGAGCAGGGAGATTTAATTCACACGGCCGTGTTTCCAGTGGGATCGGAAAACATTACCAATGATATTGCTGTTGGGTTGCGTTGTGAACCTGATATTGCAGAACGGGTGAAAGTGGAGTTTGGAACCTGCCAGCGCAACAAGGGAAAGAAAGGAGAAAAGCTGGAGCTTGCCGAAGGTCAAGTATTGACATTCTCTCAAAAGCTTCTTTCGCGTATTATTGAGGCGCGCGTCAAGGAAATTTTTCAGCTTGTGAACAAAGAATTGAAACAAATCTCCAGACAAGGAATGTTACCAGGAGGAGTGGTGTTGGTGGGAGGGGGAGCTAAGCTTCCCAAGATTGTTGAGGAAGCAAAGAAGGAGCTGAAGGTTACTGCAAAACTAGGGACGCCGAAAGGAGTTGTGAGTCTTCAATCAGATCCCGCTTTTCTCGGCGTGATAGGGCTTCTCCTCGGAGCGGCAGGAGACGAACATCATACAGGGAGAAGCCTTGGGGGAGCGGGATTGATTCAGAAAATACGACGCATTTTAAAACCCTTTATACCGTAATTTCAAATACCTGCTATGGAGAAAAAAACAACCATTAAAGTGGTTGGAATAGGAGGAGCCGGAGGAAATGCGATCGATCGCATGATGCAATGTAAGATGAAAGGGATTGACCTTATTGCGGTAAACACCGACGTGCAGGACTTAAAGAAGATCCGAGCTACTCAAAAAATTAGAATTGGGCAGGAATCAACCCGGGGTCTGGGGGCTGGCATGAATCCTGAACTTGGCAAACGCGCTGCTTTAGAAAGCAGGGAAGAGTTATCCGAAGCCTTAAAGGGGGCAGACATGGTTTTTCTTACTGCCGGGCTTGGAGGAGGAACAGGCGGGGGAGCAATTCCAGTGCTTGCCCAGATTGCGCGATCTCAAGGCGCCCTAACCATTGTCGTGGTAACACGGCCCTTTTCTTTTGAGGGATCATGGCGTACAAGGCTTGCAGAAAGAGCACTCTCTGAACTCAAAGGCAAGGTGGATACTTTGCTGGTTATTCCTAACGACCAAATCTTAAAACTCGCCGATCAGGATATGTCCGTTTTGGCTGCCTTTTGGAAGGCAGACGAAATCTTGCGGCAGGCAGTACAAGGCATTTCTGACTTAATTACGATTCCAGGAATTATTAACTTGGACTTTGCGGATTTAAAAAGTATTATGAAAAGTTCAGGGAGAGCAGTATTTGGCATGGGTCAGGCAAAAGGCGAAAAGCGCATGGAGCATGCGTTACAAGCCGCGCTTCACTCCCCGCTTTTGGATATGTCGATCAAAGGGGCAAAGGGCATTCTCTTTCAAGTGGCAGGCGGAGATGACGTAAGTTTGCAAGAGATTCAGGAAGCTGCCCAGCAGATAAAACAAGAGATTTCCTCGCAGGCGAAAATAATTTTTGGAGCAGTGCAGGACAAAAGTTTAAAGTCCGGAGAAGTCAGGATCACCGTGATTGCCACTGGCTTTGCAGAATGACGAGCTCTCAAATTTTCCTTTTCGGCTGCCTTACTTTTATTGGAGGCGTTGGGTTAGCTTCTTTTTGGGATTTTGGTCAGAATAGCATTCTGGCTTTTTTTATTTTGGGAGTTTTCTTCTTATCGGTATTTCAGAGCAGAAAACCAGTGGCAGGAATGGGAGTCTTGATTTTGTGCGTTGCTTTTGGATTGTGGTTACATGAAGCAGCTGAAACTGAAATGCAGCAGGCAAAGAACGGGTTGAGAAATTTTTATGGGCAAGAACTTGCATTGAGAGCAAAGATTGTTGAAGAACCAGAACTCAGATCGGGAAGTATGCATATGGTAATTCAGCCCGAGTTTGTCTCTCAAGGACGCATTCTGCTTATCTCGCGAGAAAAAAGAGACGTGCAATATGCAGATGTTTTGCTGGTTAGAGGGAAGCTGGAGCGCCCGCGGGTTTTTAATGACTTTGACTACGAAGATTTCCTTGCAAAAGATGGAATATACGCAGTTATGGAGGAGCCAGCTCTTGAGGTTGAACAGACAGGAGCGTATAGGCACATAGGAGAAAGAGCAATGGCTGCAACCTTTTGGCTGAAAGCAACATTCAGGGAGACCCTTGAAAAATATCTTTCGAGTCGCCATAGCTCCTTGATGATTGAAATGCTTTTGGGAGAAAAAGGTGTAATGTCAGACGAGCTTGCGAAAAACTTGAATGCCACGGGCCTCCGTCATATCATTGCCATTTCCGGCATGCACATTGCAATACTTACGATGTATGTAATGTCTCTGTTTATATGGTTGGGTTTTTGGCGTCAGCAAGCCTTTTACGTCACGTTGGTCTTGGTGGTTTTCTATGTGGTGCTTACGGGATTGAATCCCTCTGCTGTGCGGGCGGGAGTAATGGGAGGTATGTTTTTGCTTGGCCAGCATATTGGGCGAGTGAACGTATCTCTACGCGCCTTGGTGATTTCGGCAACTGGAATACTTTTGTTCAATCCTTTTCTTTTGACGAGAGATGTGGGATTTCAGCTTTCGTTTCTTGCGGTTTTCGGGATGATTATATTGCTTCCCACGATACTCTCCTTTTTGCCCAAAAAAATTCCAGCCCGAGAACTTCTTGCTATGACTCTAGCTGCGCAAGTGTTTACGCTTCCTATTCTCATATGGAATTTCGGGCAGGTTTCTTTGGTATCCATTGTTTCCAATATACTCGTAGTGCCCATAGTTCCCTGGTTAATGGGATTGGGTTTCTTTCTGATGGTGGTAGGAACGCTGATCCCAGCGTTAGGATTTCTCGTTTCATTCCCTGTTGCGCTCTTGGTGCAATATATTTTATGGATTGTTGATGTGTTTTCTGCTTTTCCATTCGCTGCCATCCAAACCGAAAACCTTTCTTTCTTGTGGCTTGTGTTTTTGTATATTCCTATCGCTTTTTTCTATTGGAAATTTCGAAAGAAACAAGAATTTCTCGGGTTTCAACGGTAACAAGTCGTGGGCAACGTTAAAACCTACTGCAGGTTCTGCAGGATATTCTGTAAAAACGCCTGCTTGGCGCCTCTTTGATTATTGGTGTTGAGTAGGAGCCGAAGCAAAGTTTTGGTACAATATTGAAAGATGTTTGGAAGAACAAAGAAAAAAGCGTGGGTGGTCGCGGTGGACATGGGATACGGTCACCAGAGAACAGCTTTGTCGTTTCAAGATATTGCACAGGGTGGCAAGATCATTGCGGCAAACGACTACCCTGGAATCCCAGAATCAGATAAAAATATCTGGCGCGATTCCCAGCGGTTTTACGAGATTATCTCCCGTTTTAAAAAGTTTCCAGTGCTGGGCGATTTTTTCTTTGCGATCTTTGATAAATTCCAGGAGATCAAAGAGTTTTATCCAAGCAATGAAAGCATCGATGCTCCAACCCTGCAGTTGAAACAAGTATATCGACTTTTTGAGAAGAAGTGCTGGGGCGAGCATTTTATAGATCAACTCAATAAGAATCGCCTACCTTTACTTACTACGTTTTTCATCCCAGCGTATATGGCAGAGTACTGGGGGTATAGGGGGCCTATTTATCTGATTATTCCAGATACTGATATTTCCAGAGCATGGGCGCCGTTGCGGCCCAAAGAAAGCAAAGTTATCTATTGTGCTTCTACCCAAAGGGCAGCAACAAGGCTCAAACGGTATGGTGTGCAACAAAAACGCATTATTGTTACAGGATTTCCGTTTCCGCAGGAATTTACCAAGGGAAATGCGATGAAAGCAAAAAAAGATTTGAAGCGCAGGCTTCAAACGCTCGATCCGAATCGAAGATATCTTGAGAAGTACGCAAGAATAGTGGAGCAATATCTTGGCCGGACTCAAAGCCCGACTTTTTTGCGTTCAAAGTCGGACCTTACCAGGCGTGTGAGCCTTACCTTTGCCATTGGCGGAGCAGGCGCGCAAGTTAATATCGCAGAGGATATTATAGAAGGGGTTAAACCTCTCACAAGAGAGGGGACACTGGAATTGCATATTATTGCGGGAATTCACAAGGAGCTTGCAACTGCCCTAAAGAGAAGGGCAGGCAAAAATATCTTTGTGCATTTCTCTCCAAATAAAAAAAGATATTTTCAGAATTTTTCAAAAATCTTAAGCAAAACCGACATTCTTTGGACCAAGCCTTCAGAGCTTGTGTTTTATGCTAGCTTGGGAATTCCTATTATTATAGCGCCGGCCATTGGCTCCCAAGAAGTGTGCAACCGGAGATGGTTGCTGGATATAGGTGCTGGCATTGATCAAAAGAAGCCAGAGTTCGTGTATCAATGGTTGCCCGATCTTATCGAACAAGGAGCGCTGGCAGAAGCTGCAATGCAAGGCTTCGTGGAAATCACCCGCGATGGTGTAGATAATATCAAAAAACTTGTATGTGGCTAATCGTTGCAATTGGCTCATACTTTCTTTTTGCAGTTGTTGCGTTAATAGACAAATATCTCTTATCGGGCCCACTTCCGAATCCGAAAACCTATGTTTTTTATATAGGTGTTCTCGGTGGTGGCGTAGCTGCTTTAATTTTCGTTTTTGGATTTGTAACTATTCCGGCCCTCCCTGTTCTTGGACTTGGACTCATCGCAGGGGTCATGCGTATATGTATGCTTCTTTTACTTTTTGCCGGACTTCGTTTGTTCGAGGCATCACGGATTATTCCAGCCTTTGGCGGCACGCTCCCCGTGTTCACGTTTTTGTTGACTGTATTTTTGAGTGAAAGTAGAGAAATTTTTTTGCCTCTTTACTTTCTTGCTTTTCTATTTCTTTTGGCAGGCACGGTTGCCATCAGTTATACAAAAGATCGTTCTGTTACGACGCAAAGTTTTTTGTATGCTTCAGGGGCAGCATTCTTTGGCTCCTCGTCGCTCTTTTTTTCAAAGTTTGTATATCAAGCACAACCTTTCTTTTCCGGTTTGGCCTGGTTGCTTCTCGGCGCATTTGTAACATCGCTCATACTTTTAATGTCAAGAGAGGTGAGAAGAGATATATCCAAAATTTTTCCCAAGCGCAAAGAAGCAATACCGAAGTCAGCACGAAGTTTTCCTTTGTGGATTTTTTTGGGAAATCAGGCGGCTGGAGGAAGCGCAGTTTTGTTGCAGAATCTTGCTATTGCCCTGGTACCGTTTGGGCTTCTTCCATTCGTGAGCGCGATGGGCGGCATCGAGTATTTGGCTCTTTTTCTCCTTACCATAATCTTCTTGCGATATTTCCCCTCGTTTGTTAAAGAAGAAACATCGCGCGGCGTAGTAATCCAGAAGTTTCTTGCCATCACTTTGATCAGCATAGGCTTGGCGTTGCTTGCATTATGAAAAAGTTTTTACGTCTTCTTTTGATTGGATTAGTGCTTGTGTTGGGGGCAAGTGCGCTGTATTTATTCGGAGGCCGAGTTTCAGAGGTCAAAGAAATACAATGGGGAGTAAATTTTTCAAAAAAACATGCAGAAAACTTGGGTTTGAACTGGGAAGCGGTATACACCGCACTCTTAGATGATCTTCGCGCAAAGAGGCTCAAGGTTTCTCTCGACTGGAATGAATTGGAGCAGGCAAAAGATGCGTTTTCTTTTGATGACACAGATTGGCAGGTCAGAGAGGCTGAAAAAAGAGAGGCGAGGCTTCTTTTGGTAGTGGGAATGAAAACAATGAGGTGGCCTGAATGCCATTTGCCAGAGTGGGCGAAAGGGTTATCAAAAGAAGAGCAGCAAAAAGAAATTCTTGAGCTATTGAAGGCGGTGGTGGAGCGGTATAAAGGTTCGCCTAACGTATGGGCGTGGCAGGTAGAGAATGAGCCTTTGCTTCCTTTTGGCGAGTGTCCTTGGAGAGACCAAAAGTTTTTAGAAAAAGAAGTTGCGCTTATAAAATCTTTAGATTTAGATCATCCAGTGATAATTTCTGATAGCGGAGAGCTTTCGTTCTGGGTTCGGGCAGCAAAGATTGGCGATATGGTGAGTACTACAATGTACCGGAAAGTTTGGTTTGAGGAAATCGGCCGGTATGTGGAGTATCCTTTGCCGCCGGTGTTTTATGGAAGAAAAGCGCAGCTTATCGAAACATTTTTTGATAAGAAGGTTATCGTAGGGGAGTTGCAAGCAGAGCCGTGGGGTCCAGGCAAATTGCTTTATGACACAACAATTGAAGAACAGAATGTAGCCTTTGATCTCGCGCAGTTTCACAAAAACATTGAGTTTGCCAAGCAAACCGGCCTGAAAGAATTCTATCTCTGGGGCGCCGAGTGGTGGTACTGGCGAAAAGAAATAAAGGGGGATTCGACTTTCTGGACAGAAGCCAAAAACCTCTTTGGAAGATAATAGAAATGTCTTACGTTTTACGTATATACGTATTTTGTAAGATAGTTAAGGGGGAAATAAAATTGAAGAAACTGTTTGAAGCTCGAATTCAAATAGTGAGTTATGCAATGCCTCTTTTGCAACCTCGGAGTGTAGGTGTCGCTCTATGCAGTTGTGCCCGACGCGTTTTTCCTTGTAGTAAAGAATGCTACGAAGATAAGACCAAACAATCCACCACCGAAAAGTGCTGCGACTCCCGCCCCCACCGTTAGGAAGATATACAAAAAATTCCTAAGCTGATTTTTTGCTTTCAGGATAAGGAAGGACAAAATCAATACAGCGACAACGGCTACAATATTTCCAATCTTTAATGCAGTCTCAAAAGCCGCCTTTTCTTCTCCAATAATTACTCCTAAAATGCCTCCTAAGAGTGCTGCGAACAAGATAGAAATAAGAAGATAAGCAATATAGAAACCAATTGCTTCTTTAAGGATTCTCTTATAGCCAAAGTCAGTAAGGTGTCGAAACATAGTGTATATTTCAAATTCTTGTTTTTGAAAACGACCTTTCCTAGATTATAACAGACATGAAGTAGGTGTCCACGTACGGGGCTGTGCATTTGAGCAGTTTTTGGTTATCCTTAAAGAAAAGATATGAAGAAAGCGATTTATTTAGATTATGCGGCTTCAACGCCCGTAGACAAAAAGGTATTAGAGGCGATGATGCCGTATTTACGAAGGCATTACGGAAACCCGTCTTCGACCCATAGATTTGGGCAGAAAACACGTGCCGCTATTGAGCAAGCCAGAGTAAAAGTGGCAAGCTTTTTGCATTGTCAAGCAGACGAAGTGATTTTTACAAGCGGAGCAACCGAAGCAAATAACCTTGCGATAAAAGGAATAATACAAAATACAAAATACAGGATACAAGATATAAAACCCCATATCGTGACAACAGCGATTGAGCATGAATCCGTGCTTGAGCCATGTCGTACGCTCGAAAAAGAGGGGATTGCAGAAGTAACGTATGTGAAGCCGCAAAAAGACGGGATTGTGCTGCTCGAAGACATCGAAAATGCAATAAAGCAAAATACGGTGTTGGTATCGGTAATGTATGCAAACAGCGAGATCGGCACCATGCAACCAATTGCCAATTTCGGCAATCGGCTGAAATCAAAAATCCAAAATCAAGAATCCAAAATTTTGTTTCACACTGACGCGGTGCAGGCGGCAAATTTTTTGGATTGCGATGTCCAAAAGCTCGGGGTAGATTTGCTTACTTTGAGCGGCCACAAAATCTATGGTCCCAAGGGCGTTGGCGTATTATATAAAAAATCCGGAGTTCGTATATCACCTTTTGTGGAAGGAGGAGGTCAGGAACTGGGTTTGCGTTCTGGCACGGAAAATGTGGCTGCAATTGTGGGCATGGGTGTTGCGACAGAAGGCCTGGAGAATCCGCGGATGATGGTTCAGAATATCCTTATTCGACAGCTGCGCGACAAACTAATCAAAGCAATCTTACGCAAGATTCCATATAGCAAGCTCACAGGATCTCAAGAAAAACGGCTTCCCAACAACGCGCATTTTAGATTCCAGGGGGTGGAAGGTCGCGATGCTGTGATCGCGCTTAACCAAAAGGGGATCGCGGTGGCGACTGGTTCTGCCTGCTCTGAAAAAACGCAAGAACCCTCCCACGTGCTTTTGGCGCTTGGACTGACAAATAAAGACGCGCTTTCGAGTGTGCGCATTACACTTGGCAAACAAACAAAGCTGGAGGATGTGGAGAAAACCGTGAAGGCGCTCGCTGCTATGGTTGCTCAATTGCGAAAAACTAAAGTATAATAAATCTATTATGCTACACAATATTCGTATTATTGCGCTTTGTTTGGGCTTGAGCCTTGTTGTGGGAGGCGTAGTGTATTGGAAGCTCAATGAAGAGTTGGAAGTGCTGCGCGCAAACCTTCCTGCGAGCCAGCGGATCACGCAAAACTCGCCGGAAGGGCAAGGCGTATATCTTCCGCAAACTACCGAAGAAGAGCGAATTATCAAGGTTGTCCAAGAGGTTTCTCCTGCAGTAGTCAGTATTATTTTAACAAGAGATGAACCAGTATTTGAGGAGATTTTCAGAGATCCTTTTGAAGATTTTTTTGGCGATCCCTCACCCTTTAGAGTACCCGAGCTTCAGCAAAGAGGAACCGAAAGGCGAGAAATCGGAGGAGGTTCTGGATTCTTAGTATCTGCAGACGGCTTGATTATTACAAATAAACACGTGGTTCTGCGCGACGATGTTGACTATACCGCATTTACCAATGACGGAAAATCATATCCTGCAAAGGTGTTGGCAAGAGATCCTGTGCAGGACTTGGCAGTAATTAAAATTGAGGCAGCTTCGCCACTTCCCTTTGTGAAACTGGGAAGTTCAGAAAGGCTGCAGATTGGTCAGACTGTTGTTGCGATCGGAAACGCGTTAGGAGAGTTCCGCAACACGGTTTCGGCGGGCGTGATTTCGGGACTCGGCCGCACCATTACCGCGTCAGATGGCGGGGGGTTTGTAGAAACCATCGAGGATGTTATTCAAACCGATGCTGCTATTAATAAAGGAAATTCGGGTGGGCCGTTGCTGAATCTCGCAAGCGAGGTGATAGGCGTGAATACCGCAACCGTGCTCGAAGCTCAAAGCATTGGGTTTGCAGTGCCATCAGACAGGGTGCAGCGAGATTTGTATCAGGTGAGAGAACTCGGCAAAATTGTGTATCCCTTTTTGGGCATTGAATACCGGCTGGTTACAGAAAAGGTCAAAGAAGAGGGAAAACTGCAGGTTGATTATGGAGTCCTTGTGCTTAATGTGGTTGCGGGGTCCTCGGCGGCAAAGGCAGGAGTTCAGAAAGATGATGTTCTTTTGGAATTCGATGGCAAAAAGATCACTGCCCAAAACTCCCTTGGCAAGATTATTCAGCAGTACGACGAGACCTCGGCAAAACCAGTGTATAATCCGGGAGATACGGTAAGGCTTAAAGTGCTTCGAGGTAGCCAAGAGCTTATCTTGAACGCCGTCTTGGACGAACGCAAAGAATAACATTTGACAAAGACCAATAATTTGTGGTTTGATATAGTATTATGATGACCAACAATCCGGGTAATTTTACCCACAAAGCCCAAGAAGCTATTTTGCAGGCGCAAAATGTGGCTCAAGAACGCAGCCAGCAACAAGTAGATGCGCTTCATTTGCTTTATGCGCTTATCTCACAGGAAGAAAGTTTGATTTTAACATTGCTCCAAAAGATCGGAGCGGACATTGATGGGTTAAAGCGCAAAGTGCAGATTGCTCTCGATCGATTGCCCATATCTGCCTCCCCGGCTCCGTTCGGGCAGTTTTATCTTACCCAGGATTTAGGAAAGGCATTGGAGAGAGCGCGCCAGGAATCTGCAAAAATGGGAGACGAATACATTTCTGTAGAGCACCTCTTTCTTGCGCTCTTGGATATTGATTCTAAAGCAAAAGAGATCTTAGAAAGAACAGCGATTTTGCCCAGCGAGGGGAGTTCTGCTCCTACTCTTGAGTTCGGCAGATTAGATTATGAAACTGCCTTAAAAATTTTGGCGCAGATCCGCGGAGGCACAAGGATTACTGACCCTTCTCCAGAATCCAAATATCAGGTTATAGAGAAATATGCGCGCAACCTTACGCGTTTGGCGCAGCAGGGCAAGCTCGACCCTGTGATCGGCCGCGAGAACGAAATTCGGCGTTTAATGCAAGTGATTTCCCGGCGCACCAAAAATAATCCAGTGCTCATTGGAGAAGCTGGAGTAGGGAAAACGGCAGTGGTGGAAGGATTGGCGCAAAAAATCGTAAAGGGAGATGTTCCAGAGAGTCTCAAAGATAAAGAGATTATTGCTTTGGATTTGGGAGCTTTGGTGGCAGGTACAAAATACCGCGGTGAGTTTGAAGATCGCATCAAAGCTCTTTTGAAAGAACTCCAACGGGCAGGAGGCAAGTATCTTTTGTTTATCGACGAGTTGCACACATTAGTGGGAGCAGGAGCTGCAGAAGGAGCGATTGATGCTTCCAATCTTTTAAAGCCAGCTTTAGCAAGGGGAGAGTTGCGCGCGATCGGCGCCACTACTCTAAGGGAATATCAGAGGTATATTGAGAAAGATCCTGCTTTAGAGCGAAGATTCCAGCCCATTTATGTTGCAGAGCCGAGTATTGAGGATACAGTGCTCATATTGCGGGGGATCAAAGAAAAATACGAACTTCACCATGGAGTGAAAATTAAAGATTCTGCGTTGGTGGCTGCTGCCAATTTGGCTGCCCGCTATGTTTCAGATCGTTTTTTGCCAGACAAGGCAGTAGATCTTATCGATGAGGCAATGAGCTCTTTGCGGCTCGATATGGAATCGGAACCTGACAATTTGGCGAGCTTAAAACGCGAAATCCAAAAACTCGAAATTGAGAGAGAAGCACTGAAAAATGAGAAAGGAGAAGAAAAGCAAATGAAAGTTTTGAATCGGTCGCTCGCTGATTTGCAGGAAAAAGCAAAATCCATTGAAGTAAAGTGGCTGGCAGAAAAGGAAGTGATCAATAAAATAAAGGAACTCAAAAAATCTGTTGACGAGATCCGCTTTCAAATTGAAAGGGAACAGTCTGCGGGAAATCTCCAGCGCGTGGCAGAGCTAAAGTATGGGCAGCTTCCTGATTTGTTAAAGCAGCTTCGGGGAGAAGAGCGAAAACTCTCTCGCTACCAAAAAAATCATCCCATCTTAAAAGAAGAAGTAGTAGAAGAGGATGTGGCACGTGTAGTATCGAGGTGGACGGGCATTCCGGCTACTCGTTTGATTGAAGAAGAGGCAAAGAAGTTGGAGAAAATGGACGAAACCCTGCGGAGAAGAATTATCGGGCAAGAAGAAGCGATTGGAGCCATCGCAAACGCCATTCGAAGAAGCAGAGCTGGCATTGGGGAAGAAAACCGTCCTCTAGGATCATTTATGTTCTTGGGGCCAACAGGTGTGGGAAAAACCGAAACCGCCAAGGCTTTAGCAGGGTTTCTTTTCAACGATGAAAACGCACTGGTTCGTTTGGATATGTCAGAATATATGGAGCGACACGCCGTATCCCGCATGGTAGGTTCTCCGCCGGGGTATGTGGGGTATGACGAGGGCGGCCAGCTTACAGAGAAAATCCGAAGAAGGCCTTATAGCGTGGTGCTTTTAGATGAAATCGAGAAAGCCCATCCCGAAGTATTTAACATGCTGCTTCAGATTCTGGAAGATGGCCGTTTAACTGACGCCAAGGGCAGAGTTGCCTCTTTTAAAAACGCCATTATTATTATGACTTCGAACATCGGATCTCAATTTATATCAGAAATGAATCCGCTTGGGTTTGTGGGCGAACAATCAAAGAGTGACAGCCGCAAAGAAGCGGTTAAAGATAAAGTAATGGCTGCTTTACGAGAGCAGTTTCGGCCCGAATTCCTCAATCGGGTGGACGAAGTTATCATTTTTGACTATTTGGGGAAACAAGAAATCAAGAAGATTGTGGAACTTGAGATGGCGAAAGTGGCAAAACGTCTCTTTGCGCAAGGAATTGAGCTGGAAGTAACAGAGAAAGCAAGGGAATTGTTGGCTGAACAGGGTTTTGATTCTGACCTTGGAGCCCGTCCCCTAAAGAGAGTCATTCAAAAGACAGTATTAAATCCTTTGTCGTTAAAGATTGTTTCTGGAGAGGTTGGACCAGGAGGCAAAATCGTCATTGGCGAGACAAAAGGGGAGATTGATGTTCAGGCGGCGTATGCTATGCCGAGTTTGAAAAAAGATCGCCTTGTCAGAGCCGAA
>ERZ1292623.902-Hain-H51-01um-R1-902-length-29981-cov-36_pt1 | contig 29981 bp, 39 predicted proteins | sample MGYA00564398_ERZ1292623 | MGnify/ENA primary metagenome ERZ1292623 (study PRJEB36523, sample SAMEA6512633) | groundwater metagenome | collected 2019-01-07 | study: AquaDiva: Metagenomics assemblies of 32 groundwater samples
GGGCGCTTTCTAGTAAAACATTGCATTAATTTCATCTGTGTAATCGCTATTTTCAATTCTCTGCCTTCTTTCTATTTCTTCTAGGCAGGCCTGTCTCTTGCTATTGAATATATCGTTTATTTCTCCAATAGGGTAATTTTTTATATCTGTCCCAGAATCTAATAATTGGTCAGCTATTCTATTAATTTCTTCTTTAAACTCTTCTACATCTTCTAAACTAAATACATGTTCTTTAGACACTCCTAACTTTAGATAATGAAAGATTGTTTTTGAAGGTATAATATTTTTCTTTTTATGTAATAACATATTATAGAATAGGGCTTGTCTTTCAAAATTTTCTCCTTTGTCAATGCTATTGCTAGTCTTATAATCTATAATAACAAATTCTGAACCTTCTTTTTTAGTTGCTTGTAGGTCTATAATTCCTTTTAGTCCTATTTTCATTATATCATTTTCTTTTAATGGGAAGCCACGAGTTTTATAATCTAGAACTATGAATTTGTTATTTTTCTTATTAATAAGTAGATTATCTATTCCGCCATGAAGTATGTTTCCATCTTTATCTTCAAACCACAATCCTTTTCTTGAGTTTCTCCATTCCTTAAGCAATTCTTCATTATCAAATAACTTCAAGTTAGCACATTCAGAATTATTGCATAGTTCGGGAGGTAGTTTATCTTTCTCCATAAACTTATCAAAATGTGTCTTTAATATTCCATCCATTCCACTTGGAAGACTTGGAAATATGCCTGCTGGCCTGCTCCAAACCTTATGAGTAGATAACCAGAAGCATCTAGAACATTCGTGCATAAGGTTTAATGTTGAGGGTGAAAGTTTGAATGTCATTTTATTTTTTCTTAAAAGGTATTGAAATCTCTCTCCTACAAAACATTAATAGTAGTCCTCCAATCCCCATTAGAATTGTATTATTTGTAATTAAACCATAAACGGCAAAAATTACTCCAAAGGAAAGTTGAGTAATATCTACAATTGAATCTAATTTGCTATTTTTTCTATCAGTGGTCTTTTTTATTTTCCTAGAGCCCATTTGAGTATACCTCCGCCTATAAATATCCATCCGAGATTATTGTTATTAGATAAAGTTATAATACCTAAGATAACTAGTATAACTGAAACTATATCTATACTACTTCTCATTTTTAACCTCAAAATCTTCATTTATTTCTTTTAATTGCTCTAAAGCATCTTCCAAATCTTCAACTAATTCTTTTGCTATTACTTTTGGCTCTGGTAACTTATCTAAATCATCAAGACTATCATCTTTAAGCCAGAATATATCTAAGTTAGTTTTATCTCTCCTTATTATCTCACTATAATCAAAACATTTGAATTTGTCTGTTTCTTTTCTTTTATGTCTATTTTCTGCATTATAACATTTAATGAAATCCTCTAAGTTTTCTAATTTTAGAGTACTCTCTTTAAGAGTAAAATGCATATTTGTTCTTAAATCGTAAATCCAAATCTTAGAAGTGCATGCTTCCTTTGAAGCTGGCTTTTTATCAAAGAAAAGTATATTTGCTTTAACTCCTTGAGCATAGAATAAACCTGTTGGAAGTCTTAATATTGTATGTAAATCACAAGTTTCCATAAGTTTCTTTCTTATTGTTTCTCCAGCTCCCCCTTCAAACAATACGTTATCTGGTAAAACAACGGCTGCTTTTCCGTTTATTTTTAATATGCTTCTTATGTGCTGTAAGAAATTAAGTTGCTTATTACTTGTTTTTGCCCAAAAATCATCACGAACAATTACTAAATCTTGTTTAGCAGTATTTCCTTCTTCCGTTATTATTGTTTCCGATGAAGCCTTTCCAAAAGGAGGGTTAGTTAAGATAATATCATAAATTGCCCCTGGATTTTTCTTTAGAGAGTCATCTAAGCTTATTGGATTTTCTTCCCCATTAATACCATGAAGATAAAGGTTCATGACACATAAACGAGCAGCCATGGCTACAATCTCATTTCCAGAGAAAGTCTTATGTTTCAATTCTTCTTTTTGGTCTCGGTCTAGTTTATTATTCTTTACAATATAATTATAAGCAGAAAGAAGAAAACCACCAGTTCCACAGGCAGGGTCATGAATTTTCATTCCTGGTTGAGGTCTCATGACTTCGACAATCATATTGATTAATGGTCTAGGTGTAAAATATTGACCTGCTCCTCCTTTTGTATCTGATGCGTTCTTTTCAAGCAATCCCTCATAGGCATCTCCCTTAACATCAGCTTCAAGACTTAACCAGTTTTCTTTCGCCCCGTTTCTCATTAAAAGTAAATATTCTTTGTAAATCTCTGGATTACTTAAATAATCTTTCAGCCAAGATTGTTTATTTAGTTGGCTTATTACAATTCTGTCAATTATGCAATATTTGTTAGGATATCTCATAGCTAAAATTGTTGATGCAATAGGAATAGCTACACCATGTAATTTTAATAGTTCAGATATCGATTCTACTATCTTATCCTCTTCCGCGAGTTTAAACGCTTTCTTAGTTATTATTTTAATGTTTTCTTCGGGTTCTCTCGTTGAGTTTTGTAGTTTAAAATTTCTAATTCTCAAAAAATCAGAATAAGATAGTTCTCTCTTATCACTTATTTCTCTGCTTAATTTATCGAACTCTTTTTCATACCATCTTAAGATTTCTTTTCTGTTCATTTCTCAGCCCAGTCTTTAGCAATAACTTCTGCCTGTTTCAAAACGGTTTCAGTAGCTGTTTGTTGCTTGTCTGGAGGATAATCATATTTTCTTAATATCTTTCTAACTGCAACTCTTAATTGTGCTTGAATACTTTCTCTTAAAGTCCAATCTATTTTAACATTGTTTCTTATTGTTTCATAAATTTCTCTTGCTATCTTTCTTAATGTTGGCTCTCCTAAAATTTTAACCGCACTATCATTTACTTCTAAAGCGTCATAAAACGCAATCTCGTCCTCACTTAACCCTAATTTCTTGCCCTCTTCAGCATCCTTGTTTATCTTTTTAGCTAAACTTATGAGCTCTTCTATTACTTGGGCTGTTTCTACCGCCTTGCTTGTATACTTTTTAATAGTTTTATCCAATAATTCTGCAAATGACCTTCCCTTGACAATATTCTTCTTTGAGATAAGTCTTATTTCATCCATAAGTAACTTCTTCAATGCTTCAAATGCTAAGTTTTTTTGAGGCATGTCTTTAACTTCTGCTAAGAAATCTTCCGATAAAATTGCTAAGTTTGGTTTATTCAATCCTACTGATTCAAATATATCAATAACTCTGTCCGATATTACTGCTTTAGATACTATTTGTCTTATTGCTGAATCTAATTCTTCTGTTTCCTTGCCTTTAACTAAAGTTATCTTCATAATTCTTGATTTGACTAACTGGAAAAATCCGACTTCGCCTCTTATATCCATAGCTTTTTCATTAGGTACTGCAAGAGCAAAACTTTCTAGTAATTTCTTAGAATGTTTAAGAAATCTTTCTTTACCTTCTTTTTGTTTGAATATATGTTCCATAGCATCAGGAATAATTGCTAAAAGCTCATTTATGGGTTTATTCAATTTAGATTTATACTCAAATCCATGCAACAAATTAGATACTACTTCATATTCAGACATCATTAGTTCAACTGCTCTTTCTTGGTCTAAAACAGGTTTGCCTTCTCCACCGCTTGCAGTATAATTCTTTAATGCTTTCTTTAATTCATAAGCAATACCTATGTAATCTACAATTAAACCTCCCTTTTTGTCTTTGAAAACTCTATTTACTCTTGCTATTGCTTGCATTAAACTATGTCCCCTCATTGGCTTATCTAAATACATTGTATGCAAAGAAGGAACATCAAAACCAGTAAGCCACATATCTCTTACAATTGCAATCTTTACAGGATTTTCAGGGTCTTTGAAATCTTCTCCTAATTTCTTTCTTTTTGTTTTATTTCTAATATGTTCTAACCATTCTTTTGGGTCTGTTGCAGAACCAGTCATTATTACTTTTATTTTTCCTTTTGAATCATCTGAATTATGCCAATCAGGTCTTAATTTTATTATCTCATTGTATAAATCAACACAAATTCTTCTCGACATACAAACAATCATTGCTTTACCATCCAATACATTTAATCTATTTTCATAATGATTAACAATATCTTTTGCAATTCTTTTCATTCTTTCAGAACTTCCAACAACTGCTTCCATTCTTGCCCATTTGCTCTTTAATCTTTCCTTATAATCTTGTTCTTCGCCTTCGGTTATTTCTTCAAAATTAGGGTCAATTTTTAATCTCTCTTCATGCTTTATTTCAAGTTTAGCTAATCTACTTTCATAATATATCTTAACTGTTGTTTTGTCTTCTTCCGATTGCTTTATATCATAAACATCTACATATTTACCAAAAACTAATTTTGTATCCCTATCTTTCTTTTCGATTGGTGTTCCAGTAAAGCCAATAAATGAAGCATTGGGTAGTGCATTTCTCATGTGTCCTGCAAATCCATCTATAAAGTCATATTGGCTTCTGTGTGCTTCATCAGCTATAACTACTACATTCTTTCTATCTGAAAGTAAGGGAAATTTTGTTCCTCTTTCATCTGGGAAAAACTTTTGAATTGTAGTAAATACAATTCCTCCAGAAGAAACTTTAAGCAATTTCTTTAATTTCTCTCTTGAATCTGATTGAACAGGTTCTTGTCTTAACAAATCTTGACATTTTATAAAATTGTTATATAGCTGGTCGTCTAAGTCATTTCTATCAGTTAAAACCACAATTGTTGGATTATCTAAAGCTAAAACAATTTTACCAGTATAGAAAGCCATTGTTAAACTCTTACCAGAACCTTGAGTATGCCAGACAACTCCTGCTCTTTTATCTCCCTTTGTTGCTTTTATGGTATTTTCAACTGCTTTATTTACTGCGTTGTATTGATGATATGCAGATAATTTTTTACTAATCTTAGCAACATTGTTTTTTGCGTCTCTTTCTTTCTCAAAGACGATAAAACTTCTTATTAAATCAATTAAAACTTCATGTTTAAGCATTCCTTTAATTAATAATTCTAAACCTTCCATTACTTTCTTAGGTTTTTCTCCGTTAATTGTCTTCCAAGGAGTAAATCTTTCTCTTCCAGATGTTATTGTTCCAGCATACGTTTCTGCTCCATCACTAATAACTAATATTTCGTTAAATCTGAATAAAGAAGGAATTTGAATTTTATAAGTCTCTATCTGGTTAAAAGCATTATTCATAGTTGCATCTTCATCAGCAGGATTTTTCAATTCAAATAGAACTAAAGGTAATCCGTTAACAAAAATTAAAATATCAGGTCTTCTATTATAATTTTCTTCAATTATTGTAAATTGGTTTATGGCTGTAAACTCATTATTCTTTATGTTATCAAAGTCAATAATCTTAATTTCCTCATGGACAATCCTCCCGCTCTTTCTAAATTCAACATTTACTCCCTCAGTTAAAAGTTTATGAAAATGTTGGTTGTTTAACTCCAACTTTTGACTTTCAGTTCTTATAATCTTTTTAACTGCCTCTTCCCTTACTTCTTCAGGAACATTAGGATTTATTCTCTTAATAGCCTTTCTTAGTCTTTCAACAAGAACAACTTCCTTGTAATTCTTCCTTTCTCCATTTCCCCCTTCAGATGCAGGGGCAATATTAGGACCATAAACGTGTTCATATCCTTCAGATTTCAGCATTTCTAATGCATTATTCTCAACAGCTTCTTCATTTATCAAGCTTTTAGGCATATTAGTTTAAGGTTATAGGGCTTTTTAACTTATTTGTCTAATAAATTTAGAGATTATTAACAAAAATCAAAGTATTCCATAAATAATGTGCAATTAATGGAGGGATTATACTTTCTGTCTGCAGATATAAAATTCCATAAACTAAGCCAGTTATAATATGAATTTTACTAGCATAATCTCCATGAGAAAGAGTAAATAGAAATGCCTGAGAAATTATTATAACTCCTAACATGATATAGCCATTTAATTTTGAGAATTTTAATCTAAGAGTTGCTATTGAAATCAATGGCAGGAAAGCAAGAAGAAAAACTAATCCTTCTTCTTTTATAGAAAACGTGCCTATGTGCATTAAGTAATAATAAATAAAATTTGGTAGAATAAAGGCAAATCCAATAATCAAGGGAATAATGAAATCAATCTTGAAAATCTTTCTTTTCTTCAAATTAATAAAATATTGTAATATTATTCTTCTATAAACTATTTCTTCTAATAATGGAGTTAAACCTAAGCTGAATATTATTGTACTGATTAAGTCTATTTTTTCAGTTTCTGGTTTATAAAAAAATAAACCTATGCTAAAGTAGGTTATTATCGTAAGTGTTCCAATAATTGACCAAATAATTATTTTTCTTCTAGTAGGTTTTTCATCTTTTTTAGGAAAACTTCTAAATAAAATATAGAGCAGTATAAACGAGATACATAAACCAATAAAACCCAATAAATAAGATTTCATAATCAGTCCTCTTTAGTGTCTTCAATAATCTTAGCTTCTTTTTCGTAATATTTAGCAATTTCTTTATGGTCGAATGTTCTTGCTATGTGTGCAATTTGTTTTTTTGAACGTATCTGTTCTAAATCTTGTCTTTTTCTTTTATCCCTTTGCCAATTTCTAATAGAATCAATAATTTTACTGAAACCTACCTCAATTTTTGTTAAAGCTAATTCTAAAATATTCATTTTATTATAACATTTTTCATTTTAACTTGTGAACCATCCAAGCTTAACGGCTATTATTGATAAAACATAGAGGGCAGAAAATATAGTCAAGACAATCCAAAAGAATGCTCTCTTTTCTCTAATAATTAAAGCTTCCAAACATAAAACAAATAGCATTAGCACCAAAGCAAAAGAAGGCATTAAAAGGAGAACATTTAATGTGTCCAAGTTATCAATAACAATTTTGCTTGAAATAGTAATGAACGCTAAGATTGCAGTAAAAATTCCCAAGAATTCAATAAGTTTTATGTTTTGTTCTTTTTTAAAATCTTCAAAACCTTTTTTAGTCACTTCTAAAGATTCCTGCAAGCCATTCAATTCTTTTTTTATAGCTTCAGAATCCTTTCTTGGTTCTAAAGTAGAACTAATTTCATCCTTATTTTCGGGCGAAATAAAATTGGTCAAAGTAAAATTATCTTTACTTTTGCTCATCTTTTTTATTCTCCTTTTCTTTTTTTCCAATTCCAAATTCTTCTTCACTTAAATCCAATACTTTAACATTTAGAAATATGGTATTTCCACAGTTTGTACAAACAATAGGGACGCTCGGCAAAACTGGTCCTCCGATAATAAGCCCGCCACCAAATCCATCCATTAAAAAATCATTAGTAAAACCTCCAGCCAATAAGAAATTATTATTAGTGCATATAGGACATTTTAAATCTTCTTTTGTCTTTCTCTTTATAGCTTCATTTATCTTTTTTATAATTTGGTCTGTTTTTTCTTTTGATAATACCATATTATTCTTAATTTTAGGTAGTTTATAATTTTACCCTTATCTCTCCAGACATAAGTTTAGGAAGAAGAGAATCTCGGATTTGTGAAAGATTTCTTGTTTCAATAATATTAATTGAACTTTTGTTTTTAATATAATTTATTATTCTATCGAACTCCGTCAACTTTTCTTTATCAGGCATAGCAAATTTGAAATTTAATATTGCGTCTTCTGGTAAAGCAAGAACCGTTGTTCCAGTAGCAAATCCTGTGGCTCGCTCTCTGAATTCCTTAGTTTGAAGTAGGTATGATAAAAAATGTTTTGGCAAAATTTTATCTTTATTAATAAATCTAATGACGTAAATATGGTGTGTAAATATAATTTTATCATTTCCTAAATCTGATGGAACAATTAAACAACTCCCCAAAATCTCCCTTTTTTGAGTTATATCGGTGTTTGCAATTATTAAATCTCCTGGTTGAACCAGATTTCTTTCTCTATAGTTTCCAGAATAGAATTTTAGACCATCGTATCTAAAATGATTATTTGGAGCGATATTTCCTAAATTAATCATAGGTATTCCCGTTGTATTAAGTCCGCTTCCTTTGTAAGAGAGCCCTCTCTCAACAACGATGAAATCTCCAAGTTTGACATCTTTCCAATTCTCTTTTCTCTCATCAATAAACCATTTCTTAAATAATGCCTGCCCGATTGCTTCAAGGGTTTTGTTCATCTTTTGATTGAGTTCTATTTTTGAGTCTAAGTCTGAGAGGATTTTTGCTATGGCTTGCTGTTCTTTGATTGAAGGAAGACAAAATTCAAATCTAAATATCGAACTAAGTGTAATGCTTGCCTGATTAGCACTGCCTTGTGCACCAGAAATTAAATAATCTGAAAAATCTTGATTTCTTAGTCTATAAAAAAGGAAGCTATTGTCTAATGTTGAATTTACGGGTCTTAAAATAACCGCATTTTGATTTAGTAAAGCTCCGTCTCCTTCAGCAGGTATTTTTATGACTTTACCTACAATTGATTTTGGATTACTTGGCCAAGAACCCACCGTTGCAATAACCACATCTTCTGATTTTAACTTTACTTCATTATAATTACTTAATTTATTAAAGTCTAATCTATTACAGTTATTTAAGTCAATAGACTTATCTGTAAAATTACTAACTCTTATTATTGGATGCCCTGCATCTTGAAATTCTGAAGATTTAAAAGCAAATCCTTTTCTGTGAATTATTTTATCTGCTAGTTTTACAATCTCCCAGTCTTCAGGTATTTTTCCTATTTCAGTTTGCTTGAATTTTGTTTGTGTTATCATTTTTATTTTTACTCCTCAATAGTCCATTTAACGTGTAAAATCTCTTTAGTAGATAAATCGTATAATACCTCTCCAGAATATTTTGCATTTTTATCTAATTCCGCCTCAAATTCTACTTTGATAAAACGCAAATTATCTAAATCAAGTATTTCTCCATCTTTTTCATTAGACATTATTAGCCCTATATCTTCAAGGTCTTTATCTGTACAAAACTCTATTTCTTCACAAGGTTTAGTTAATTTGAGATTTTTAAATGGAATTCCATCTTCATCTAATATCCAATTCTTAATCTTTTCCTCAAAAATATTTACATTAGTAAGAATATATTCTTTTAATTTTCTCTCCTTAAACATGTAAATCTTTTCAAGCTCCTTCTTTAAATCTTCGTACTTGTACACAATATTTATAATCTTTCCAGTTTTTTCTGAAGCTAAATTGATTTCTTGAATTTCATTATTTTTAGGAAAATCATCTTCATTTTGAGTCAGAAAAATTACCGAGGCATATTCTCTAAAATCTTGACAACAGATACATTCCCAGATTATTGAATCTTTCAAATTTCTGTCTCCTTTCTTATGGAATGGCTTTTCATGATTGATTGCTTTTTTGAGAACCTTCTCAAAAATATCCTTTTTCTTATTATCTTCTATATATAAGAATAAGAAACTTGGATTTTTTTCTATTAAACCTTTTAGATATTTTTTGTAATCATAATCTTCCCTAAATTTCAAATCTAATCTGTCATTAATTAATATTTCCATGTGATTAAATTGCAAAACTTTCTCTTTTAGGTAGTCTAAGTCTGAATTAAAGTCTTTATTTTTATAGTAGAAATGTTCTTCAAAAGTTATTTCAGGTATTCCAAATAAGATTTCTTTCTTTAAATTGTTCTTTTCCAGAAAATCTATAAACTCTCTAAAATCACTTCTAGAACTCAGAATTGAATAAATCTTATCTGATTGATTTCCTTCTCTTAAAAAATTTGTATCTAATATTATCAAAGTTTTACTGTTTGTCATCCTTTGAAATCTCCAAGAGTTTTAATTTTCTTTTCTTCAAAGTGCAGGATTTTTAACATTTCCAGTTCATCATTCTTCTTTGTTGCTACTGCTTTAATTTTTATTCTTTTATCTAAAATTCTCCTAATTACTTCTGAATCTATTTTGTCCTTAAATTCTACTGGAACTGCAGTTTCTCCGCCTTCAAGAGAGAAACGATATTTTTCTTTATCTAAATCAACTGCTCTTAATTTACCAAAAAATTCCTCTTCAAAATATTCTATCTTTATCTCGCTTTCTAGCTCAGTCAATCTATCTCTAAATAATGATTTGTCATCAAAACTAATTTCTGTATTAAATTGCGGATTTCTTTTTGAGACAATCTTTATTTTATCGCCCTCTTTTTCTAAAGGGTCAGATAAATGTTTAATATATTGAGCAATTTTAATATTATTAACTATATTTTCAATATTAATTTGTGTTTTAGGTATCTGTCTTTCTTCCTTCTTTTTATTTCTATTCATAATGTAGTATGTAAACAAGGCAGTTATACAACCAGAGAGAACATCTTGTATGATTTCTTTATTAAGAATTATGGAGATTATTTCTTCAAATGAACCTCTCTTAAGTTTTAGGTATATATTAACTTCTGGCTCTTCTTTAAAACCTCTCTGATTATAATATTCCGATACTAACTCTTTAATAAGGTGTTCTGTGGATTTTAGCTGGGAAGTTAGTCTTGATATTTCCATCTGCCCATCAAAAGAAGGACCATCGTAAATAATTTCTAATTCATCCTTATTGGAAAGAAAGTTTTTATCTAAGTCAATTTTTCTTTCACTCATGATTTACTCCCTCAGTATTACTTTCTTTTTTTCTAAATCTATTATAGACTTCTTTTATCCACCTTCCAAGCCCAAAAACTTTAATGATTAAGGCAAAAAGAGTTATTGAAATTAGGCTAATTGAAATTTTTATAGGAAAGAATTGATTTTCTATCTTTTCAAAGTAATTTGAGATATTATAGTAGTTATTATTTATATCTTGTAAATATTGCTTTTCTCCATAATATTTTAATTGTTCTGTTAAATTTTCTATTACAAAGTCTTTTTCTGTTAATTGCCCAGTTAAGTTGGCAATTATATTTTCTTTTTCACTTAATGTCTTATTTGCTGATAAAATTATTCCCTCTAATTCAGAAATCCTTACTTCTTTTAAATTAATTATTCCATTTAATTCTGATGCCTTGGTATTTAATTTATCTATTTCTGCTTGCTTCTCATTTCCCCCGTTTAAAGAGCTAAATATTGGAATCATTGCTGAAAAGAAGATTATCAGAAAGAATATAGCAAATATGGAAGCGATTATCTTTTCAAAATCCATTGATTGTCCTTTATTATTCATTTTAATTTTAGACCTACCTCTGATGCAATTATCTGTGTAGCCCCCTCTTTAGAAACCAAACCAGATAATTTAGTTATTTTGGCTTGAATCATTTGTTCTACTTCTGTTGTTGAGATTTTTAATTTTTCTGAGATAGACTCTATTAAATTATCTACTTTAGAATAGCGTGCTCTTTTTTTGTTAATCTTATTTAATTCTGAAAGTATTTCAGTAGGTGTAAAAACTTTAAATCCTTTAATTGCATTTTCTAGTCCAATAAAGTCTCTTTTATTCCAAGTAATAAAACAGTCTATTTGATTTTCTAAAATGGCTTGAGTTTGAATAGTATCTCCAGATTTAGTTTTAAATTTAATAGCAGTTTCTATAAGTTCGTCTATCCAATCTTGAGAAAATTTCGATACGGTAATCTGTTTTTTATTAATTGATAATGGGAGGGGATTTATTATCTTTTTCCAAGACCTTCTTATCTGATACAGAAGTGAATATGCTTTATCTTTGTCTTTAGTTCTTCTAATCATTGCAGAACCTAGCTCAAGAAAAGTAAATATGGATGTAAAAAAATATATTTCTTTGAGATTATTGCTCAATATATATTCCATAAAATCTTTTGAATCTTTATGATTGGGCTCATTATCAATTTCTGAAGCAACAATTACATCAGTATCAATTGCGATGTTCTTCATTTTTAATACCTTCTCCTGAAAGACACCCTCGTCCTTCTTCTAGAGGGAACTCTTGCTACAAAAGAAACTCTTCTTCCGCTAGCTCTAAAGGATACTCTCCTATTTATAGTTCTTCTTGCCAAAAAACTTACTCTTCTTGCCATACTATTTTTTCCTAGGATATAAATTTAATATTGTTTCAACTTTACCCTCTAAGTTATTTATTTTTTTATCAATAGAATCAATTTTTGCATTTATCTTTTCTAAATCTTCTCTTTTACTCTTCATCCAGTCTTTTAGTAGCGGAATAATTTGAATTATTAATGCGACTATTCCAATAGCAATCACTATTTTATCTGCATAAGTTATGCTGTTATTAAAATCATCAAGGAAATATGCAATTCCCATTCCTAGTACAAATGCTAACAATGGGTTAGCTCCTAAAAATCTCAACTGTGGGATATTATAAATTATTAGAGCAATTACTCCTCCAGCAACAACAATTCCTATTCCGCTTAATTGAATTAATCCAATCATTTTAAATCCTCCACCCCAAACCTTCCAAATTCTTTTTAATTTCTTTTTCCAACTTATCACTTTCCTTGAATTGTTCTGCTAATTCAGAAGTAAGACGCTTCATTTTATCATTAAATGGCTCTGCATCTTCTTCCTCTGCTTCCGTGCCTACATAACGCCCAGGGGTTAAAATGTGTTCATGCTTTCTTATTTCATCAAGTTTTACAGATTTACAAAAACCTTCAATGTCTTCATATTTACCAGCAGTCTTTTCTCCTCTCCAAGAATGATATGCTGAAGATATTTTCTTTAAGTCTTCTTCTGTTAGTTCCTTGTGTCTTCTATCAATCATCTGTCCTAATTTACGAGCATCAATAAAAAGAACTTCTCCGCTTCTATTTCTAAACTTATGATTTTTCTTATCTCTTGAAATAAACCATAAACAACAAGGTATCATAGTATTGTAGAACAACTGACCTGGTAAGGCAACCATACAATCAACAATATCTGCTTCTACAATGTTTTTTCTTATTTCTCCTTCTCCTGAAGTATTAGAAGACATAGAACCATTAGCAAGAACAAATCCTGCTGTTCCATTAGGTGATAAATGATGAATGAAATGCTGAACCCATGCGAAGTTAGCGTTTCCTGTTGGTGGAACTCCATATTTCCATCTTATGTCTTCTCTCAATTGCTCTCCTTTCCAATCGCTATCATTAAACGGAGGATTTGCAATAATAAAATCTGCTTTCAAGTCTTTATGCTGGTCATTAAGATAACTATCTCCCCATTGAATGTTTGCATCTATTCCTCTAATTGCTAAATTCATCTTTGCAAGTTTCCATGTTGTTTGATTGCTTTCTTGTCCGTAAACTGCAATGTCTCCTATCCTTCCACCATGTGCTTCTACGAATTTTTCACTCTGAACAAACATTCCGCCAGAGCCACAGCATGGGTCGAATATTCTTCCTTTATAGGGTTCTAACATTTCTACAAGAAGTTTAACAATACTTCTAGGAGTATAAAACTGTCCGCCTTTCTTTCCTTCTGCATCTGCAAATTGCCCTAAAAAGTATTCATAAACTCTACCAAGAATATCTTTACTTCTGTTATTTTTATCGCCTAAGCCGATTGTTCCTATAACATCAATTAATTCACCTAATCTTTGTTTGTCTAAAGCAGGTCTTGAATAATCCTTAGGTAAAACTGCTTTAAGTGAAGGATTGTCTCGTTCTATTGCGTCCATTGCATCATCTAAAATTTTTCCTATTGTTGTTTGTTTAGCACTCTTTTGTAAATAATCCCATCTTGCTTCAGGAGGAACCCAAAAAGTATTTCTTGCCTTATATTCATCTATATCCTCTGCATCTGCTAACTTATCTTTTTTTAATTCTTCATATACTTCCTTAAATGCGTCAGAAATATATTTTAAAAAAATTAAACCTAAGACTACATGTTTATATTCCGCAGCGTCCATATTATTTCTAAGCTTGTCTGCTGTTTGCCAAAGCTTTTGTTCGAAGCCAAGGTCTGAGCCGTTTTGATTATCTTTACTCATTTTGTTTATTAAAATAGGCTCGAGAATGTATAAAAATCTATCTTTACAGGTAATTCTTCCCTTTATCCAAAAAGCCCTTAGATTTTAGATGATTAACTATGGCAGACCTTACAGCGTCTGCTTCGCTGTATCTTGGAAAGTCTTTCTTTCTGTCTTTTGCAAGATTCTTTAGAGCTTCCAGGACTTCTTTAGGAACTCTTGTTGCTACAATTTCAGGATACTTATTTTCTTTCATTTGGGTGTTAATTTGTAAATTTATATGGATATTTAAATGTTTTGCTTTTATAACATCTGTAAACATATAGAAACTAAAACGAACATTTATATACCCTAACTACTCTGAATCTAGTACACCATGAAGCCAAAAGCTCGAGGTGATAAGCTTGGCGAAGGCTCAATGAAGCCAAACCAAGAGGTGATAACCCAAGGGGGAAATCTCGCAAATTTTTCTGACAATGTAACCTTTCTTACTCCTGTGCATGAATCTTTGAAAATTAAAGGAAAGTTGATGTATAGTGAAGGAGACCAAGCATGGAATACTTTAAGATTAAAAAAGGAAATATTAATGCAGTATCCGCATTTGAAAGATAAGAGTGCAAGTAATTTTATTTATCTTATGGAATTGCACAGAAACTTTGATGAATTAAAAAAGCAAATTGAAACACTTGAGAAAGAGAACTCTCTTATTCCAATAATATTCTTTCTTGGGAAGGAGAATAATAAAATGTAAAATATATTTTTATCGTCGGTAAATATTTCTCCATAGAAAAATATATATACTTCATCATCGTGAGAAAGAGAAGAAATGCATCATGTCTCTTTGTGAAAAAAGAGTTTGGTGTTAAGATAGTGGACTTTTCGTCCTACATTCGGTTGGGGCGGTTCAAAATTGTTTCATCTTCGTTAATAAAACGAGGATGCAATAAAACCTCCTCGTTCGGTGCGGGCGCTTTCTAGTAAAACATTGCATTGATTTCATCTGTGTAATCGCTATTTTCAATTCTCTGCCTTCTTTCTATTTCTTCTAGGCAGGCCTGTCTCTTGCTATTGAATATATCGTTTATTTCTCCAATAGGGTAATTTTTTATATCTGTCCCAGAATCTAATAATTGGTCAGCTATTCTATTAATTTCTTCTTTAAACTCTTCTACATCTTCTAAACTAAATACATGTTCTTTAGACACTCCTAACTTTAGATAATGAAAGATTGTTTTTGAAGGTATAATATTTTTCTTTTTATGTAATAACATATTATAGAATAGGGCTTGTCTTTCAAAATTTTCTCCTTTGTCAATGCTATTGCTAGTCTTATAATCTATAATAACAAATTCTGAACCTTCTTTTTTAGTTGCTTGTAGGTCTATAATTCCTTTTAGTCCTATTTTCATTATATCATTTTCTTTTAATGGGAATGAGATAGTTTCTTCACAAACATGATTTTCATGAGAATCGATTATCTTAATTCCATTCAGCATTGCTTTAATATAATCTATTTGATTTAGAGTATTACCTTTCAAATCTTTATGTATATTGAGATTATGGCTTTCCCATTTTTCTATTAAATGCAAACAGGCCGTATCTTGGTCAATATCTTTTTTTGCATATTTTTCAAGACAATCATGAACTATTTTTCCAGAAAGACCATAACATACAGGCACCTTAGTATCATCTGGGACTTTAGCAATGTATGTAAGGTAAAATAACAAAGGGCTTTGATAATATACATTTAGACTAGATGGAGATAAATTGAATTCAATCTTGTTTTCTTTCTCTTTTTTCAACACCATATATTTTTAGAGAATTTTGGGCTTATATATTCAATCATTGCATCTTGAACACAAGAAAATCAAAGATTTTCTGTGCAGAAAAATCCTTAAAAGATTTTTCATGCATCCTAACTTCAAGATGTCAAGACTTTTCAAGTCTTGAGCACATTCAAGAATCAGAGATTCTTGATGATATTCAATTCTTGATACTAGCATAATTTATAAACTTTATCCGTTAAATTGGATCATGCAGGTAAAAAAGAGTAGTTTATGGACTAGTATTGTGGTAATAGCAATTGTTATTGCGGGAATATATTTTATAAATGCTGGAAATGATGATAAAAGCATGGCCAAAGTTAAATTGGAGACAAATTATGGAGATATTGTTATTGAACTTTATTCTGATATGCCTCTAACTTCAGAGAACTTTGAGAAACTTGTTAATGAAGGTTTTTATGATGGAATTGTTTTTCATAGGGTTATTGATGGTTTCATGATTCAGGGAGGAGATCCAAAAGGAGATGGTACTGGAGGACCAGGATACACAATAAAAGATGAATTTACACATTCTGGAGGAAATAGGAACATAAGGGGAACGATAAGCATGGCGAATGCTGGTTCTAATACTGGGGGAAGTCAATTTTTCATTAATTTAGTAGATAATAATTTCTTGGACAAAAAACATCCCGCATTTGGAATTGTTGTCTCAGGAATGGATGTTGTTGATGAAATTGCAAAGGTTGAGACTGATGGAAATGATAGGCCTATTGAATCTGTAATTATAGAAAAAGCAAGTTTGATTTGACAATATCAAAAATAAAATTTCATTGAATCTATGGTTTGTGAGGTTGGGTTTTAAATCTTACTATAGAAAAATAGAGAAGCAAACCTTAAATAGATTGTAATATAATAATTGGTATGAATAAAAGGATGATTGTAGGGATTATAATCGCACTATTGGTTGTAATTGGAGCTTTCTACTTTTTACTTAATAAGGAATCAAGTAATGCTGTACCTGCCCCTTCATCTGGATTGAATATTGAGATTAAAGATTTTGCTTTTTCACCATCAACATTGAATGTTAAGGTAGGAGATAGAGTAACTTGGACTAATTCAGATTCTGCCCCCCATACAGTTACTTCTGATTCGGGTGGCGAATTAAGCTCTGGAACTATCTCTGCTGACGAGACATATTCTCATACTTTCACGAGTGCTGGAACTTATAATTATCACTGCCAATTCCATACTGGAATGAAATCTAAAGTTATCGTTGAATAAAATGAAGAGCAAAAATAAGTTAGATTTTAGAAAGATTCTATATATTATCTTGTCAATTGCTGTTGTTATTCTTATTTTTTCTTTTTTTGATTACCTTGTGCATCAATTAAGTGCCGAATATTCTGTTCCAGACTATTATTTTAATAATAAGATAATTTATGGATGTTTGTGGGGTTTTATTTTTTATTTTTTTCTTAGGAAATGGAAGGCGAGCCCCATGTTTAAGTCTGCAGTATTTTCCTTCCTTATTGCTACTGTTCTACAAATAAGATATTTTTATGAGGGATATTCTTTAAAGTTTGTAATTGAGTTTTTGTTTTATCATTTTTTCATTTTGTGGGTTGTTTCTTATTTTGTTTTTAGAATGTTAAACCGCTTTGTATGAAAGGTTTTTATACGGGCTTGAATTGTCTAATGTATGGGATTGAGAGGGTTTGGGGTTTTTGTTCTATCTGTTATTTTGTTTGTAGTCCTGACTTTGGGTATGATTGCCGGAAGCTTGAATGTATTTCTCTCCGCAGGAGTTTATCAAGACGCATTTGAGGAAGCAAATGTATATTCTTTTGTTGAAAAGCAGTTTATCGGAAATGAGCTGGGATTAAATTTTGTCAAGGGAGGGGTAAAGGGGGCAGTTGACAGCACTCTGGAACAGGTTTTGGATTACATTAATGGAGATACAAATGAAATAGTTTTGATTATTGATGGAAATGAAATAAAAAAGTTTTTTGAGCAGGAAGTGACTAAGTTTCCAGTATGCACAGAAGAAGAATCTGCTTATGTTGGAGGGGAAGTAAAATGCAGACCCGCCTCCTTGAATAGTTCGCAGTTTTTGGAGCAGGTATTAGTTGAGGAAAATATAAAAATAGTTGAAAGTCAAGAAGTTGATTTGCTTGAAGTTTTTGACAAAGAGAAAAATATTGACAAATTGAGAAATGGAGTATCGTATTATAAGTTTGGTCTCTGGGCTTTGCCTATTATTGCTGTTATTTTAGTGTTGCTTGTATTTTATATTTCTGGAGAGAGCAAGAGAATGGCATTGTTCTTCTCTGGAGGTGCCTTGATATTTTCAGGCTTGATTGGCATTTTTGGAGGAAGTTATTTTGAGAACTTTCTGCTTGGAAAAATGAATGGGCTTGAAGGAAGCATATCTGCTCTCGTTCAATCTCTTCTCGATTCATTTGTAGCAAGATTGTTAGTAATAGGATTTATGCTTGGAGTTATAGGTATTTTGTTTTATCTTGCAGGGTTTGTTGCTTCACCTAAAAAGAAATAATTACATTTTAGGATTTAACATGTCGACTCTTAGGAATAAATAGATTATTGCTATAAATATTGAGAATGAGGCGATTATCAAACCTAAGGTACTGTCTGTTTTTGAGCTTGTGCCTATTACTGAACCTGTTATGTTTGAAAGAAAAAGGGAAGATATGATAAAACCAGCCCCAGCAGTTATTTCAAAAACTCTTTCCAATTTCTTTTTCTTTTCTTTCTTTATTGCAAGATTCTCTATTACTTTGTAGCTCATAGTTTTTTTAATAAATAGGATTATTTAAGCTTATAGATTTTTTAGGAAAGTGGCAGTTTTCTTAGGTGAAAGGTTTAAATATTCAATATTTCTGAGAAAGCAATGCGATTAAGTGAGAAGACAAAGGCAGGATTTTATTTTGTGTTTAGAGTGTTAGTTGGACTTATGTTCTTACAGCATGGGGCCCAGAAATTATTTGGAGCATTTAATGGACCTGGACTTGCAGGATTTGCGGGTTTTGCTGGAATACCTATTTGGCTTGCAGGAGTAGTAGGGGTAGTTGAATTTGTTGGAGGAATATTTATAGTTATAGGATTATTCACAAGAACATCTGCAATTGTATCTACTATAAACTTGATAGTTGCTTTGATATTGGTGCATTTCCCTAATGGTACGATACCAGTGATGAATGGTGGAGAGTTGGCAATAGTGTATATTGCGGCTTTCCTTGTATTGATAGCTAATGGTTCAGGAAGATGGGCAGTTGATAATTTGATTAGAAGATAGACTTTTATACCATTCTTCCGATTTAATGCCGTGATATTTCAAATAATTGCAAAGGATAGAAAAAGCAAAGCAAGAACAGGCACCTTGAATACAAAATCTGGAAAAATTGAAACTCCTTTTTTCATGCCTGTTGCAACTAAGATGACTGCAAAATTTGTTTCTCCAGATGATTTTGAGAAGATGGGTGCAAAAGCAGTGATAAGCAATGCTTTCATATTGAGTTTGAAGCCTGGAACTAAAATAATAAAAAAGGCTGGAGGAATTGGAAAAATGATGGCTTGGAATGGCATTAATTTTACAGACTCTGGAGGTTTTCAGATGTATACTAAATCTTTATACATTGGAAGTGATGAAAATGGTGTTAGATTTAGGGATCCTTTTGGTGGGAAAGAATATTATGTAACTCCTGAAAAAGATATGCAGATACAGCTTGATATCAATAGTGATGTTGCGATGTGCTTAGATAGTATGCCTTTAATTGAAAATTCTAAAGGAGATATAAAGAAAGCAGTTGAGAAAACTAGCAAATGGGCAAAAAAGTGCAAGGATTATCATGATAAAATGCAGAAAAAGATAAAACTTGAAAATAAGCAGATATTATTTGGAATAATTCAGGGAGGAATACATAAAGATTTGAGGGAAAAATCGGCTCGAGAATTGGTAAAATTAAACTTTTTAGGATATTCAATAGGAGGTTTAGCTCTAGGAGAGCCAAAAAAAGAGGAGTATAAGATGATTGAAGTTTGTAAGAAGATAATTCCTAAAGAGAAACCTGTTTATTTGATGGGTGCTGGGCATCCATTAGAGTTGCTTGAAGCTGTTTCGAGAGGAGTAGATATTTTTGATTCTAGATTTCCAACAAGAAATGCAAGACATGGGAGCATTTACATTTGGAAAGGTAAAATAAATTTAATGAATAAGAAGTATGAAAATGACCTCTCTGCTATTGATAAGGAATGTGATTGTTTCTCTTGTAAAACATATACAAAGGCGTATATAAGATATTTATTGAAACAGGGAGAGGGAACAGGATATAGATTAGCGAGCATACACAATTTGCACTTTTTACAATCAGTTATGAAGAAAGCTCGGGAAGAGATTAAGAAGGGAAAGTTTGACAAATTGCTTAAAGAATTTAGGAAAAATTACAAAGAATAGGTTTAAAAAATAGGTTTTTGTGCGTTTCTCATGAACAATTGCCAAGATGTTGGTCCAGAAACTAGATTTATAATAGATAGCTGTGCTTTTGATGCTTTCAACGACAATAAACCTTCCCTTAGATACCAATTGGAGCATTTTCTTGATCCTGAAGCAGATAGGAAAGAGATATGTGGGTCGGTTAAGTCATATCTTGAAGCCTTAAGTGCGACTTTAGACTTTTCAAGAGCAAGAGAGATGGTTTTTTTGGGATCTGTTTTGGATGAAAGGGCTTGTTTTTATGACATTGTCAAGAACAGAGTGAAAGCAGTCAAGACAGGTTTTCCAAGAAAAGCGAAGAGTGAGCCATTAACAGAAGATTTTGGATCTCTGATGAAACATGCGGAGAGGTTTATGGAAGTTTTCAGAGAAGCTAATGCACTTATGCAAAGAAGAAGATTTTCTGTAAATGAATTTTGTGCTTTACAAAGAACAATTTATGATTTTACCTTAAATCTTGCAAGAAGCGTGCATACTTACACGAGAGGTAAAGATAATTTGCCTACTCTAGGAGAAATTGCTGAGACAGATAGAAAAATAATGGCTAGTGCCGCAGCTTTGGCATTAAAGAATCCTGTCGTGATAATCTCGAAGGATAGTGGAATTATAGGACGTAATAGAACTAATGTACAAAGTTCTCTTGAGAAGATTGTTCCCCATCTTAGGACAGATCCCTGTTCTAGAACTCATAAAGGGTTGAATATAACCCTTCCCTTCTCTATTGGGGTATACAATCCAGATAGCTCTAAAAATGGAAAAGGATTTTATGATCCGGATAAAGTAAGACTTGTTTATGGGGTTGAAGCTTAGAAATCTTTTTTATTTTTTAAGTATTCTATCAATTTTTCAGAGATTAATGGCTTTCCATTGATTAAATTATATTTATAAGGAAGAATTACAGATTCTATTTCATTTATTTTAATTTCTACTTTGTTCTTAAATTTTAATTTATTAAAAGAGGTGCCTGTAAGTATTTTATGGACAGTGTAAACAGCATTGTCTGTCGAAAATTGTAATTTCCCAATATTTCTTGTGCTTCCTTTCACAAATTTTGTAAGTTCTGCTTTTGTTCTTTTTCTTGGAGGATAATCTCCCAAAATTCCGCCGAAAATGAAGTAATCGAATTTGTTTTTATCATTTGGAGAAAGCAAAGTAGGAGAATCTGGATCTAATATGCAGGAATTAATTAATTGCATTGATTTAATAGATTTGTTAAATACTTTCCCTAGTTTTTTTAGTTTATTCTTATCTTTGTCTTTTATGTTTGTAAACCAGAGATTATTTTTTCCGATTATCTTTGAAATGCTTTCATATTCTATAAGGCACCATTCATATAATTCTGGTTCTAAATGCTCTATGATAAATATAGGTTCCATAATATTTGATAATTCTTTATTATATAAATATTTTTTAAGGGTAGTTTTTACTGATAAATATGGGAAGAAAGATAAAAGTTTATGTGGGAATGAGGGAATTGCATGATTTGTTTACTTCTGATAGCGATATAATGGAATTATTTTTGAGAGAATATGGACGAGGAGAAACTCTAGATACATTCTTTCCTGAAAAACAGTATGATTGTAGTTCTTCTGGCGATTCAAAAGAAGAGCAACAATTTTGTTTCTATAACTTGTCTCCTTGTGCATTAAGGGAATTTTTATCTAGTTTGTCTGAAGAAATAGAAGGAAATTATGAAGTAAGGAATTCAGCGAATGGCGGATTCATTATGGGTAGATCTTACGGAGATTTAATGCTTGCTGTTTAGCATCAACAGTTTTAAATATCTTTTAAGTGTTATATTTAAACAAGAGGGAAAATGAGAATATTTATTGATTCTGCAGATATTGAAGAGATAAAGAAAGTTAAAGAATATGGTTTACTTGATGGAGTTACTACCAATCCTAGTTTAATTAAGAATGCGGTGAGAAAATTAAAGGAAAAAGGCAGAAAATTAGATGTTGAAAGTTATATAAAATATATATTTAGAGTTGTTGGAAAGAAAGTACCTGTTAGTTTAGAAGTTGTTGGGCAGGATTATGATGAAATGATTAGAGAAGGATTTATGTTATGGAAGAAATTCAAAAGTTGTGGGAATGTTTATGTTAAGATCCCTATTGATCCGTGCATTGAAGGCAAATGTAACAGGAAAATGGATGGGATAAGGGCGATAAAAGAATTAAGCAGAAGAAAAGTAAGAGTAAATTGCACGCTCATCTTCACACCAGAACAAGCATTATTGGCAGCAATGGCTGGGGCAAATTTTGTAAGTCCTTTTGTTGCCAGAGAAGAGGATTACATAAAAAAAATAAAGAGGAAGGACAATGGAATAAAATCTGGAATAGATTTAGTAGCACAAATAAGAGAGATATTTAACAAGCAGAAGGTAAAGAATTGCGAGATACTCGCTGCTAGCGTAAGAGACGTGAGGCATTTTAGAGAAGTTACTTTGGCTGGGGCAGATATTGCAACAATGCCTCTTTCGGTTATTGAACAATTAGTAAAACATTATAAGACACGAGAGGGAATGAAGAGGTTCACGGAAGATATTGTTCCAGAATATGCAAAACTTGTGGGATATAAGAAACAATAGTTTTGTTGTAAATTATTAAATAAGAAAAATTAAAGTAAAAGATTGTTAGCTGATGTATAATATAATTAACATATTAGAGATAATTATTGGAGGTTGATAAAAAGGAGTAGGTTTTATATATTGAATTGGGTTAATTATGTAATGAAAAGGGGATTTGTAAGTTTTTAAGATGTTTAGTCTAAAGAAATTAATAGGTCTTGAAAAGGAAAAGAAGTTTAGAGTCGCTATATTTGGTAGTGCGAGAGTGAAAAATAATGATGTTACATATAAAAGAGTGAGATATCTTGCCAATATGCTTGGTAAGAATAATATCGATATTGTTACCGGAGGAGGTCCAGGATTGATGAGGGCGGCGAGTGAGGGGCATAAGATAGGAAGTAAAAATACTGGAGCCCTTTCAATAGGGATAGGAATAAAATTGCCTTGGGAGCAGAAGTTCAGCAAGACCATTGAATATAAAAAACAATTTAATATATTTTCTCAAAGACTTGACGAGTTTATGCTTTTGAGTAATGCAGTTGTTGTTGCGCCTGGTGGACTTGGCACTTTATTGGAATTGTTTTACACCTGGCAATTAGTGCAGGTGCATCATATATGTCATATACCTATAATTCTTATGGGAGATACTTGGTCTGGCTTGTTAAAGTGGATAAGGAAAGAACCATTGAGAAGAAAATATCTAGATAAAATGGACTTTAATCTTGTTTTTCATGTGAAAACACCTAAGCAGGCGATGAAGATAATTGAAGAATCGCATGAACATTTTGTAAAAGGTGGAAGAAGCTTCTGTTATAATTATAATAAGTATAAGTTGAAGTAGTGGGATTAGAAACATTTAATAAGGTATCTTTTGTGGGATTTAGGTATCCTGAGCGCAGAAAGCGTAGGTATCAACTTGTTTGAGAGGTATCGTAGACTGTTTCTGGATATGACAAAATGAATGAATTAAATGCACACAGGAGGTTTCGATGAGCAAAAAGATATACGTAGGAAATTTGCCTTTTAGTACTACAGACGCTGATCTTAAAAAGATGTTCGAGTCTTATGGTCAGTTGGGAGAAGTAGTTATTATAAAGGACAAATTTAATGGCAGATCCAAAGGATTCGGCTTCGTCACTATTGAGGACGATGCAGAAGCTGAAAAAGCTGTTTCAGAGCTTAACGGTAAAGATATGGACGGAAGAGCTTTGACAGTTAATGAGGCAAGACCAATGGACCCTGACAGACCTAGGAAAAGCTTTGGCGGTGGACGCAGCAATGGCGGTGGTTTCGGCGGCGGAAGACGCGAAGGCGGATTTAGAAGAGAAAGATATTAGTCTCTCTTTATAGGCAAATAATTTAATTTTTTATTTTTTAATTGCTAACATAACCATTAAAAATACCCGTTTCTTAATAGATTCATGGATAGAGAGGTTAAAAGAGTGTATATTGGTGCAGACCATGCAGGTTTTAAGACGAAGGAAAGACTGAAGAAATTTTTAAAGAAAAAGTATGATTTGATTGATTGCGGGGCTTTTATTCTTGATAAAAATGATGATTATCCAAATTATGCGTTCGTAGTTGCAGAACATATTGTAAAAGATGCTGAAGGGATTGGAATATTGGTATGTGGTTCTGGAAATGGGATGGCAATTGCTGCAAATAAAGTGCATGGTGCTAGAGCAGTAATGGCAGTTGATAATTATGGAGTTAAAATGGGAAGGGAGGATAATGATGCAAATATACTTGTTCTGAGAGAGAGGCAGATGAAGTTTGAGAAAAATAAGAGCATGGTGAATGCTTTTCTGAAGGCAAAGCCAAGCACAGTTGAAAGGCACAGAAGAAGAATAAGGAAAATTGATATTTATCATTCTTGAGCATGGTAGAAATGAGAGAAGTCTTTTTGGTAGGATTATTAAATGCTGATTTACTATAGTTAATATGAATAAAGTAATACCAACAGTTTTTGCCTATGATAAGAAGGAATTTGATGCAAAGTTCAAAGAATTAAAGAAAATAAGCAAAGAATTACAGATTGATTTTATGGATGGTCAGTTGACGGAAACAAAGGGCGTTAGATTAGAGGAAATTTCCAAGATGTCTGGAATTAAAGCTGAAGCACACTTGATGGTTATAGACCCAGAATCTTGGATTGAGGATTTGAAGAAAAAGGGATTCAAAAAAATAATGGTGCATTATGAAAGTTATCAAGATATAGGTAAATTGGCACATGTAGTAAATGAAATAAAAAGCAGGAAGATGAAAGCGTGGATAGTTTTCAATCCTGAAACTAACTTTAACTCAATATTCAAAACAATAATGAGGATAGGGGAAATTGATGGGGTAATGCTGATGGGAGTAAGTCCTGGAAGAGAAAATCAAGAATTGGATACTAATGTAATAAGCAGGATAAGAAACATAAAAGCTGAATTTCCAAAAATAAAAATCCAAGTTGATGGCGGAGTTGATGATAAGACCATCGGAAAATTGAAAGAAGCAGGTGCAGATATTGTTAATTCGGGAAGTTATGTAAGCCATTCTGGAGATCCTAAAAAGGCATTGGGTGAATTAAAAAAGATTTTTGATTAGGTTTAAAAGGTAGTAAATTTCTGATTTTCTATGAATAGATTAAACGGTAGAAGGGTAGTAGGAATAAGTCCATTACCCGGGGATGTGTTTTTAGTCAGCAGAAAAAATGGAAATGGGGCCGTAGTTCAAACATATCATATTGCTAGTAAAGACAATCGGGGAACAAGCCCCGATTCTGTAAAAGGGAGATTGATTAGGGTGCTTAGTGAAAGTGAAGGCATTGCTCTTACTATCGATGAGCTGGCAAGGAGAACCAGTTCTCTGCCTGTTTCAGTAAAGGGAGATTTGGCTGCGTTAAAAAGAGATTACGAGGGATCTGAAAGTTATGAAATGGAAGTATCCCAAAATAGAAAAGGAAGAACATATTGCTTAAAACAAAGAAGATAGATTTTATATATTCTAATTTGTTTGATGAATAGAGATGGATAAAATGAAAAAAATAAGTTTAAGAAAGATAACAACTAAAGGGAAAGCGTTATTTATCGCATATGACCAAGGATTAGAGCATGGACCCGCAAAGGATTTTGATGATAAAAATGTAAACCCCTTATATGTGTTAGATATTGCTAAGAAAGGAAAATTTAACGGAGTAGTTTTTCAGAAAGGAATTGCTGAGAAGTATAATAAAGAAATAAAGAAAAGCAAAGTTCCCTTGATAGTAAAGTTGAATGGAAAAACAAGTTTGTATAAGGGAGAACCTCTTGCTGAACCAATATGCACTGTTAAAGAAGCAATTAAACTTGGAGCAAGTGCAGTAGGATTTACAATATATATAGGAAGTGAGTATGAGGCACATATGTTTATGCATTTTGCAGGAATAGAAAGAGAAGCTCACGAACATGGATTGCCAGTTATCTTATGGGTTTACCCAAGAGGAAAAGCCGTGAAAAATGATTCAAGTAGAGAGATTATGGCATATTCTGCTAGAACGGGATTAGAACTTGGAGCAGATATTGTTAAATTAAAGTATAATGGTAATGTTGAAGATTTGCAATTTGCTGTAAAAAGTGCAGGAAGATGCAAAGTAGTCGTTGCAGGTGGAGTAAAGATAAGGGAGAGAGATTTTTTGAATGAAGCTAGAAGAGTCGTTAAAGCTGGAGCTATAGGATTGGCTGTTGGAAGAAATGTGTGGCAATCTAAAAAACCGCTAGAGTTCTCAAGAAAATTAAGAAAGGAGGTTTTTGGATAATGATTGTCATAAATTTTAAGAATTACGTATCTGGAGAGAAAGCGGAAAAGCTTGCTTTTGAAATTAAAAAATATTTATCAAAGGTTATATTATGTATTGATTCTGCTGATTTGAGCAGGATAAAGGGCAGTTGGGCCCAACATGTAGATTATATAAAAACTGAGAAAAGCACAGGAATGGTAAGTGCTGAAGATGTAAAAAATGCTAGTGCCGTTGGAACTTTGTTGAATCATAGTGAGCATAGAATTCCTTTTGATTTATTAAAAAAAACAACCGAACAGTGCAAAAAAGAAGGATTAAAAATAATAGTATGTGTTTTATCTTTAAGAGAGGCTAAAAGGGCTGTGGGATTAAAACCTTGGGGGATTGCTTTTGAAGATGAGAAATTAATAGGCTCGGGTAAAAGTATAACGGAGTATAATTCAGAAGATGTGAAAAGTTTTGCCAAGTTGCTTAAAAGAACTAAAATAAAGACTCTTTGTGGGGCTGGAATATCCAATGTTGAAGATGTTAAGAAGGCATATGAACTTGGATGTAAGGGAGTATTAATTTCAAGTGCAATAGCAAATGTAAAAAATCCCGAAAGTTTTTTAGTTGAACTAGAAAAATTGGAAGTTTGATTAGTAATTAATAACCTAGAAATTTTCGATATTGTTCTTTACATGCTTGTTGCAATTTAGAATCTTTCATTAAATTACATACAGTTATATCTTTCTTTATCTCAGCTACAACGGCAAAACAGTAAGCGAAATTACTGCAATGAGATGTGTCTTTTGAAACCCTTACTTCTGCTTCTAAACATGATAAATCATTCAACCTTCTGGAGCATACATTTTCATCTGGAAATGCTGGAGCATATTTTCTATAGCATGAGGAAACTAGCTGGTCATCATAACCATCTCCTCCGCCAAGGAAACCTGTGAAATGCATTTTATCGCAAATTGAAATATCTTTGTTTTGAATTGCTAAATCTTGAATTCTAATTTCATCAGCTCCGCTCCTAACAGCATATCTATCAAATGGAAGACCATAAATAAATAATGCTCCTAGAATAACGAGCACTAAAACTATTATAGATAAGATAATGATAAACTTTTTATTAACCATGTATTAGATTGGTGACTCTGTTTAAAAAACTTGCTAAAAAACTTAAAAATAATTATCCGCTTTTCAAAATTCTATATCTTCGCCCTTCTTAACAAATTAGCATTCGTAACAACAGTTATAGATGATAGCGCCATTGCTATTTCCGCTATAACTGGATGAAGCAAACCTGCAACAGCAAGAGGAATGGCTATAACATTATATGCAAAAGCCCAGAAGAGGTTTTGCTTTATCTTTCTAAATGTTGCTTTGCTTAGATTGATAGCTTCTACTACTCCTACTAGCGAGCCTTTTACTAATACTAAGTCTCCAGCTTCAATTGCAATATCTGTTCCAGTCCCCATTGCAATTCCAACATTACTTTGCTTTAATGCGGGGGCATCATTTATTCCATCTCCAACAAAAGCAACCATTCCTTGCTTCTGCAATTCTTCAACTTTATTTGCTTTATCTTCAGGAAGAACATTTGCGATTATTTCATCTATTCCTGCTTCCTTTGCAATTGCTTTCGCAGTTATTTCATTATCTCCAGTAATCATTAATGTCTTATATCCTGCTTCTTTCAATCTTACAATTGCAATAACTGAATCTTCCTTAATGGCATCTGCGACTGCAATAACTCCAATTACTTTTTTATTCTCTGATACAATCATAGTAGTTTTTCCCTGCTTTTCAAAACTAACTATTTCTTCTTCTACTTTGTTAAGGTTTATTTTATTTTCATTCATTAATGTTCTATTTCCTATTATAATCTCATTCCTTCCTATTTTTCCATATACTCCTCTTCCTCTAAGGATCTTAAATCCTGTAACTTTCTTATATTTCTTAAGCTTTGTATAATTAACAATTGCTTTAGCAATTGGATGTTCACTTAGGTTTTCTAATGATGCTGATATTTCAAGTAAATAATTCTCTTTCACAATTGAATGAATATTTGTAACTTCTGGTTTTCCTTTGGTTATAGTTCCAGTTTTATCAAACACAACAAACTTAACTTCTTTCATTGTTTGAATAGCCTCTCCTTTTCTAATTAATATTCCCCTTCTTGCCCCCATTCCAGAGCCAACCATTAATGCTGTTGGAGTTGCTAAACCAAGAGCACACGGACATGCAATAACAAGGACAGCAATCCCTACTCCAAGCGCCCTACTTATGTCTTGAGTGAAATACCACCAATTACCAAATGTTAAAATTGCGAGAGCCAATATTATTGGGACAAACACGCTAGTTATTTTATCAGCCAACTTCTGTATAGGAACTTTAGTTCCTTGTGCTTCTTCAACTAATTCAATAATATGTGCGAGGAAAGTATCGCTTCCTATTTTTGTAGCTTTAACATATAATATTCCATCTTGATTTATAGTTGCTCCAATTACTGGGCTTTTTATTCTTTTTTCCACAGGCAAACTTTCTCCTGTAACCATGCTTTCATCAACTGCACTTTCCCCTTTTACAACAACCCCATCAGTAGGTATTTTCTCTCCCGGCTTAACAATCATTATATCTCCAACTTTAACTTCCATAATATCTATTTCAATTTCTTCTTTTCCTCTTAATAACCGAGCCTTTTTAGCTCCAAGTTCAAGTAACTTCATTATCTCTCTGCTTGCTCTTCCTCTTGCAATTGCTTCAACATATTTTCCAGTTGTAAAGAAAGCCATAATCATTGCCGAAACACCAGAATAGTCTAACACAATATCAGTAAAACTTAACAATCCAGTTATATATGCGATAATTGTTCCAAGCGCAATAAGAGAGTCCATATTAAAGTAAAGTGAGAAGAAGCCCCTCATTCCACTCTTTATTGTAGGCCATCCAAATACAAATACAACAGGAAATGCAAGAACTAATATAATATAAACAGAATAAGGTTCAGGAATAATCATCATTTTGAATAATCTCTCACTTAACATAAGCACAACAATCGGAATCGTAAATATCCAGCTCCAAATAAGTTTTTTCTTCCAACTGGATATTTCATCATCTTCTATTCCTTTTTCGTGATTGTGTTCTCCATGTTCGTCCATTTTCATATTTTTCATTTTAAATTAATATAATTTCTTCAATAAAAATAGGTATATAATACCTTCTGTGAAACTAGTTTCATGAGATTATCTTATAGAAAGAAAAAAGTAATCTATCTATCTACTAGTTCTTCCCGTCCAGCATCCCTATACGGGGAATAAAACTTATAAGCAACACCTATCGAACCCGCGATTATTAAAAGAGGGCTATGTGAGTATAAACCTAATGCAAGAGTAAATGAAGATAAAGTAAGAGCTCTTTTTTCCTTTCCAAAATAAATATTCCATGTCTCTCTTAAATCTTCT
>ERZ1292623.904-Hain-H51-01um-R1-904-length-29964-cov-30_pt1 | contig 29964 bp, 33 predicted proteins | sample MGYA00564398_ERZ1292623 | MGnify/ENA primary metagenome ERZ1292623 (study PRJEB36523, sample SAMEA6512633) | groundwater metagenome | collected 2019-01-07 | study: AquaDiva: Metagenomics assemblies of 32 groundwater samples
CACTTCGGCTCGCTTTAAATTTTTGCGTTTCGCTACGAAAAATTATTATTCAGCGGGTCTTATAAATAGTATCCCCGCAATTTTTTCATTGCGGGGTTTTAATTTGTCAATGGTTTTGATATAATTTTCTTAATGGAAACAATATTTTTAATAATTATTCTATCGGTTTTAACAGCCGGTTTGGTTACGATTTTTTGGTTTTTAAAAAGTCGTTTGGCGTTGCCTAAAAATGATGAGCAGCCGCTTTTAATGCTTCAAAATCAAATCAATGAAATTACTCGGACGCTTGATAATAAGCTTGGCGAGTCAACGCAAATTATTCAGCGTCAGTTCGGAGAGAGCGCCAGAATTATTAAGGAAATCACGATTGAATTGACCAAAGTCGGCGAGGGCCAAAAACAAGTGGTTGATATTGCTAAGCAATTGGAAAGTTTGCGGGATATTTTAAAAAATCCGAAACAACGAGGAGTTTTGGGAGAGTATTATTTAAAAACGGTTTTGGAAAATGTTCTGCCGCCGGGAACTTTTCAAATGCAGTATAAATTTGAAGATGGCAGTATGGTTGACGCGGTTATTTTTATTAAAGATCAAATTATCCCGATTGATTCAAAATTTAGTTTGGAAAATTACAACCGGATTTTAGAAGCAAAAGACGAGGCGGAACGAAGCCGTTTAGAAGTCGTTTTTCGCGACGATTTAAAAACGCGCATTGATGAAACCGCTAAATATATTAAGCCGGCGGAAAAGACCATGGAATTCGCTTTTATGTTTATTCCGTCCGAGGCGATTTATTACGATTTATTGGTTAATAAAATTGGCGCGGTTAAAGCTAACACGCGCGATTTAATTGAATACGCCGCCGGTGAAAAAAAAGTGATGATTGTTTCACCGACGACCTTTTTGGCGTATTTGCAAACTGTTCTTCAGGGATTGAAAGCATTGCAGATTGAAGAATCCGCCAAAGAAATCCGTAAAAGAGTTATAGAATTGGGACGGCATTTATCCAGTTACGAAACTTATATGAAAAAATTAGGCGTTCATTTGGGCACCTCCGTTAATATGTATAATATCGCTTATAAAGAATTGGGTAAAATAGACAAAGATGTTTTAAAAATTACCGGCAAGGCTGTTGGTATGGAGCCGATTACTTTGGATAAGCCAAAAGAAGAGGAAAAAGAATCAGAAAATGCATTCTAATTTAAAACTTGACTATTTTAATCAAGTGTGCTAATCTAAAATTAGTTCATTGTAATTTTAATATGGCTAATGAAAGGTAAAAAATAAAAATTCCAAATTAAAGGGAGGTATTATGAAAAGGATATTGGTTGTTGATGATGACATAATGATAAGAAAAGTTTTGAAAATTATATTAGAAGACAGGTATGAAGTTGAGATTGCGGAAAACGGCATTGTGGCGCTTGAAGGATTGGAAAAATTTCATCCAGATATGGTAATTACAGATTTAGAGATGACGGCGATGTCGGGAATAGAACTGGCGGAAGAAATCGAATGTTTTGATATTTTGAATAAGTCAAATATTAAAATAATTTTGATGTCCGGCAATTACAATGAATTGTGTCGGATAGAAGAAAGCGCGCTTTATAAAAATATTGACGCGTTTGTCTCAAAACCCTTTAATGTAATTAATTTTTTAGCAAAGATAGAAGTTCTGTTGCGGTAATTTAAAAATAAAAAGAGGAGGATGTTATGGATAAAAAAAGCAAGAGAGAAGAATTATTTGAAGAGTTAAAGGAATATATCGCCAAAGAGGGTGAAAATAAGATTGGAATAGATAGATTTATTGATTTATGGGATTATCTTGATTATGATGATTTTGTAAAGGCAGGTATTCAAGAGAGTAAGATGGAAGAATTAATGTTGGAAATAATGCCTCCTCCTGCGAGAAAAAAAGTCACTTCTATTTGTGGTTGATGAATATCTACGAATTTTTAAGCTCCCAATCTAATTTTAATGGGAGCTTTTTTATTTTGGACCCGCTGAACAATAATTTTCCCTGTCAAAATAGCATAATTTTGGCTGCGACTTGTCAAAAAAAGCTCGGAAAATTCTCTGAATGTACCTCGCTTTTTTTGACGGCGTCTCGCCCGAAATTCCGCAATTTTGCCGACGGGAAATTATTATTCAGCGGGTTTTTAGATATTAACCCTGCGTCTTTTTCTAAAAAAGGCGAGGGATTGACAAGTCATTTTTTATCTATAAAATAAATAGAATGAATATTAAACCTCTCTCCAATCACATTTTTCTTGAAGCGATTGAGGAAGAAAAAATCACTAAATCCGGTATTATTTTGCCGGAAACAGCGGAAAAAGAAAAGCCGATGAAAGGCAAGATTATCGCCGTGGGTTTGGGAAAATTAAATGAAAAGGGCGAAAGGATTCCGATGTCGGTCAAGGTTGGCGACTTAGTTTTATTTAAAAAATATGGTCCTGATGAAATTGAAATTGAAGGCAAAAAATATCTGGTCGGAGAGGAAGAGGATATACTTGCAATTTTAGAATGATTTTGACTACGGCTTACCGACTACAGTCTACGGCTTTAAATTTTTGCTGTAGTCGGTAGCCTGTAAGCAGTAGACTAATTTTTATGGCCAAACAAATTTTATTTAACGAAAAAGCGCGAATCGCGCTAAAAAAAGGGGTGGATAAATTGGCAGACGCCGTTAAAATTACGCTTGGACCAAAGGGTCGAGCGGTGGTTTTGGAAAAAGGCTATGGCGCGCCGACGATTACTTATGACGGCGTAACTATTGCCAAAGAAATTGAACTTGAAGATAAGGTTGAAAATATGGGCGCTCAACTTATTAAAGAAGTGGCTTCCAAAACAAACGATGTTGCCGGAGACGGTACCACGACTGCCACTTTATTGGCGCAGATTTTAATAAGCGAAGGATTAAAAAATGCCACCAGTGGCATTGATGTCATCGGAATGCGCGATGGCATGACAAAAGCTTACGAAGCGGTTTTAAAATATTTAAAAGATTCATCTAAAAAAATTACTACTAAAGAAGAAATCGCCCAAGTGGCGAAAATTTCCGCCCGCGATGAGGAAATTGGAAATTTAATCGCGGATGTCATTGATAAAGTCGGCAAAGACGGGGTGGTAACGGTTGAAGAATCGCAAACAATTGGAATTTCCAAAGAAATGGTGGAAGGATTGCAGTTTGACCGCGGTTATGTTTCTCCTTATATGATGACCAATCCCGAAAGAATGGAAGCGGTTTTGGAAGAGCCTTATATTTTAGTGACCGATAAAAAAATTTCTTCCATTAACGAACTTTTGCCGCTTTTGGAAAAATTGGTTAAAGCCGGCAAAAAAGAATTGGTTATTATTGCCGAAGATATTGACGGTGAGGCCTTGGCGACTTTAGTGGTTAATAAACTTCGCGGAATTTTCAGCGCTTTGGCGATTAAAGCCCCGGGCTTCGGCGATCGGAGAAAAGAAATGTTGGAAGATATCGCTATTATTACCGGCGCGGATTTTATTTCCGAAGATGTCGGGAAAAAATTGGAAAATGTTGATATTGATTCTTTGGGACAAGCTCATCGGGTTGTTTCCAATAAAGACAATACAACGATTGTCGGCGGGAAAGGTTTAAAAGAAGAAATTGCGAAGCGCGTCGCTCAAATTAAAGTTCAAATTCATAAAAATGAATCGGAATTTGACAAAGAAAAACTACAGGAAAGGCTTGGAAAATTATCCGGCGGAGTGGCGGTGATTAAAGTTGGAGCCGCTACCGAGGTTGAACAAAAAGAAAGAAAATATCGGGTTGAAGACGCGGTTAACGCCACTAAAGCCGCCATTGAAGAGGGAATTGTTCCGGGCGGTGGAGTGGCTTTGGTTAGGGCCAGTGATGCGGTTAAAGAATTAATTGAAAAATTTAGCAAAGAGCAATTAACAGAAATCGTTGGCGCAAAAATTGTTTTGGAGGCGCTTTATTCTCCGCTTAAACAAATTGCGGAAAACGCCGGTTATAACGGCGCGGTTGTTTTAGATAAAATTCTTAATCAAAAAGACGATTATGGTTTTAACGCTCTAACCGGCAAATATGAACATCTTATCAAGGCCGGAATTATTGACCCGACAAAAGTTACTCGTTCGGCTTTGGAAAACGCCGTTTCCATCGCTTCAATGTTTTTAATCACCGAAGCGGTCGTTGCCGATTTGCCGGAGAAAAAAGAAAAAGGAATGCCCGGAGGCGGAATGATGGGGGAGGAGTATTAGATTAGCTCGTTAGCTCGTTAGCTCGTTAGTTTTTTAGCTTATTAATTAGAAGTGGATAACAAAAAACTCCGCGGAAATTGCGGAGTTTTTTATTTTGAAAATTTGACAAATACAATAACGATATGTTAAAAATAAAGTAGATGTCTTTGAAAATAGAATAAGGATAGAAAATAAAAATAAGGAGGAAGGTTTATGATAAACAGACCGAGTTGGGATGAAAGATTTATGTTTGAAGCGATAAGCGTCGCCACAAGACATTCTTGTTTAAAGCGTGGAGTAGGATGTGCGGTATCAAAAAATAATCGTCCACTTGCCACAGGTTATAATGGCGCGGCCAGAGATATTAAGAGTTGTAAAGAGTTGGGATATTGTTATTATGAATTTTTAGCGCAAAATGAAATGAAGAATAACGGCGGTGATAAGGAATTAATTAAAGAAAGGTTTAAGATTTATTGCCAAGCCGTTCACGCCGAAGTGAATGCTCGCGCTTTATGTTCTCCCGAAGAACTGAGGGGTTCCACATTTTATATAACCAATATGCCTTGTCCAAAATGCACGCAGGATGTCTTAATCACCAGTCAGGTGGCTAAGGTCAAGGTTTGGAAGGGTTATTTAGAAAACACTGCTCTTTCTATGGATGAAAAAAGAGCAAGCGAAAGAAAACTTCTTGAAGCCGGCATTTCTTTGAGTTTTATCAGTTTGACTTCGGGAAGAATTATGGAAATCGCGGATTATATGGCTAATAATGTTGGCGAAAGAACAGATTATAAATTCAAAGGAGGTGAATGAATTGGAAGAAAAAAAATGGCCGATTTTTAGCGCAAAAGAAGTAATAATTGGCAATCCGGAAGCGCAAATAGCAGTATGTACTTTATGGTCGCCAAGAGAACATTTTATCAAAAAATATCTTGGCGACCTAATGAATAAAATTGCCGTTGTCGGCAATTTATATTCTATTTTTGGAATTGGCATTTTGGTTAGAAATTGTATTGCCAATCCAAATATACAAAAGCTTATCGTTAGTGGAACAGAGTTGGGAGCAGCTCTTACTACTTTAAAAAGATTATCGGCCATTGATTCATCTTTGGCTGCAATTTTCTTTTTAGAGTGTTGTCATTTAAAGCGATTTCTTGAGCAGGTTGAGATTTTTTATCTTAAACCTCAAGAGATTGCCGATTTTATTTGCAGTTCCAGTTCGGCTGTTTCGATAAGGCAATCATCTTTTGAGCCATTGATAATTCCCTTGCCAGAGCCAAAAGCTAAAGTTTTCCCGGCGGCTCAATCGGGGCATCTCATAAGAGTGGAAACAATAAAAGAAGGATATTTAGCGCTCTTAAAAGAGATCAGATTTTTTGGCCATATCACAGGTCAAGACTCCGAAGGGCATCGCAGACAGGAGCTTTGGGAGCTAAATATGGTAATAACTGATCAGGATCCGTTAGATTTTGTTTCTGTGCCACATCCGGAATACGATATTCCTTACATTAAAAAATATTGTGAGGATTTTTGGGATGGTACCGAGCCAAGCGATCTTGCATATCGTTATGGTCATATTATTAAGTTTGGTTTTGGCAATCAAATGGAAGCGGTTGTAAAAGCTTTTAAAGACAAAGCGGAAACTTTTCGGACAGTAATATCTCTTTGGAATCCGCGAGTTGATGGAGGTTCGATTACAGCCGATGATCCGCCTTGTCTTACATTAATTCATCCAAGAATCATAGGCCAGTATCTTCATCAATGGGCATATATTCGGACGAACGATATGTTTGGAGGTTGGCCGTTAAATGCTATGGCACTTCGCTATTTTCAATATCAGCTTTTGGAATGTTTGAAAATAGAATTGAAGCGTCCGGAATTAAAGCTTGGGGAACTTGGAGTGACTTCCGGATCGGCTCATATTTATGAGCGGGATTGGATGAGGATAGATGCTTTTCTTGCCGATCAAAAACCGGAGAAATTCCATCCAGATTCAAAAGGTAATTTTGAGATTAGAGTGGAAGACGGGGAAATTGTAGTAAAACATTTCAGTCCCGCCGGCGATAAATTGCTTCAAATTTTTCGCGGAAATAATGCGGAAAAATTAAGCAAAGAAATGGCGTTGTTTATTTCTGATATCGGGAACGCTCTTTATATCGGGCGAGAGCTGAAAAAAGCAGAAATTATATTAAATGGAGGTGTGAGATGAAATGTTATAATTGCAAAAATTATCTTTTTTTTAAACCAATACCGGATGATACTTTTGTATGTTGTTCCGGTTATGGAGAATCGGTTAAAGATATTAATTTATATAGCGGAATGTCTCCGGCTATTGAAAAATATTATTGTTTTGAAAGCGAGCGTTGCAAAAAATTTCGCAGAGGTAAAAGCTCTTGCTCGCCGCCACATTCAAAGCCGTTTAATATTCCCGATATCAGAATTGCCGGCGAAGCTATATTAATTAAACTCTTATTAGATGTTAGCAAAAGCCGAAAAAAGGAGGTAGAGATTATGGAAAAAGCAGAGAGTATTGATAATATAGATGCCGTAGCAAAAGTTATGTCTTTTTCAGTCCATAATGTTGTCTGGCCGAGCGGTAAAACATCTGGAAGCGGGAAAGTATATCACATAGTCGCTCCTCATACGAAGGAAAAACCTTCTCAAATTATTATTCAGGAATATGAGTAAAATAGATGACCGGCGCCGATAAAGAAATTTTTCGGCGCCTTTTTATTTTTGATTTTTATGATATAATGTAATCGTAATATGAAAAATGATATAAATTTTCTTTATGAAATAGGTTGTTTAAGGTTTATTCAAAGAACATGGAAACACTTTTTGAATGCGGATTTTTCCAATGTTTCGGAACATATAATGAGAGTAACTTGGATTGCTTTAATATTGGCAAAATACGAAGGTGTTAAAAATACGGAAAAATTATTAAAAATGGCTTTGGTTCATGATATTTCGGAAAGTAGAACGGGCGATGTCAATTATATTTCCAGGCAATACACAGAAAGAAAGGAATTGAATGCTATTTGCGATATTTTAAAAAATACCGTTTTAGAAGAAGAATTTACGAAATTATGGGAAGAATGTGAAAAAAAAGAATCCCTTGAGGCAAAAATTATCAAAGACGCTGATAATTTAGATGTTGATTTTGAATTACAAGAACAATTTACCAAGGGTAATACTATAGGTAAAGAATTTAAAGAAATTCGCGAACATGTCGCGAATAATAAGTTTTATACGGAAACGGCTAAAAAATTATGGTTGGAATTACAAACTTCAAATCCTCATGAATGGCACAGGCAAGGAAATAATAGATTTAATTCGGGAGATTGGAAAAAATAAAAAGGTCGCAAAATAATAGCTCGTTAGCTAATAAACCAATAAATTAAACTTATGAATTACTTAAATTTGACCAATATTATTATCACTATAATCATCGTTATCGCGTTGTGGCTTGTTTTGGTTTACAACGGTTTGATTCGCCGGCGCTTTCGCGTTAAAGAAGCATGGTCGGATATTGATGTTCAATTAAAACGAAGATACGATTTAATTCCAAATTTAATTGAAATGGTTAAGGGTTATATGGCACACGAGCGGACGGTTTTTGAAAAAGTGACCGAGGCGCGGACAAAAGCCATGGGAGCCAATACAAAAGAAGAAAAACTTGGCGCCGAGAATATTTTATCGAGTACTTTAAAAACTCTTTTCGCGGTTTCGGAAAATTATCCGGAATTGAAAGCCAACACTAATTTTTTGGATTTGCAGAGAGAATTGGCGGATACGGAAAATAAAATTCAAGCCAGCCGCCGGTTTTACAACGGCAATGTGATGGATTACAATACCGCGATTGAAATTTTCCCGACCAATTTAATTTCCGGCGTTTTCGGTTTTAAAAAAGAGGAATTTTTTGAAATAGAATCGGAAATTGAAAAGGAGCCGATAAAAGTAAAATTTTGATAAATGAACCCCGTTAGAAATCGCGAACGCTTTATCCAATTTTTATATTGTGTGTATTATAATAATTGCGATAAGTTCCAACGCAGAAAAAAATATTAATGTTCGCGTTCTATTTCTAACGGGGTGAACCCCGTTAGAAATTTTATAAATCAATCAACTGATATAAAAAATATAAAATTGATATGACAAAACAAATTTCTAACGGGGTGAATAAAATATCGGTCATAAGTTTGGATAAAAAATTTGAGAAATTTAAAAAAGACGCGGAAAAAGTCGCTTTGAAAATTCTTAAAATTTCAAATAAATCCGATATTTCGGCGGAAATTTATTTAATTGGCAATCAAAAGATGAAATTTTTGAATAAAAAATTTCGCGGTAAAGATAAAATAACCAATATTTTAAGTTTTGAAGAACCGCTAAATTTTATTTGTCCTCCGCCAGCCGGCGGATTGAAGCATAAAAAAATCGGAGAAATATATCTGAATTTAGAAAAGACTATGGACTACGGACTACAGACTACGGATAAAAAAGCTGTAGATTGTAGTCTGTTGACCGTAGACCGCTTATTAACTCATGGCTTTCTTCATCTTTTCGGCTATAATCATCAAAAGAAAAATGATAGAATGAAGATGGAAAGAATAGAACAATTTATTCTTGCGCGGCTTTAGTCGAGCTAATATCTATTAATATCCATTAGTATCAAATAGTATCAATTGATATTTATAGATACTAATAGATACTTGTTTAATCTAAAGATTTCGCGATAAATTCAATGTATATTACAGCTCTTGACCTCGGAACATCTCAAATTAAGGTTTCGGTGGCTGAAATTCAAAAGGACGGCAAGCTCTCTTTGTTGAGCGTTTTTAAAATGCCTTCAGTTGGATTGCGAAAAGGAGAAATTATATCTCTTGAAGAGGCGGTTAAATCTCTTCATCGGGTAATTAACGAGATAAAACAAATTAATAAAGCGGCCGCGAAAAATATTTTTATTAATGTTGGCGGCGGCAATATTAAAATTCAAAATTCTCGAGGTATTGTCGCGGTTTCTCGGGCTGATAATGAAATTTATTCTGATGACATTGATCGCGCGATCAGCGCTTCGCAAGCCATTAATCTCGGTCCCAATAGAATGATTCTTCATTCTATTACTCGGGAATTTGTTGTTGATGGAATCGGCGAGATTTCAGACCCATTGGGAATGACCGGCAGTAGACTAGAAGTGAATTCTTTAATTATTGACGCTTTTAAACCGACCGTGAATAATCTGATTAAAGCTGTTGAGTTGGCCGGCGGAAAAATCGGGGGATTAATTTATAGCCCCTTGGCTGTTGGTCGTTCGGTTTTAACCAAAGCGCAAAAAGAATTAGGGGCGGTGGTTATTGATATCGGTTTTGGAGCGACATCAATGGCGAGTTATGAAGAAGGCAAACTTATTCAGGCCGCGGTTTTTCCGGTTGGCGCTTCAAATATCACTAATGATTTGGCGATTGGTTTAAAATGTCCGATTAAAATTGCCGAGACGATTAAACTTTCTTTCGGTTCGGCCATGGCAAGAGAAGTTTCCAGTAAGGAAAAAATTGACCTTCATCAAATAGACGAGTCTTTAAAATCAATTATCAATAAGCATTTTATTGCCGAAATTATTGAAGTCAGACTTGCCGAAATTTTTGAATTCGTTAATAATGAATTAAAGTTTATCGGCAAATTAGGGAAATTGCCGGCCGGCGCGATGATTGCCGGTGCCGGCGCCAAGATGCCGCACATTATTGAATTAGCCAAACAGGAATTAAAGTTATCCGCTCAACTTGGCATTCCGGAGCTTTCTGATATAGAATTTACCAATAGTGAATTTGAAGCTCAATTGGGAGATTCGGAATTCAGCGTTTGCGTTGGGCTGTTACTTTGGGGAGCCGACCAATCTTTAAAAGAAAATGGTTGGTCAATGACAAAAAAGGGATTATTTTCAAAAATTTTAAAGCACTTTTTACCATAAAGGGCTTTATTGAAAAATTTAAATAGAAGGTGTAGAATTTTTTATAATTATGGCAAAATTGAAATCAAAAGAAAATCTTTCGGCTAAAATTAAAGTTATCGGTATTGGCGGATGCGGTGGAAACGCGATTTCTCGAATGTATGAAGATTTTCCCAGAAGCGTTGATTTGATTGCCATTAATACGGACATTCAAGATCTTAATGGCGTTAATGCCAGAAAAAAAATTCACATCGGAAAAAATTTAACCAGAGGATTGGGAACCGGAATGAATCCGGATTTGGGCAGGCAAGCGGCCGAGGAAAGCCGTTCGGAGATTATTGAAGTTTTGAAAGGCGCGGATATGATTTTTATTACGGCCGGCGAAGGCGGTGGCACCGGTAGCAGCGGAGCTCCGGTAGTGGCGGAAATCGCCAAAGAATTGGGAATTTTAACAATAGCCGTTGTCACAAAACCTTTTTCTTTTGAAGGATCTCAAAGAATGCGAATAGCTCAAGAAGGAATCACAAAATTAAGGGGGTGCGTTGACGCCTTAATTACTATTCCTAATGACAAGATATTTTCCGTTATTAACAAAGATACCTCCTTGCTTAAGGCTTTTGAAGCGATAGATGAAGTTCTTAAAAGCGCGGTTCTAGGAATTACTGAATTAATTATGTCTCCGGGCATTGTCAATATTGATTTTGCCGATGTTAAAACTATTATGAATGAAGCCGGTTCGGCAATTATTGGCATTGGAGTTGCCGGCGGTCAGGAGCGCGCCAGTCGCGCCGTTAATATGGCGATTAATTCGCCGCTTTTAGAAACTTCCATTGAAGGCGCTAAAGGTGTGCTTTTTGGAATTTCCGGACATAAAGATTTAAAAATGAGCGAAATTAATGAAATCGCTAAATTGATTTCTGAAAGTGTTGACCATGCGGCGAAAATTATTTTCGGCGCTTACCATGATCGGAAACTTAATAAGGGGCAGTTAAAAATTACTTTAATAGCCACAGGTTTTAACGGAGACTTAAGACAGACAAGCAGTTTATCTTCAAGTCTTTTTGCTTCTAATGTTGATGGTTCCGCGGATTTAAAATTTATTTCTGAAAAACAATTGGAAGAATCAAACCCCTCAAATTCAACTAAGTTGAGTTATGGGGCAATTAAAGAAGAAAAGAAAGAGGAAAAATCTAAAAAAGAAAAATCAGAAGAAATTTGGGAAATACCGGCGTTTTTAAGAAAGAGAAAGCGATAGTCATTATCCGCTAAGGGTATATCTATATTTTGAATTACAAAATTTGTGTTATGAGCAGAGCCTTGCGCAGCGCGACGGCGCGAGCAGAGCAAATTTTCAGCAGAAAATTATGCGAGCTCTGCGAGTAATATGAATTTCGTAATTCAAAGTATTTCGTTATTGGCTAATTTTTATGGCTGAAATTCAAACACAAAATAATAAACAGGTTTTAATAAATAGTTATTTTGAATCCGTTAAAAAGCGCGATGGTCGGTTATTGTCTTTTGATCAGTCATTTATTACTCGCGCCATTATGAAAGCGATGACAGTAACTGGCGAAGGTGGCGAAAGAGACGCTATTAGAGTTTCTGATCAAACATTTCTAGTTTTAAAGAAAAAATATCCTCAAAATTATATTTTAAAAATTGAAGAAATTCAGGATGCCGTGGAAGAATCTTTAATTTTATTGGATTACGCTAAAACCGCCAAAGCTTATATTATTTATCGGCAGAAGAAGGCTGAAATTCGGGTTGAACGCAAAGAAATTCCGGAAAGAATAAAAAAATTAGTTGAAGAGAGCAAGAAATATTTTCGGAATCCTTTGGGCGAATTTATTTATTATCGCACTTATTCTAATTGGATTGAAAAAGAAAATCGCCGCGAAACTTGGATTGAAACAGTGGGGCGTTACATCTCTTTTATGAGAGAGAATCTCGGCGAGAAGTTGACCAATATTGAATATGAAGAAATAGAAAAGGCAATTTTAAATCAAAGAGCGATGCCTTCAATGCGCTTGATGTGGGCTGCCGGCAAAGCGGCAAGAAAAAATAATGTTTGCGCTTATAATTGTTCCTATATCGCTCCGGAAAAAATTAACGATTTCGCCGAAATTATGTTTCTTTTGATGAATGGAGCCGGCGTTGGATTTTCCGTTGAGCATCAGACAACCCAGTCTTTGCCTCAAATTAAAAAACAAACCGGAGAATCATTGCCAATTCATATAGTTGGAGACAGTAAGGAAGGATGGGGAAATGCTTTAACCGCCGGATTGACCGCTTGGTTTGAAGGGAAAGATGTTAGCTTTGATTTCTCGGAAATTAGGCCGGCGGGAAGCCATTTGAAAACAATGGGTGGTAAGGCCTCTGGTCCTGAACCATTAAAAATTTTTTTTGAATTTTGCCGGCGGAAAATTTTAATTCATCAGGGGAAGCGTCTTCGACCAATTGATGTTCATGATATTGTTTGTAAAATCGGCGAAGTGGTGGTAATGGGAGGCGTGAGGAGAAGCGCTCTAATTTCATTATCTGATTTAGAAGACGAGATGATGAGAGAAGCAAAAACGGGTCAGTTTTATTTAGCGGAATCTCAAAGGAGTTTAGCCAATAATTCCGTCGCTTATAATGAAAAACCGACTGTTGATCAATTTTTAGAAGAATGGCTGGCTCTTATTAAAAGCAACGCGGGTGAGCGGGGAATTTTTAATCGAGGAGGATTGAAATATCAGGTTCCAAATAGGCGGTGGAAAATTTTAGGAAAAGAGGCGGCTACGGTTGGCGTTAATCCTTGCGGGGAAATTTATCTTCGGAACAAAGAGTTTTGTAATTTAACCGAAGTTATTGCCAGGTCGGAAGATACCGAAGAAAGTCTTTTGGATAAAATTAGAATAGCCGCTATTTTAGGCACTTATCAATCAACCCTTACTAATTTTCCTTATCTTTCTAAGGAGTGGAAAGAGAATTGCGAACAAGAACGGCTTTTGGGCGTTTCAATTACCGGACAATGGGATTGCCCAGCATTAAGAAATAAGGGAACTTTCCAAAAACTTAAAGAAAAAGCCGTTGAGATTAACAAAATTTATGCTGAAAGATTTAATATTAATCCTTCGGTTGCCGTTACTTGCGTAAAACCTTCAGGAACAGTATCTCAATTAGTGGATGCTTCTTCGGGTATGCATCCAAGGCACAGCCGTTATTATATTAGGCGGGTTAGAATTGCGGCCAGCGACAGTTTATTCCAAATGCTTAAAGAACAGCGAGTTTCTTATTATCCTGAAGTGGGTCAAAGGATGGATTCGGCTTCAACTTATATCTTGGAGTTTCCGGTTAAAGCGCCGGACGGTTCAATTTTCAGAAATAATATGAACGCTATTGAACAGCTGGAGTATTGGAAATTAGTAAAAGAGAATTATACCGAACATAATCCTTCAGTAACAATTTCAGTCGGCAAAGATGAATGGATTAAGGTTGGCAATTGGGTTTATGAGAATTGGAATATTGTCGGGGGACTGTCTTTTTTACCGCGCGAAGATGAAGACCATGTTTACGAACTCGCTCCTTACGAGGAAATAGATGAAAAAAAATATAATGAGATGGTGGCGGCTTTTCCGGAAATTGACTTTTCTCAAATAATTGTTTATGAAGAAGAAAATGAAACTCAAGGCGCTAAAGAATTGGCTTGCGTTTCGGGAGTTTGCGAAATTTAGTTTAGTTTAATAGAAGCGGATAAGCGCGGATTTAAAACCGTAGAAGCGGATAGACGCGGATATATATATGAATAAAAACAATTCTTTAATTTTATTAATTTTGATTATTTTTTTGACGGCAATTACCGGCGTTTTTATTTATCCTCAGGGGCTCGGTAAAAAATATATTCCCTGGCGCTTGGGGTTGGATTTGGTTGGAGGGAGTCATTTGGTCTATGAGATTGATATGAAAGACATTGTTTCAAGTGAAAAAGATTCGGTGGCGAGCGGTTTGCGGGAAGTTATTGAAAAAAGAGTTAATTTATTCGGTGTTAGCGAGCCGCAGGTTACGGTAGCCAAGGAAGGAGATTCTTATCGGTTGATTGTTGAGCTTGCCGGGATTAAAGATGTTTCAACCGCGATAAATGAAATAGGGGCGACGCCATTTTTGGAATTTCGCGAAATGATTGGAGCGGGAACTTCCACTCAATTTCTTTCAACAAATCTTACCGGTCGTTATCTTAAATCAGCTCAGCTTAATTTTGATCAAACTATCGGTAGTCCGTCTTTAAGTTTAGAATTTAATGATGAAGGCGCGAAAATTTTTGAAGAAATAACCGGCCGAAATGTCGGCAAACAACTTTGCACTTTTATTGATTATCAGCCGGCTGATTGCGCTACGGTTCAGGAAAAAATTTCCGGCGGGAAAGCGAGAATTACGGGTAAATTTACGGTTGATGAAGTTAAACAAATGGCTTCAAGATTCAATGCCGGCGCTTTGCCGGCGCCGATAAATTTGGCGAGCCAGCAAACTATTGGCGCCAGTTTAGGACAAGAATCGCTTGAAAAAGCTCTTTTTGCCGGCGCTTTGGGAATATTGATAATTATTCTTTTTATGATAGTTTATTATCGCGGCTTTGGATTTTTCGCTTCGCTGGCTTTGATAATTTACGCGATTTTAGTGGCGGGAATATTCAAATTAGGTATTACAATGACTTTAGCCGGTATCGCCGGATTTATCCTTTCAATTGGAATGGCGGTTGATGCCAATATTTTGATTTTTGAAAGAACCAAAGAAGAAATTAAAAGGGGATTGTCAAAAATGGCGGCGACTGAAGAAGGTTTTCGCCGCGCCTGGCCGTCAATCAGAGATTCTAATATTTCCACCATTATTACTTCAATTATTCTTTATTATTTTACAACGAGTTTTATTAAAGGATTCGCTTTGGCGCTATTGATCGGAGTTTTAGTTTCAATGTTTTCGGCGATAACAATAACAAGGACAATGTTGAGGGTATTTATTAAAAAATAATATGAATATTATTAAACATCGTAAAATTTTTTTATCATTTTCTAGTTTGTTGGTTTTAGTCAGTATCGCGGCCATCGCTGTTTTTGGTTTAAAGCCGGGCATTGATTTTGCCGGCGGCGCTTTATGGCAGATAAAATTGGCTACAGACTACGGACTACAGACTACGGGGAATTTAAAATATTTTTTTGAAAATGATTTGAGCGTTAAAAATATTATGATTTTTCCGGCGGAGAATAATGGTTTTCTTATTAGGATGTCTCATATTTCCGAAGAACAACATCAGCAATATCTTCAATCGCTAAAAAATAAATTTGGTGAGGTTGAAGAATTGCGTTTTGAAGGTATTGGTCCGACTATTGGCAAGGCATTAAAACAAAAAGCTGTTTGGGCGATTATTTTGGTGATCTTGGGGATTTCTTTATATATTACTTTTGCTTTCAGGAAAGTTTCTTATCCGATTAAATCATGGAAATACGGAGTGATTACCTTGATTACGCTTTTTCATGATGTGATGATTCCAGCCGGACTTTTGGCAATTTTAGGTTGGAGATTGGGAGTTGAAATTGACACTAATTTCGTCGTGGCTCTTTTAGTGGTGATGGGATTTTCCATCCACGACACTATTGTGGTTTTTGATAGAATTAGAGAAAATCTTTTGCTTCAAAAAAACCGTTTGGACTTGCCCGTTATTATTAATGACAGCATCAACCAGACCATAGCGCGTTCCATTAATACTTCTTTAACCCTTGTTTTGACACTTTTAGCTTTATTCTTTTTTGGTCCGACTGCTTTAAAATATTTTATTTTAACTATTTTAGTCGGTACGGTTATCGGCACTTATTCTTCAATTTTTGTTGCCAGCCCGCTTTTGCTTTATTTTGGATATTCCAAAAAATAGCCCTATTGCGTAATAATTTTCGTAGCGCCCAGCACCATTTCCATCAATAGATTTTCTAATATTACAATTATAAGGCGAAGCCGCCTTTCGGCTACGACTGATGGTTTATGAAAGTTTATCAAAAGAAATGGTGCTGGGTAGGCGAGGCGAAGCAAAAATTTAGCAAGTCCGCCAGCTGGCGGATCAAGAAATTTTTGCGAAGCCGCAGCCAATCCGCCAGCTGGCGGAGCAGTAGAAAGGTTATTACGCAACAGGGCTAATAAAAGCGGAAATTTTTCCGCCTTTTATTTATTTCGTCTAGCGAGGAATAAAATGAAAACCGCGGTTTTCATTTTATCCGAGCGACGACTAAACAAAGGTCAATACCTCGGGGCTTTGCCCCGAGGACCTTTATTCAAATCTCACTTTTATTTTTTTACTTCTTGTTTTATTGATTTTTGGCAAAGTGATTTTTAAAACGCCGTTTTTAATGCTTGCCTGGGTTCTATCGGGATCAATTTCTTGAGGAAGAATAATGCTCCGCGAAAATTTTCCCCAATAGCATTCTTGATGAATATAATCCTCGGTTTTTATGGTATCTTCTTTTTCGCGTTTGCCCTTAATGATTATTGAGTCTGATGTAAGAGAAATATCAATGTCTTCGGGTTTGACGCCGGCGATTGTTGATTCAATAATAAAAACACTCGGTGTTTGGTAAACATCAATAGCCAGCTCGCCTTCGGCTTCTTCAAAAATTTCATTCATTGATTCTTCCAGTTTTGTCAGTTCCGGTTTAAATTCTTCTTCATTGTGTCTGATGCCGGCTAATTTTTCAAAAAAACTTTTTGTGGTTTTATCCATAGAGTATTCGCTAATAATGCAAATTTTAAGCAAATAATGCTAATGAATTTATTCGCATTATTTTGAAACTGATTCGCATTATTCGCGATTACTTTTTATTTTCTCAAAATCCCAAAAAACAAATAACGCTATAATTATTAAAAATATTGTCGGATAAATTAAAATTTGTTCTCTGGATATAAGTATAAGATAATTGAATATCGCGTGCAATAGAGAAGCAATAGCAATTCCTTGAAATAAAAGTTTTATGAATATTTCGCGTTTATATTCCGCGTTATTTTTGCGAATAATCCATTTTGCCCAGTAATAACCGACTATTCCGGAGCTTAAAGCGTGAAGTAGGGTGGCGCCGACAAAACGGAGAGTTATGGCGACAATAACTTCTTGAAAATTTGAAATGCTCATCGCTACTCCAATGTTTTCTACTATGGCGAATCCCAAAGCGGCGGTAATCATATAAATCATCGCGTCAATTGGTTCATCAAAAAAATTGTTTTTTCTGATAATTAAATAGGCGGCCAAGAATTTAAAAATTTCTTCAATAATCGCGAAAGCGGAAAAAGAAAAGAATCCTAATTCTTTGATTTGAAATGAATTAAAAACATCTCGGAGCAGAAATTGGAAAACAGCGGCAAAAATCGCCATTAAAGCGCCGGCGATAAAAACTTTGGCAATTATTTTCTTAGGTTCCGGATGAGAGTCTTCTTTGATAAAAAAAATAAGCCAGGCAAACGATGGTAATAATCCAAATATAATAAAAAAGATATTCATATAAGATATTTAATATCAATAAGTATCAATCAATTATTTACCATTTTTCAATCATCAACATTTTTTTATTTTTAACTTGTCCTGAGTCGCGCCGAAGGATTGGTAAATTTTGCCAAATTTCTTCCGTGATAAATGGCATAAAAGGGTGAAGGAGTTTTAAGGCGGCGGAAAAAATTTCTAAATTAACTTTGAAAGCGGCGGCGCGTTCAATGATATTCTCGGAACGGAGGCGGGGTTTTGAATTCTCAAGAATTTTGTCGGCGAAAGTATGCCAGATATAGTGGTAGATACTATGAGCCGCGATATGAAATTTCAAACCCTCAATATCTTTGGTAATTTTCTTATGAATCGTTATTAGATCTTTTAGATTTTTTTTATCTTCTTTGGTAAATTGCGGTTTTATTTTTTCAAATTTTTGGTCGTAATTCATTAAAACAAAACGGCTGATATTCCAAATTTTGGTTGCGAAATTGCGATAGCCTCTGATTTTATCTTCCGAGATAATTGGATCATTGCCAGGGGTTGAATCCATTATTAAAGCCATTCTAACGGCGTCAGCACCGTAAATTTCCGCTACTCCCAGAGGATCAACAACATTACCTTTTGATTTAGACATTTTTTGGCGGTCTTTATCGCGAACCAAGCCATGGAGATAAACCATTTTAAAAGGGATTTTGCCGACACGATAAATTCCGAGCATTATCATTCTTGCCACCCAGAAAAACAAAATATCCCAGCCGGTTTCCATTACATCGGTCGGATAAAAATTTTTATAATCTTTTGAATTTGGATAGTCTAGCGCGAGATATGGCCATTGACCGGATGAAAACCAAGTGTCAAAAACATCGGGGTCTTGTTCAATTTTATTTCCGGAACATTTTACGCATTTTTTAGGTTTTTCTTTTTGAACAATAATTCCTCCGCATTCGCAAAACCAAGCAGGAATTTGGATACCCCAAATAATTTGCCGCGATATATTCCAGTCGCGGATATTTTTCATCCAGTGAAAATAAACCTTTTTAAATTTTTCAGGAATTATTTTTATTTTTCCGTTTTTAACGACTTCAATCGCCGGTTTTGCCAAGGGTCCCGTTTTAACGAACCATTGCGACATTAAGCGCGGTTCAAGATTATTTGAGCATTTATAACATAAAGCGGCGTTATGTTTATAATTATGGTCGATTTTTATTAATAATCCTCTTTTTTCCATTTCTTCGGCAATAATTTTTCTCGCTTCTAAAATTTTTAAACCATGATATTTTTTAGCTTCTTCGTTTTCAGAAAAATGCTCCAAAAGATTAAGTTTTCCGAATTTATCTATTACCTCAATAGGATGGGGAATTTCATTTTTATGTCTTTGCCAAATTTCAAAATCATTAAAATCATGAGCGGGCGTTATTTTTACGGCGCCCGTGCCGAAATCAGGATCAACGGCTTCGTCGGCAATAACTTTAATTTTCGTTTTACCGATAAGAGTGTCTATCTCAATTTCCTTTCCGATAAAATTTTTATATTTTTTATCTTTAGGATGAACGGCAATGGCCGTATCGCCGAATTTTGTTTCTAAACGCACGGTTGCTAAAATTATTGGCCCATATTTAATATAATAAAGCGGCGTTGTTTTTTCTTCATGTTTAACTTCCAAATCAGAAAGTCCAGTTTGATGTTTAACGCACCAATTAACTAACCGTTTGCCGCGATAAACTAATCCATCTTTATACATTTGAATAAAAGTGTCTTGAGTTTTAGAAATAATATCTTCGTCTAAAGTAAATTTTTTTCTCGACCAATCGCAGGAAGCGCCAAGTTTTCGTAATTGACTTTCCATTGTTTTTTTATTTGACAGCGTAAATTCTAATATTTCGCGATAAAGTTCGTCGCGGGGGATTTGGAACCGATTGCGACCCTCCTTTTCTAATTTTTTGTCAAAAACCGTTTGAGTTTCAAAACCGGCATGGTCGGCTCCCGGCAGCCAAAGGGTTTTTTTGCCGCGCATTCGTTGATAGCGAATCATCAAATCTTCTAAAGCGACAAAAAGAGCGTGACCAAAATGGAGCGCGCCATTGGCATTCGGCGGCGGCATTATTACGCAGAAGTTTTTAGATTTTAGTTTATAGTTTTTTCCACCCGAGGCGGATCCGCCTTTGGCGGAAGAAATGGGTAATTTATCCGGATTAAAATAACCTGATTCTTCCCAGAGTCGGTAAATTTTATCTTCAATTTCTTTTGGATTGTAAGGATTATTAAATTTATCTAATGGCTTCGGCATAAACTTTTGTTTTGGTTTGGTCAATATCTTCTAAATTTTTTGGAAAATTTATTTTGAATAATTTTTCTTCAAAAGCGGATATATTTTCCAATTCGGTTTTTGAAGCGCCTATCATAATTCCATAGCGACTGTATAAAAGCCCGATAATTCTTGTTTTTAATAATTTAAAAGCGTTATTATTGGTTAAAAATCCGCTCACAATAGTTTTTTCGGTTTTTATTTCTCTTAATTGAATTATCGGTTTTTGAAATTTTTCATTTGATTTCCAATTGAAATTGGCAAAAGAAATTTTAATTTCTTTAATTTTTTTGGAATCAATTTCAGCTAATTCAATCAAATATTTTATTTCGCCGGAGTAGATAAAAGAATTTTTCGCCAAGCTTTTAATTTTAGCGCCTTTATGGTCATAAATATCAATAATATATGAAAAAGAATCGGCGCCATAATTTAAATTCGGATTTTTGATTTCAGCGGCGATAATGGTTTGATTATCGGCGGGAAAATATTTAATCCACGATGTTTCCGGAGTTTGCAATGTTTTGATTTCGCAGGCCGAGCAGGAACCGCCGCAATCAATACCGGTTTCATTTTGATTTTGGCGGCCGTCAAAACAAGTCGGCGCCGGTTTAAACCAAATAAGATAAACAACAAAAATTATCAAAAAAAGAGTCGCTAAATATCCGGTTCCGTAAAGAATTTGTTTTACCAGTCGGGAATTCATTATTTTTAAATTATAACTTATTCCGCGAAAAAATTGAAGTATCTATTGACCCCGTTAGAAGTCAGACGCCAGTGGCGTCTGCCGATGCGCGAGCGCATCGGACTTCTAACGGGGTTGACCCCGTTAGAAATAGAACGCGGACATCGCATTATTTTTATGGGACAGTCATATTATAATTATTACAATAATATAAATATAAAATATCCGATAAGTGTTCGCGATTTCTAACGGGGTTGACAGCATTTTTTATTTAGCTAAAATTTAAACTATCAATGATAGATAAAAAAAAGGAAACGGTTGAGGGAATTATTATAGAAGCCTTGCCGTCGGCGACTTTTAAAGTTAGAATTGCCGGGAGCGAAGAAGTTCTTGCTTATCCTGCCGGAAAAATGAGAATGCATTTCATTAAGATATTACCGGGAGATAGAGTATTGATGGAGTTAAGTCCGGATAGAAGAAGGGGGAGGATTATAAGAAGACTATGAAGAAAAAAATAACCACAATTGAAAATTTAGCGGTTGTTGTTCAAAAAGGATTTGAAGAACAAGACAAGAGAATCCAAAAAGGATTTGAAGAACAAGATAAGAGAATCCAAAAAGGATTTGAAGAACAAGATAAGAGAATTCAAAAAGGATTTGAAGAGCAAGACAAGAGAATTCAAAAAGGATTTGAAGAGCAAAGCGAAAAAACAGATGAAAAATTTGATAAATTTGCGGCGATGGTTCAGCGCGGTTTTTTAGAAACTGCGACAAAAGCTCAATTTGAGGACTTGCGTGGCGAGATTAAAAATTTGCGTAGCGAAATTTTGGAAATAAAATCAGATTTGGAAGACATTAAATTAAGAATGGGGAATATGGTTTTTAGATTTGAAATTCAGGATGTTGAAAGAAGATTAAAGAGGGTAGAGGCAAAAATTGGTTTAAAATAAAAATGAAAGTTCGAGCTTCCGTAAAAAAAATTTGTAAAGATTGTAAAACCGTCCGTCGTCAAGGGCGGATTTATGTAATTTGCAAAAAAAATCCAAAACATAAACAAAGACAAGGGTAATAAGAATATAGGATTTAGAATATAGAATTTAGGGGTTAATTTCCCTCAATCCTCAATCCTCAATCCTCAATCCTAATGCGTTTAATCGGCATCAATATCCCCGACAATAAAAAAATTGAAATAGCGTTGACTTATATTTACGGTATAGGGCGTTTTTTAGCTAAGGAAATTTTAGAAGAGGCTAAAATTGATTTAAATAAACGGGCCAAAGATTTAACCCCTGATGAAATTAATCATCTTAGGCAGATAATTGAAAAAAAATATAAAATTGAAGGAGAATTGCGTCAATTGGTGAAGCAAAATATTGTTCGTTTGAAAGAAATACAATGTTATAGGGGAATAAGGCATTTAAAAAAATTGCCGTTAAGAGGGCAAAGAACAAAAACTAATTCTAGAACAATAAGGGGAAATGTTAGAAAAACAGTAAGTAGCGGAAAAAGGAAAACGGATCTAAAATAAGAATAGAGAATAAAGGAATAAGGATAAAGGAATAAGGATAAAGAATATAGAATTTAGGGCTTAAAAATCCCTCAATTCTTAATCCTCAATCCTCAATCCTCAATCCTCAATCCTCAATTCTCAATCCTCAATTCTCAATTCTCAATCCTAATTCATTATGGGAAAGAAAAAAGTCATAAAAAAAACTGAAGAAGAAGTTTTAAAAGAAAAAAATAAACTGGAGACAGCGATGGTTAAGGCCGTCGGAAAAAGCGTCGGCGTTACCGCTCCAACCGCGAAAAAAATAGAAAGCGGCAGGATTTATATTAATGTAAGTTATAATAATACCGTTTTAACCGCTGCCGATAGAAAAGGCAATGTTATTGCTTGGGCTACGGCGGGTTCGCTTGGTTTTTCCGGACCTAAAAAATCAACACCTTTCGCCGCTTCCAAGGTTGTCGCCGCTATTAGCGAAAAATTAAAAAAAATAGGAATTTCCAATCTTGAGATTATTGTCAAAGGAGTCGGCGCCGGACGCGATTCGGCAATTAGGTCGTTGGTTAATCAGAAATTTAATATTTTATCAATTAAAGATGTAACGCCGATTCCTCATAACGGTCCAAGACCGCCGAAAGTCCGTCGAGTTTAATTGGTAATTGGTAATTATTTTTAATTACTATTTACTGATTACTATTTACTAATTACTAATTCATTTGGATTTATTAATTTTAGAAAAAAAGATAGGCATTATTTTTCAGAATAAAGCCCTATTAAAAGAGGCTCTTACTCATCGTTCTTATCTTAACGAAAATCCTTCATGGGAGACACCTCATAATGAGCGTTTGGAATTTTTAGGAGACGCGGTTTTGGAATTGGCGGTTACCGAAAATCTTTTTATCAAATTTCCAAGTTATCCGGAGGGACAATTAACGAGTCTACGGGCGGCTCTGGTTAATTATCAGACCATGGCCGGCGTGGCTCGCAATATGGATTTGGAAAAATTTATTTTATTGTCGCGCGGCGAAACTAAAGACATCGGTCGAGCTCGGGAAGTGATTTTAGCCAATGCGATAGAAGCTTTAATAGGCGCGATTTATTTAGATGCCGGATATATTAAGGCAAAAAATATTATTGAAAAATTTGTTATTGATACCCGCTTAGAACAGATTATCAAAAATCATCTCTACAAAGATCCAAAGAGTCATATTCAGGAAATTGTTCAAGATAAATTTAAATTAACGCCAAATTATCAAATTCTTGAAGAATGGGGTCCTGATCATAAAAAAATTTTCAAAGCCGGCGTTTATTTTGGAGATAAATTAATTACTGAAGGCGAGGGTTATTCCAAGCAAGAGGCGGAAATTGAAGCGGCGAGAAATGCCTTAAAGGGCTTGGTCTAAATTTGGCATGTTTCTTAAATCCCTAGAACTTAATGGTTTTAAATCTTTTGTTCAAAAGACGATTTTAGAATTTCCAGACGGCATTACAGCTATTGTCGGACCGAATGGCAGTGGCAAGTCAAATATTATAGATGCTATCAGATGGCTTTTAGGCGAACGAGAGTCGAAAAATTTAAGAAGCGCCAAAGCCGAAGATTTAATTTTTAACGGCACGCCTTCCAAACCAAGAGTGGCCATGGCTTCCGCCGGTCTTTGTTTTGATAATAATACCGGTTTTTTCCCCATTGATTTTAAAGAAGTTTCCATTGTTCGCCGTGTTGGCCGGGACGGTCTTTCTCAATATCTTATTAATAAATCAGAAGTAAAACTCAAAGAAATAATTGATTTTTTCAGCCGTTCGCGGCTTGGAACCAAAGGATTGACGATTATCAATCAAGGCGAAGCCGATTTATTCGTTAAGGCGTCGAGCGGAGAACGTCAAACGATGATAGAAGAGATTTTAGGTCTTAGGGAATATCAGAATAAAAAAATAGAGGCTGAGCGAAAAATGAAAAATACTTCCATCAATTTGGAAAAAGCCAAGGCGATGAAGGAAGAAGTCATTCCTCGCCTTCGGACCCTTAAGCGTCAGACTAATAAATGGGAAAAAAGAACGGAAATTCAAAAAGAATTAAATGATATTGAAAACAGATATTTTTTTTATAAATTTAATGAAATTGAAGATGGTCGGAAAAAATTTGAGCCGCTGCTTGATTCTTTGGATAATCAAATTAAAGAAAAAGAGCGGGAAATTAAAATTCTGAAATTGGAGTTAAATAAAGTAGAGTCTCAAACAGGGGAGCGTCAGGAAATAAGGCAAATCAAAAATCAACAACAGCAATTATCGGCGGAGTGTTCTCAAATTCAAAAAGAGTTCGGACGAATTGAGGCAAAATTGGAATTTTTGGAGGCGCCTAAGGCGTCCGGCGGTAAAATTTTTAGAAATGAAGACTTACTTGTTCTTGTCAGGGAAGCCGGAGAGATTCTTAATGATTCTTTGTCGCGCTCGGATTTAGAATATTTTAAAAAAATAATCAAGGAATTGGCCGAGAAAATAGATAAATTTTTAAATCCTGTCAGAAATAACTTCAATCAACGCGGCGCGATTTCTAACGGAGTAAATTTAGAAAAAGATTTAGCTGATTTGGAAAATCTTAAAAAAAGTTTGGAAGTGAAATTCAGCATTATTGAAGATGAATCAAAGAAACTGGAAGCTCAAGAGATGAAAATTGCCATTGGGCTGGAAGAGTTTAATAAAAAATTTCAAGCGGCCTTTGAGTCGGTTGAATTAAAAAGAAAAGAATTAAGAGCATTGGAAGAAAATAAAAATAAAATTTTATTTGAGAAAGAAAAATTAAATTTAAAATTTCAAGATTTGGAGAATCAGTTGCGGCAAATTGGAAGAAATATTGCGGAATTTGAATTCGGGGAATTAATCCTCAATCCTCAATCCTCAATCCTCAATCCTCAATTTGACGATATTGAACGGAAAATGTTTAAATTAAGAGCGGAGTTATCAGCCATCGGCGAAATTGACGAAGCCTTGATAAAAGAAGCCCAAGAAGTTGAAACTCATTATAATTTTTTAATAAATCAATCGCAGGATTTGGAAAAAGCCATTATTGATTTAAAAAATCTAATTAAAGAATTAAACGAGAAAATTAATTTTGAATTTAACTCTTCGCTTAAATTAATCAATGAGGAATTTAATAAATTTTTTAAATTAATGTTTGGCGGGGGGAACGCAAGGTTGAGGATTAAGGACAGAGAATTAAGAATTAAGGGGGTGGACGATAATGAGATTGAAGAGAAAAATAACGAAGACGAACAGAAGGAAATTTTGGCCGGTCTTGAAATTGATTTGAATTTGCCGAAAAAGCGAATTACTAGTTTGGAAACGCTTTCCGGCGGAGAGAAAAGTTTGGTTTCCATCGCCGCCCTTTTTGCTTTGATTTCTATCAGCCCACCGCCATTTTTAGTTTTAGACGAAATTGACGCGGCTTTGGACGAAAATAATTCCGGAAGGTTCGCCAACTTAATCAAAGAATTTTCCGCAAAGACGCAGTTTATTGTAGTTACTCATAACCGAGCGGTAATGGAAACGGCAAACGCGCTATATGGAATAACTACCGGGGAAGACGGAACATCTAAAGTATTGTCATTGAAATTGGAATAATATATCATAAAATAAACTAGTATCTTGTATATGGTATTTAGTATCTTGTATGGAAGACAAAAAAGATAAAATAAAATCTTTTACAGATTTATACACTTGGCAAGAAGGGCATAAATTAGTTATCATAATTTATAAAGAAACAGAAAAATTTCCTCAAAAGGAAATTTTTGGATTAATTAATCAAATGCGAAGAGCAGTGGTTTCGATTACCTCTAATATCGCTGAAGGTTTCAGCCGTAATACCACAAAAGATAAGTTTCAATTTTATTCAGTAGCTCAAGGTTCTTTAACGGAATTACAAAATCAATTAATTATCGCTCGCGATGTTAATTATTTAGATAGCGAATCATTTAAAAAAATTGCCAACCAAACAATCATCGTCAATAAATTACTAAACGGCTTGAAACGCATTAGATACAATAGTATCTAGTATCTGGTATTTAGTATGAAGAACGATACAAAATACAAGATACAAAATACAAGATACATGATACAAAATACAAAATACAAAATACAAAATACAAAATACAAGATACAAGATACAAGATACACGAAAGCCTTCACTCTTATTGAAGTTCTCATCTACACCGCCCTCTCCGCTGTTGTCGGAACATTAATGGTCGGTATTTTATTGACTATCACTCAAGTCAATCTGCGGGAATCCGCTTCAACCGAAGTTACCAGTCAGTTAAATTTTGTAACTCAAACTTTTGGCCGATTAGTTAGAACGGCTTCCAATATTGAAATCGCCGCCGGCGTTTCCACTTCCACCATAAAACTCCGGATGCAGGACTCTGCCAAAGACCCAACTTGTCTTTCTTTGGTTAACGGCGTGATTAAACTGGCCGAAGGTCCGGGAACTAATCCCAATGATTGTAATACCGTTACTTCCGATTTAACCAATACTCGCGTTATTGTCAATACTTTAAATTTTAAAAAATTTACCCAATATCCCGGGCACGATACGGTTTCTTACGATGTTCAAATGACTTACAACAGCCAGAACCCCAAAGCCCAAGTTCAAAGAAGTTTGTCTTCGGCAATTGCCCGAGTTTCCGCCGCCACTTTTGATTCCAACATTTTACCCGGCTCTTCTTCTTATGAAATCGGCCAAACCGGTTCTCCCTGGTCAAAAACTTATCTTAACGACGGCACGGCGGCCAGTCCTTCTTACACCTTCGGCAACGACACCGGTCTGGGGATTTTTAAAGTTTCCGGCACCAGCACCATCGGTTTTTCCACGCAAGGTTTGGAAAGAATGAGAATCAACTCTACCGGCAACGTCGGCATAGGGACGACGGCGCCGGGGGTGCCGCTTGAAGTATATGGGAATCAAAACGGTGCTACTTTCATAAACATTCACAACCCTAATGGAGGGATAAGTGCATCGGCAGTATTGAATTTCCAAAACCCCGTCAGTTTATACGGGGGTCAGCTATTTTTGAATCCGAACAATGCGGGCGCGAGCTACGGCGGCTCGAACACTTTCAATATGTATAATTTTCTCAATGCGCCGATCACTTTCGGGACGAATAGCTCCGAGCGCATGCGTATTGATGCCGCCGGCAACGTCGGCATCGGGACGACAGGGCCGGGAGACCTACTGCATATGGCTTCCGGCGCAACAGGCGGAACAGTACTGCGCATCCAAAATACTTCCGCGGGAGGAACAACTGCTGCCATTAATTCTACTGGTTCCGGATCCGCCTCGGGTGCTGGTGATATATCCATAGAGGCCCCAATTGGCACTACGAGGATGCTTATTCAGAGTGCGGATGGCAACGTCGGCATCGGGACGACGACTCCAAATGAAAAATTAGAGGTTAATGGCAATGTTAAAATGGGATACGAAATCGTAAATGCGTCTTACACTGTTGGTTCCGGAAGCGTGTCTTGTTCCGCAGGAAAACAGGTTATTGGAGGCGGTTGTCAAATTTTTCAAGGGGGTGGTGCTTATATGGCTTACTCTTATCCGAATACAGTAACTTCATGGCAATGCAATGCTAATATAACGGCTAATATTACAGTTTATGCCATTTGCGCAAATATCAGATGATGCGCATTATTGAATGACTCATAGTGAAAAACGAAGCGTTAAAAAACCGAATTGAAATTTTGGAAATAAGATGATTTTATATTGACTCTTAACGCGTTTTTAATATAATTAAATATATGAAACATTATCATTTTTCAATCGTAATAGAACGAGACCAAGATGGTTATTTTGTATTTTGTCCGGAATTACAAGGTTGTTATAGTCAAGGGAATAGTTATGAAGAGGCATTAGAAAATATTAAAGATACTATTAAACTTCATTTAGAAGATAGATTAGCTTTTAATGAAAATGTATTGGCGGAAAAATCAATAAGCCTGTCAACCGTGGAAGTGGCTATTTAGAAATTATGAATGTGGAGCTTCCAAAAATCACTTCCAAAGAAATTATTGCCGTTCTTAAAAAAGTCGGTTTTATTTTATCGAGACAAAGCGGAAGCCATAAAATTTACAAAAATGCCGCAGGAAAACGAGTTACTATTCCTTTTCACGCCGGTAAAATTTTGCATCCAAAAATTTTAAAAAGTATTCTAACAGATGCTGATATTGGTATTGAAAAATTAAAAGAATTTTTTTAAATTTTATTTTCTCTATTGAAGTTGAACTTCCATAATATTGAAACTTGACACTATACCCTATACCCTATACCCTGAACCCTAATTATGTTAGCTATTAAACTTAAAAGAATTGGGAAAAAACACCAGCCGTCATATAGGATTATTGTGGCGGAAAAGCGTTCAAAATTGGACGGTCTTTATGTGGAAGACCTTGGCTGGTTGAATCCTGCCAATAAAGATCTTAATCTTAAAAAAGATCGGGCGGAATATTGGTTAAAAATCGGCGCTCAGCCAACCGATACGGTTCATAATTTATTTGTTAAATCCGGAGTGATTAGCGGTCCGAAAAGACCGAAACACAGAACAAAAAAGGTCGAAAAAGAAAAATAGGTTTGTTAAATTAAGATATGACAGAATCAAAAGATCAGGAATTTCTTGAATTTCTCATTAAATCCATAGTTGATCATCCGGAAGACGTTAAAGTTGACCGTAAAGTAGACGAAATGGGCGTTTTACTTTCTTTAAAAGTTAATGCCTTAGATATGGGACAAGTGGTTGGCAAAGGAGGCGCAACCGCTCAGTCAATTCGGTCGCTTTTGCGGATCGTCGGCATTAAAAATAATGCTCGGGTGAATTTAAAAATTGTTGAACCGGAAGGATCGACAAGAATGGAAAGAGCGCCAATTAATAGAGCGGCAGAGGACATCAAATTTTAAATTTTCCTAAAGGTAATTCCAAAAACCCCGCTTTGAAAAAAGCGGGGTTTTTGATTATAATAAAATCACCGAATAATGAATTTATTACGAATTTACGAATTCGTATATTCGCGCTGGTTCGTTATCCGTTGATTTATGAAATTCGATATTATCACAATTTTTCCTGATATTTTCAACTCTTATCTTGATGAGTCTATTTTGAAGCGGGCGCAAAAGAATAAATTAATTGATGTTGAAATTCATAATTTGCGTGATTTTACAGAAGATAAACATTGTAAGGTTGATGATAGGCCGTTTGGCGGCGGACCGGGAATGGTGCTCAAAATAGAACCGATTATTAAAGCAGTTAATAAATTAATAAGTTATAAGTTAAAAAGTTTAAAAAATAAAAAACTTACAAACTTACAAACTTACAAACTTAAAACTAAAATTATAATATTTACGCCCGGCGGGAAGCAATTTGACAATAAAATCGCGGCGCAAATGGCAAGAAATTATGATCAATTAATTTTAATTTGTGGCCGTTATGAGGGAATTGACGCTCGTTTAATATCAGTTCTTAAAACCTTCCCGCCAGAGGCGGGTCAGCCTTCGGCTGAAAAACTTAAAGTTATAGAACTTTCTATTGGTCCTTATGTCTTAACCGGCGGTGAATTGCCATCGATGATTTTAATAGACGCGGTTTCACGGCAAATTTCTGGTGTTTTAGGGAAAGAAGAATCACTCGAAGAAAAAAGATTTGGCGCCGGCTTGCCGACTTATACCCGACCGGAAATTTTTATTTATAAAAAAAGAAAATATGTTGTTCCAAAAGTTCTTTTATCCGGCAATCATAAAAAAATAGAGGAGTGGCGCCGGAAAAATAAATAAA
>ERZ1292623.905-Hain-H51-01um-R1-905-length-29944-cov-5_pt1 | contig 29944 bp, 42 predicted proteins | sample MGYA00564398_ERZ1292623 | MGnify/ENA primary metagenome ERZ1292623 (study PRJEB36523, sample SAMEA6512633) | groundwater metagenome | collected 2019-01-07 | study: AquaDiva: Metagenomics assemblies of 32 groundwater samples
AACAAGCCTTCGTTTCTTCCTTTATCTCGGTTACATAGGTCTAATTTGTTTTGTAAAGAGTTAAGATGTTCGTTGTAACATGGATCTTTATCTTTAGGAGCGCCAGCATCGCCTACATAAGTTGCGCCGCCTGCGCCAGTTTGAGAAACGGGATTATAATCCCCATTACAATCATCACATTCTTTCAAAAGCAAAAATCCTGCAGTAAGTGCTACGCCCGCAAGGCCGCCTATAACATATCCTTTTTTACGTTCATTTGTTTTAAGGCTAACTTCTTTAGCAGTATGACTATATTGATAATCTTCTGTTTCTTCCCTTTTTTCTTTTTCTGGCATGATAACCTCCTTAAGTGCTTTTGTCACAAAGAAGTAGTGTATTTTATAAATGTTTCTACCTGTTGGTTATAACAAGGAGTGAATTACAAGTAATATCAACAGTAGAAATACTGTCAATTTAGTAGTTATTCTTTTCTTACAATACATTAAATAATTCTAGAACAACCCCTGCTCCAAATAATAAAATCAACAAAGAACCAAGAAACTTATGCGTCTTTAAAGAGTATTCTGGTGACCTATCACCATGTAATTTTGCTTTCCAATACGAAAAGATGATCAAGATTGCCTGTATGCCGCCGGCAATTGCTCCAGTAATAGCGATGATAGGAATAAATGTTGCGAGGGAAAAAATGGTAATAAGGAGCGGAACGGAAAAAGTAAGCAATAACGCAGCAGATTGCGGGAAAATGTAATCATATTCATACATTTCTATGAGGGCAATGCTGAGAGTTAAGAAAGAAGTGAACATTGACAAAACAGCAATAACATTAGCAAGCACCCCCAATGTTGGGAAAGAATAAATGCTCAAGGCTACGGTAGCTATCTTCTGATTTGGCGCAAGTAATTCAAAATTATCCAAACCGATTAAGCCGACGACGATAAATGCAAAAAGGATGTACAATATAATTGGAATTATCGAGCCAATAATGATGGCTTTCTTCATCTTCTGTTTCTCTTGCTCCAATACTTCCTGCATTTCTGGGACGGAAGGCATTCCCATCAAGGCAAATAAAATCACTCCATACGGCGCAAAGAACTTCGCCCAGTTTAAGGAAGCGAGGTTACTCAGATGTATATTTTGATACGAAAAGATTCCAATGAGAACTACTATTAATAGCAATACGCCTATAAGGATCAGCTCTGCTTTGCCAGCTGCTTTAATCCCTTTGTAAATAATAAGGAATGCGATGACGAAAAAAAGTATACTGTACCATAATGGATTGCCCCAGCGGAAAATTGCTCTGAGACTTTCTCCTTCGCCAATCAGGTATGCCGTCAACGCTCCATATGTCCCAAAGACCATCGAAAACATCATTAACCGTTTTCCCCAAGGACCAAGATATTTTTCAGCGTAACCTGTCAGCTGATGCTGTTGTTTCGTTCTGAGTACAATTTCTCCGGTCATTAAATTGAGAAGCAAAAATGAAAGTCCTAAAACAACAATAATGATGAATCCGAAGAGAAAACCGCTTTGGGCAACCACATAGGGGATTGCCAAAATTCCAGCGCCCACAATAGTTCCTACTAACGTAGATGTTGCTAGCAGTATTTTATGTCTTGATAAGAAACCTCTTTCAGGCGAACCTCTTTTTTTAAACATCGATTTAGATTATATTATGTACATTTATATATTTTATGAGAAGAAAAAAATTAACTACCTGTTTTTCAAATAATCGTTAAGATGTTTTTCTAGTTCTTTAGGAGTTTGCTTGCTGCCAGACGCTCTGGGAGAGCCTATGATCGTATTTCCCCCGCCCCATTGGTCTTTCGCATCTGCGCTTATTCCCTCGATTTTATTAAAAAAATCTGGGAGTTGATCAACGGGAAGAGGGATGTAGGGAGACATTCTGCCAATAGAATAAGTGTAGGTTCCATCGCCATTTTCTCGCACCGCGACGAAAGCTTTGATTCCATCTGCAAATAGTTTTGTTCTTGCTTGAGCTCCAATTTCTCGGACCATAGCCCAATTGGTTCCGCCGCCAATTCTTTCATAGCGTAAGTCGGGGGCAACTTCTCCTCCTTGCCCAAGGACGTGTTTAGAAATTCTCTCGTAAACAGCTTCCATAACATTTCTCATTTCATGCTCGTCCATTTTTTGGATTCGGCCAGTTACTCTTGCATTAGTGTAAGGTTCATATACCCAAGCTAGTTCACGCATTAATTTTGAAAGTGGATCAAATGGATACGCTCCCGCAGTACAATCTTGTAAATCTTCAGCGTATACTAATCTGTTAATGAGTGGTTCACTTTTTTGTCCTTCTATCCTTTCATGATTTTTCAATAGCCAATAGGCTGTACTTGTGTCCTGATCAGGATCGTTAACGTAAACATGTCCTTCAACTTTTCCTTCAGGTCTAAAACTATCTATCAGTCCCTGCTTTAAAGCCAAGAATACTTGACCGCTGGTGCTTCTGGTTGCTAATCTGTCAACTTCTTCGTGATGGTTGAAGTTTACATGCGGCCCCTTTGGATCAAAATGTGTAGCGCCATACACAAAACCATCTAAAGCTATAGAATATGCTGGCTTTGTTTTTATAAATTCGTCCCAGGTCATTACCTTCCGAGGCTCAATGTGGAGTTGCATAAGTTTATTCAGGTAATATCCTACTTATAAAATTTTCCACTAAAAATGAGTTACCCAATAAAATAGAAATTTTTGTTATAATTCAAGGCTAGATAAATAGTCACAGCAATGAAATCTGCTGCCAGTCCAACTCCAATTCCTTGATTTTCTTTTTTCCGAAGTACTGCATTATAAGCAGCAACCAGGCGCTGAGAAAATTTCCCTTTAGATTGTAAAAAGGTATTGTAGGAAATCTTGATGTCCGGAAAATTCTTTAAAAACTGTTTGTTGTGAATGACTCCGGTTGGATGACCGCCGTTACTCTCCCGCTCAAATTCCTGTTTATAAAAGTCGAAAACTGAATCAACGTCATGTCTTTGTACTTCATACTGTTTACCTCTATGGCTGAAGGAAATATCTCTTGCAGCTTCCTTCCCTTCTAAAAACGATACCACATCTTCTTGGTCGGTTTCTTTTATGACTTTGCCTGCGGCCGTAAGCAATTTATCTACACTGTCTTTAGAAGATGGATCGTACAGAATATGCGCGGCGACGATAGGAAAGGAGAATTCTAATATCCCTAAATTTATTTGTCCTCCCTCTCGGTTAGCCTTACTAAGAATAACTGCTTCTTTAAAGAATTTATATATGCCGGATGGATTCCCATTTCTCTGAAGATGCTCGGCTAGATGATAATATGCAGGATAAACGTTTACACCTCCAGCGATAAACATCTCTAAGGTATTTTTAGGAGTGTCTTCATGTCTGGTAACACAGCCAGGTTTATCTGAAAGGGGCTCTAAAGCACAAGCCATAGCTATGTTTCTTGCTTCTTTTTCTGGAAGTGAAAGCGCGTTATACGCTGCTTCAACTTGTTGTAGAATATCCATTTTTATGAAAGTAAGTCTATTCTTTAAAAATTTTTTCTGAAAAGAGTGGGGCTGCTGGGATTTGAATTCCTGAGCAACAAACATCAGCTTGTCACTTCCCAGATCCGAAGCTGGCTCCAAGGAAAGTTTTGTCACTGCCTATTGGCTCAACCCTCCATGCTGGAGGCTCCTATTTTTGGCGGTAGTTTATACCTCTGCCAGGTTATACTACAGCCCCGCCAAATCCATAAAATGACGTTCTTTTATTAAGATTTTCGTTTTGGAATTATCTCTTAGGTTCTTCAGGGATGACAATCCAGGCAATAATATAGGCGATAATACCAAAACCCATAGAAATCAAGGTTGCAATAGCCCAAATCAATCTAACCACTACTGGATCTACGTCTAAATATTCTGCAATGCCGCCGCAGACACCACCAAGTACTTTGTCTTTTCTGCTGCGGTACAATCGTTTGATTGATTTGGTCATAAAGATTAGAAAATGAGGAGCTCTATTAAAATTATTGCTAATAAAACAGCAATTAATAAAAACAACTCTTATCTTTTCTAAATATGGATGGCTCTGACGTAACTATAATCATACCTACTTTAAATGAAGGTGGGAATATAGGGAAAGTTATCCGAGATCTTAAACAGTTATATAACCAAGCTAAAATCTACGTAGCTGATGACGGGAGTTCGGATCTTACTAAGGTAATTGCCAAAAAAGAAGGAGCGATTGTTATTGACCGCACCAACCGAAAAGTAAAAGGCATCACTGCATCAGTAGTAGAAGCACTTCAGCAGGCAACCACTGAAAAGATTATCGTCATGGATGGCGACTTACAGCATCCGCCCGAAAAAGTGCAGGAAATGATAAGAGCATTAGATAATGCTGATATGGTAATCGCGGTTCGGGAAAAAGTCATCGGTCCATGGGGTATTTTTCGACGATTAGAAAGCAAGGCTGCAACTGAGCTGATAAAGATGCGATTACGAAAGAACATTCACGATCCTTTGTCAGGCTTCTTTGGATTTAGGAAGAAATTACTTTCCAACCTCAACACTGAAGAATTTGAAATGCGCTGCTTTAAAATCTTATTTAATATATTAAAGAATATTGACTTGCAAAAAACAACTCTTGCCTACGTTTACTATGATTTTGATATCAGAAAAAATGGAGAAAGTAAACTTGGAACCAGACAAGTATATTATTTTATCAAAAATTTACTAACCTAAAATGCTCACCTTAAAAACACGAAAGATAATCCTCGCTTTAGCGGCGATCCAGCTGTTTATAATTCTATTCCTTTCCCTACAGAATCAAATTTATACCTGGGATGAAGGGAGTTATATCATCAACGGATTAGAATTATCGAAAGAGAAAATTAGTCTAGTATTGGAAAAATATGTTGCCCATGAAAGGCATCCTTTGCTGAGTTGGATTATTGCCGGCATGATTAAGGTAGGATTGCCGCTAATATCATATAAATTCATTTCTTTTGTTTCTTTACTTTTGCTTCTTCTGTTGACCTATAAAATGGGCATGGAATTCTTTGATAGGGATATTGCCTTGACCGCTTCTTTTCTGCTCTCAACCATTCCAGCAGTTATTTTTCTTTCGGCAAAAGTTCTCACAGACATTCCCAGTACCTTACTCTTCTCGTTTGCTCTTTATCTCTATTACGTAGGGTTGGAAAAACCAAGGAATTTTCTCTGGGGAGGATTGGTAGGCGGTATTTCTATTATGATGAAAGATTTAAACTTCCTGTTGCTCCCGATCTTACTTGTATTTATGATTGCTTTCTGGAAAAAAATCAACTTAAAATATTTTGTAGGATCATCAGTGATTGCTTTTATCTCCATGCTTCCCTATTTTATCGACAATTATCTTCGCTGGGGCAATCCATTATATAGAATCATCGCTCATATTCAAATGGTCAATGAAGGAGTTGGCTACAGCAGCTTCTCTATTCTAAATCATCCTATTGCCTGGCTGTTTATTCTGCCCATCTTACTCGGCTTACCTCTATTCATATTATTTGTAATGCATCTTTATCAGAGGAAAAGAACGTGGTATTTTAATCCCCAGCTGCGCTTTCTCCTGATTTGGTTTTTTGTGCCATTTTTCATTTTCCTGGCAAAACAAAAAATCAATCCGCGATTGATAGGAATGTTCTTGATTCCTGTCGTTCTTTTGGGAAGCTATCAACTAATACAATCAAAGAAATGGAAAATGTGGCTAATATCCTGCCTGCTTGTAAATGGATTTTTGATAACTCCTTTGGTAATATATCCGCATATTCACTTAACTTCAGAACATCAAGAAGCGTTTGCCTTCGTAAAACGGAATCTTGCCGAAAATGAGACTATTTCTAGCAATGCCAGTCCGCCTTCAGTTATTGCTTGGTACTCAAATAGAATAACTGTTTTTAACCTGGATCCCGATGACAATGAGACGGTAAATTATTACCTTTTTGATAAAACTTATGAAAAGTATACCCAAAGAACCAATCTTAATCCTGCGCATTATCACATTTTATTTGAAAATAGAAAATATATCCTGTATCAGAAAATTAATAAATCGAAAGAGAAGTAAGATTCCATGATCATCCTAGACGGTTCATACGGCGAAGGCGGCGGTGCTCTCACAAGAACAGCCTTAGCTCTCTCAGCCTTAACCAACCAAGAATTCAAAGTAACTAACATTCGTGCTGGAAGGAAAGATTCTGGATTGAAGGCGCAGCATCTCACGGCCATTAAAACATTAAAGGAGTTTTGCCGCGCCGAAACCAGCAACATCGACATAGGCTCTACCGAACTGCATTTTAAGCCGGGAAAAATCAAGAAAGGAATTTATGATATTGACATAGGAACAGCAGGAAGCATCACTCTTCTACTGCAGGCATTGATTCTTCCCAGTTTATTTGCGCCGGGAAAAGTTACATTTAATATAACCGGCGGCACTTGCGGAAAATGGCAGGCGTCTGTTGATTATCTGCAAAATATCCTGCTTCCCTACCTTCATCGGTTTGTGGAAAAAATAGAATTGAAAGTTCTCAAGCGCGGGTATTATCCTAAAGGCCAAGGATTAATACGTTTGGAAATTAGTCCGCGTTTCAACATCCACAGGTATGAATCGTTTTCTGCACTGGCAGATGAATTACCTTTCAAAGTTTCCAAAATACAGTTATTAGAACAAGGGAAACTAGAGCAAATTCGCGGTATCGTAAACGTATCTGCAGAATTGCAGGAGAAAGAGGTTGGAGAGAGAATAAAGAATGCGATTGTAGGAAGCCTGAAGCAGTATAGTGTTCCTATCAACATCAGGGTTGAGTATGCGAAAGCAGAAAGCATTGGCGGAGAAGCACTAGTCTGGGGGGTGTTTAGTACGGATGGAAAAGTGGATTACGATAATCCGATAATCTTGGTCGGCGATGCTCTCGTTGAAAAGAATAAAAGTTCGGAAGAAATCGGCAAGGAAGCTGCGGATGAGTTGAAGAGACAGATTGATGCAGGAGCAGCTGTTGATCATCATCTTGTCGACCAATTGATTCAATTCATGGGCTTATTGCCGGGATCGAAGATAAAAGCTGGCGAAGTGAGCAAGCATGCTGAAACGAATATGTATATAGTGGAAAAGTTTTTGCCGGTTGGATTTAAAGTGGAGAAGAATATGGTAAGTGTGGAAGAAAAGTGAAATTTTTAGGAAATTTTTATAAAGAAATATGTGAAGTTGATAGTTATGGCACCAATATTGCTAGAAAAACCGATTACTTTGTACGATGCTGCTGGGCAGCCTCTCCGTTCTTACAACTTAGAATTAGGGGACGTGATTAAAGAGAACGGAAAGGTACTGTTTCAACACACAAATCAATGGAATGATTATTTTCGTGGTTTAGGCGGCGGAATTAACCAGCTTACCCTTCCGGAAGCATACGCCGCAATCGAGCAAATGCAGGAAACCAAACATCCTGGTTTAGAAGGTTTTTTCCAAGATTTAACTACGAACGGTCTGATCTTAAACACCCAGTTTGATTATCACAACAATATCATTACCCATCGTTTAAATGATAATGACAAAGTGGAAATACGATCATCTATTCCCGAAGAAAGTGGAAAGATGGAAGGTTTAATTCAAGCTTCATACTGGAGGGATGCTGTCCAGAGAATGTTGTTATGCAAAGATGTTGAGAAAGCAGTAGAGGTTCTTTCTATTGCAAGCGGAAGAGTGCCTTATTTGTTCACCCCTTCGTATGAATCGCGATCGCGTTATCCGGTAAGAACGGCGTGGTTTGGTTGCGATAGTAATTACTTATACCTCAATGGCTACGACGATCTCTATAACGACTTCGCCGCTCGTTTGGTACGTCGTGCGAGCGTCAGCGAGCAGGAAGCGCCCGCAGGGCGCAGCGCGGAAAAAACTGCCTCAGAAGAAAGAATATTCCAACCAGTAACTAAAGAATTAATCTTGCCAATCGCACAATCATATATCTCCGGCTATGACTGGAAAACATTTTCAGAACGCATCCCAGACCAAGCTCCTGCTTTAGGAGATGTTTTGTTAGCAGCGCATAAAGATCATTTTGTCTGCGACTTTGCTCGTCCGGAGTTTGATGAGAAGATGCGCGGATTGTATTTTCCAACGCAGGTTAAGAAATAAATAGCTCTTCCGTCACAGTTAAATATTTAAAGTTCAAAGCTTTTTTAGTACATAGGTAGGCTGACCCCGTAAAATGCTTACTATTGTAAGCTGGCCAACACCAAGTGCGTGATGCGGTTGGACAAGTCACTACCTACCTGTTTTTTTCTAAATCAATTAGGTTCCATAAGCGGATTATTTCTTCATAAGACGCCTTGACCAGGTTTAGTTTCCTTCCTTTATCCCAACGACACTCTTTAGAACCTCTTTTACGGTAGGAGTTTGCAAAACCATCGGCACAGGAGATTATTTTTCCTCCCCTTCCTCCTTTTTTCTGTTCTTCTCTATATTGGCCGATAGACCTAATGCTTTTATTGCTTTTGCCTTCTTTTTTAAAAAGTGAAGATAAGTATTCTTTAACTTCAAGGAAAGTTTCATCTGTGCATAGAATAAGCTCTCTGATACCGTCAATATCTTCTTTAACGATTAAATAGATGCAAATAGCATAGAGTCTTGGAAAATCATCATCAGCATTTTTGTTTTCTACAATTCTTGTCACCTGTTTGCCGGAAAGAAAAAGACCCTTATGCTTTTGCTTTTTTTCGTCAGTCCAGGCAATTCCAACATTTTCTCTATTGTAAAATTTACCACTCATGTCCACATGGATAATCATATCAGGGCGTGGATTCAATTGATTTATAAGGGTTTTTAGAGTGTAGTGATGGTTCTCAAAAAGTTCAAGTGATAATTAAAGTTACCAGTAACAAAATTCTTTCCTTATGTCAAAAACTTTATAAATAACCATCAGTCTGATGTGTTTATGCCAGCAAAAGTTTGTATATCTACCAAGAAACGAATTGATAATGATCAAGGAGCAGTTACTTTTCTCTGTCCTAAATGCGGCGATTATGAAATCGTGCGCAGTTCTTTTGCCAGGGTCAATGGATTGAAATACATCTGCCCCTGCGGCTTTGAAGGGCCGAATTAGAAGCTTGAAAAATGGAATATACTCAAAAGGAGGAAGTTGTCACGCGGTGACTAAGCTCACGAAGTGAGCGCATGTCGCCATAATGATCAAACTTTTAGAAGTTTGTGGCAAAAGCTATCATCACTTTCAAATTAATGCCTGAATCTCCTGAGGTAGATTTGGAAGCGATTAAAGTTCAAGCTTTGAAAATCGCGGAAGAAGCAGGAGCAATTGGAGAGATGCAGACTAAGATTGAACCCATCGCCTTCGGCCTGAAAGCAGTTCTTGTTCTCGCTATGTACGATGTTGAAGGCGCAGATTTTGATGCTATCGCTCAGAAGATGTCTGAGATCGAAGGCGTACAGAACGCCGAAGTTGCCAAGATGGATTTGGCACTGGGATAAATTTTTCTTTAGAGAACTTTGAAAAAAAGGAATTTTCGCATAGTAAGTCATGTTCAGTGCGAAAATTACGCCTATTTCAAAGTCTCTTAGAGAACTTTGCCAAGAAAATATCAATTATGCAAAGTTCTCTTTAAATTATTATCAAAATATTTAAATATACTAAGGTATACTGTAGTATACATGGAAGCAACCACCATAAAAGTTCATGAAGATACAAAACTTGAGCTAGATAATTTTCGGGAATATAAGCATGAGAGTTATGACGAAGTCTTGAAAAAAGTCCTCTTTATTGCCAAAACTTGCAAAACCCAACCCAAATTGAGCAAAGAAACAGTTGAAGCGATAGAAAAAGCTCGGGAAAGAATTAAGAAAGGAAGATTTCTTACCGAAGCAGAAGCACGAAAAAGATTGGGTTTGTAAAATTATTTTGGTGGTTTTTGGATGTATGGAATAATCTTTGATGAAGATGCTATAGATTTTCTTAATACTCTTCCTAAAGAGATCAAAGAAAGAATTTTTAAGAAGATCATCTCAACAAAAGAAGACCCTTTCCATTTCTTTGAAAGATTAAGCAGTAGAACAGATTATAAACGTATGCGCGCTGTTAGTTTCCCCTGAATACTTTTTGGGGTTGGATTTTAGTGCAACGTCCGGCGAAGCCGAAAAATACAAAGTTTGAGGTTCGAGCGTTTTAGATGTTGGTGTTGTACCTGTTGGGTAGTAAATGAACGAAAGATTTAAATACTTGCTATTAATAACTATACTCAGAGAGAATAAAATGGATAAATCAGAAGTTAAAGAATATAGAGAAAGAAGCGGGACTGCTGAATTGAAATTTGTAGATGGGTCATATCTATTGCTAGTACCATATAGAAATTGGGGAAATATTGAAGGTTTTGATTCTGCATTGCTATATAAAAATGGAACTCTTGAAGCTTTAGCAACCGACAGACCATCAAGATATTCAAGACCTGAAGAAAGTGGATTTTGGTCAAAAGGACAGATTTCTCAACAGCAATTAGCCGAATATCTAACTGCCGTAGCACAAGTCGGAAGACAAGTTTATGACGATTATCATGCAAAAAAAATTGATGAAAATACCTGGAGAAATCAATTTTGGGAATTCTGGAGAATAACTTCCGAAAGCGGAATGTTGAGAGAATCACTTAAAGAAGGAAGAGAAAGAGTTTTTGATAAAAATCCTGGAAGATACAGAGATAGAATATAGACACCAACCTCTTTTTTATTATTTCTCAAATCTCTGATTTGACTATATTTTAGCCCGAACCTCAAATTGAAACTAATTAAGGATTGGCGATTATAGGATTATTGCAAATATTGATCACAGCAGCAAGAAAATAAATATCGTATTTATCGAACACCGGAAAAATGTTTATGAAAAAATGTAATTCACTTGCTTAACTTATTCACCGACTCCAGCGCTTTCAATCTCTCTCCAGCATTAATGCTCTGCCCCCAGAGATTCCAGAACACTTTCTGCAGCCATTGAATCCATTCTTGTTCTTGAATTAAGTAAAACAAAAATGTTTTCTCTTTCAATTCCCGGCAATACAAGGGACTCATCACTTCTTTGATGGAAACAAATTGATCGTCAACTAAGATTGCTCGCAGCGGTTGTTCGCAATGCCGTATTTCCACCGCATCCCAACCCACGCGCTGATTAAGAGATAACATCTCTTCCGTATTTTTTTGTGACGTGATATCAACCCTAGTTAAAACTTTTATCCTGATTTTTTTCTTGGCTAGATCTTCCAATATTTTATGGATGTTTGGTCCTAACTCCACCCAGGAAAGATTGCCGGAGAAAAATAAGATCTGCTGCTGCGCCTGAGAAAGCAGGTAATCAAAACGAATCTGCTGCTGTTGCGAAAATTCAGTAGTTTCAATGAATGCCTTCCTGTTATCAGGATCAACAAATTGGTAGATATCTAATGGTGAGAAATCTTCTTTGCGTTTTCCCTGCACGATCTTCTGAAGCAGCCGTTCCTGATAGGCGCTGCCTTTCGCTCTTTCCAAGGCATTCCAATAGACAACCTTCAAGGCACCCCTGCTTCCTTCACGAAAAATTCTGGTCGCAATTAAACCAGTTTCTTGGGCGATAAGTTCTACATAGCGGTCAGCAGTCCGCCAGTTCTTGCCGATAGTTTCCGCTATCTCTTGAACAGTCCTTGGCTTCTGCTGGATGATGCGAAGAATGCTCTCTTTGATTTCCTTTTGAATAGCCATGATACAACACTCTGACTTTATTTTTGTGAGTAATTGATATGTTCCCTACAAGTATATATGTATTTGTATGGAAAAATATATACTTACGGGCGGACCAGGGGTTGGGAAGACGACTATTCTCAATGAGTTAGAAAAAAATGGTGAAATTACTCTTTCTGAAGTGGCTAGAGAAATTATTGCTGAGGAACAAAAGAAGGAAAATGGAATTTTACCTTGGAATAATTTAGCTCAGTTCCAGGATTTAGTGATTGAAAGACAGTTGCGGCGAGAAAATGTATATGAAGAAAACTGTAAAAGAATATTTCTTGATCGCGGCTTGCCAGATTGTCTCGCTTTTACTGAGGTAGGAAATGTTGCCATTCGTAAAGATATTTATGATTTAATTGAAGAGGCAGATTACCAGAGAGTATTCTTTCTTGAACAACTTCCTTGCTACAAACAAGATGAAGAACGTAAAGAAGATCCAGAATTGGCTCTACGAATCCATCAAAGATTGTACGAAGTCTACGATCGGTTAGGTTTCGACATAGTTACTGTTCCGATATTCAAGACTATCGAAGAACGAGTACAATTGGTTCTGAAAGAAGCACAGTATGCAAAGAATCGTGAGATTGAACGAAAATACAAGGTTGGACATAATGCAGTAAAAGAGCAGTTAGAGAGATATGCAGTAAGATACATAGGTACTGATAATGAAGAAAATACCTCCTACGATATTGGAGAGGTATTGAAAAACCTCGATTGTACTTTCAGGATACGCCAGACTGGTGGAGAACATATCCTCACCGTAAAAGGACCCAGTAATAATCCAGATTTTACCAACAAGCCAGAATACAATTTCTCCATCCCCAAACCAGTTTCAAGAGCATTAAATGCGATTCTGCCGGAATCGGTTTCCTATTCTAAGCGGCGGGAGAATTATCGCCCTCTCGGTGATGCCAAATGCACTATCAGTCTTGATTATCTTTTCGGATTAGGTGAATTTGTAGAGATAGAAGCAACTAGTGAGAACCAGGTCTTGTTATGGGAAAAAAGATTGGGGATCAGCGAGTATGCGATCAATACATCGTATCCTGCTTTAGTGAAAGAACATGAAAACGCAGATTCTCGTTGAAGGGCCCGATTGCTCAGGCAAAACAACTTTAGTTGAAAGGCTAAAGAATGAATTACGTTGGGATGCCAAAGCGCTTCATCATCTAAACGGAAATCAATTCAATAGGTATCTGAAAGAATATGCTCTCCAAGAAAAAATTATCTTCAACCGCGGACATTATTCTGAAATTGCTTATGGAAAATTATGGAGAGCCGGTAATCCTTTCTCAGCAGAAGAACAACAAATTCTGGATAAAATTTGTCAGCAAAATATGGTTATCATCTTTGCCTGTCCGCCGCTTGAAGTATTACAGCACAGATATCGAAAAAGAAATTTCCAGCAACAAATTAAATACGAAGAATTAGAATTAGTGAGAAATAATTTCTGTGAATTTATGGAAAGCGTTCCTCATCTTTTATACCAATCGGCGTCTTATGATGAATTACAATCTCTTGTCACAAATGTCGCCGGCAAAATAAAATGATCTTGACTGGTTCCGAAATAAAAAAAGAAGTGCTAGATCGAAGAATTCACATTTTACCTTTCGATGAAAAAAATATCAACCCTAATAGTTATAATTTTAGATTAGGAAAGGTTTTGAAGATATATCGAGAGAAAATTCTTGATGCAGCTGCGCCTATGGATTTTGAAGAGATAATTATTCCTGAAGAAGGTTACATCCTTCAACAAAATCAACTTTATTTGGGACATACTATAGAAGAGATGGGCTCTGATTTTTTTGTTCCTATCATGCAGGCGCGCAGTTCCATCGGCAGATTAGGATTGTACATTTATCTCAACTCTGGCTTAGGTGATTTAGGCTTCAAAAAACAATGGACTTTAGAACTGCATGCTATTCATCCCTTGAAAGTTTATCCCGGGATGAAAATTGGACAGATGCTCTTCTGGAAACCACTAGGAGAAATAAAACTCTATCAAGGGAAATATAAAGATTCTCAAGGTCCAGAAGTCAGCCAGATTTGGAAAGATTTTGAACAGTAGTATTTTACTACACAATCTATTTATACTTGGCCGTCAGTTTTCATCCATGTTTAGAAAAATAGGTGTTGTAATCTTAACTATTTTTTTAATTGGTTGTACTGTAGCTCAACAACCAACCACGGAGGTATTCGAAATGAAACTAACCAGTTCTGCATTTACGGAAGGAGCAAAAATCCCGTCCAAATATACCTGTGACGGCCAAAATGTCAATCCACCATTAACGATTTCTGATGTCCCTGCAAAGGCAAAATCATTAGTCTTAATTATGGATGATCCAGATATTCCCGATTTTGTCAAACAGAAATTTGGAATTCAAGTATGGGATCATTGGATAGTGTTTAATGTTCCACCGGAAACCAGAGAAATTCCAGAAGGAAAAAATCCTCCAGGAGTAGTCGGTAGAAACACCGGCGGCAATAATAGTTATGGCGGCCCATGTCCTCCTGATCGTGAACACCGCTATTTCTTCAAACTGTATGCTTTAAATACAGAATTAGATCTTCCCGAAGGAGCAACTAAGGCAGAAGTAGAGAAAGCGATGAAGAATCATATTCTTGCTGAAGCGAAATTGATGGGAAGGTATGAAAGGGTGAAGTGATTAATTCTTTTTCTCCAGCTCTTGTAATCTTTTTGCCTCTTCTTCTTTGCCAATGAATCGTAGAATTGGTTCAGGAATGTAACGACAGGTCTGCCGGAAGAAGCTCTGGTAAGCAGTTTCTACTTCTTCTCTGCTCCAGCCTAGCTTACCAGCAACATCTCCTCTAAAATCATAAAAATTATTTTCAAAAACAGAGACAATCTCGTAGTGGAGTTCTAATCTATATTCCCCGCCGCCTGTAAGTGCCTCGTACACTTCTGTCGGCAGCAATAATTTTCCTTTTTCAATTTTTGCTCCAAAATCTCCAGGAGAATAATTTAATTCTGCAGAACTTTCTATTTGTAATAAATCATCGATGGTCATTTCTTCACTCCCTTCTTTCCATCCTTCTTCTCAAAATCTAATGACACAGAATTAATGCAATACCTTTTCCCTGTCGGTTTAGGTCCGTCGTCAAATAAATGCCCTAAATGCCCGCCGCAGTTTTTGCACACCACTTCTTTCCTATGCATCCCAAAGTTATAATCATCTTTCAACTCAATATTTTTCTTATTTGCATCAGCGAAACTCGGCCATCCTGAGCCGGAATCAAATTTAGTATCTGAAGAAAATAATTCTGCTCCACAGGAAGCGCACATGTAATTGCCTTTTTCTTTGTTGTACAGCCATTTGCCGGTGAAAGGAGCTTCCGTTCCTTTCTCTAGGAGAACATGCTGTTGTTCAGGAGTTAATTTCTTTGATTCTTTTTTCATTATGAATACACTCCGTGTTCGATGCGGCTCAGTATTTTTTCGACTTCTTGAGAATTTCCTTCTTTACAAACATCGTAAGGTCTTTTTCCTCCCAGCGCCCCAATATTAGAAAAATACCAATCACGCACTTCTTCTTCCCTTGCCTCAAAAACATCCTTCATGCGGGAAACTAAATCCTCTCCGGCGGTTCTGTTCATCTCACTGGTAAGGTATTCATCTAAAACTTGAAATTGTTTCCGTTTCAAGAAATCATCAATATTCATGTAATTATAACAGAGATTTAACTATAAAAATGTATCTGCCTTATTTTTGCTTCATCACCCTAACAATCTCTTTAATCCCTGCTTTGGTCTTGATTCCTGTCGGCGAAAACTGTGTCCGTACACCTTTTACTTTCTTCAAAACCGGTTCCAGTTTGGTTGTTTCTAATTCATATTTCTTGGCAATAACATGTAAATCATAAAATCCAACTCTATCATCCTTTGATTCCTGATGCAGCAAATCCAGAAATTTCTGCTCTTCTGGAAAATGGTTTTCTTTTTTCATCCTGGCAAGCAATTTTTTGTCAAATAATTTTCCTGTCCACAATGGGCCGAAATAGTCAAAACCTTTCTCGGCATTACATTCGCTACTCTTGAATTCCAAGGTCTTCGGGTTAAATAATAAGTACTTATGTTCTTTTAACACTTCATCACATTTTTCCTTGCTCTTCAACGACTTGAAATATATTTTAAAGTAATGGTCTTTATGATGGGCAAGTATGGGAATCAACGCTTTATCGAACTGCACGCCCTGCAGCTGCACTTTCCTGATTAATATTCGCAATCCAATCTCATGCATCATGTAATTGCGTACTGCCCTGGCCCAATATTTTCTCTTGGTAACCTTGGGATATGTTCCAGTCAATGCCGCCGTGTCTGTCGCCGTAACGGCAATAATCCCATTCCGCGTAATTCTAGCTACTGCAGAAGCCAAAAACGGATTAGGGCTGCCAAACGGATCGATCTCGATGTAATCAAAATAGCCGCAAAATTCTCCTTTGATACAGCGCTTGACCTGATTCAGCAAGAAAAGATTAGCATCTTCATTGCCGATGGTTATTTTTTGTTTGGCGAGTTTATTTAATTTCAGATTATCTGCGAATACTTTAGGAAAATTTTCCTTAATATCATTTACAAAAATGTGCTTTATCTTTCCCGGTTTTAGTTCTTTCAAAAATCGCAACTCTCTAATCCCCGAACCTGCCAAGGGAGAAGCGATGTTCATATTCTCATTCTCAACAGAATTCAGCAGCAGAATGGCAATATTTCGGTTGGATTTCATTATTGGATTGTAGAATACTTCCATCTGGGCATGCACATCTTTAGGCGGAAGTTCTAGCTTTATTTTGCAGGAATGTTCTGTTACGATTGACATACGTTAAGAAAAAGGAAGAAATAACTTAAATGTTTTGAAAAAATTTTATTCATCAATTAATAAGCTGCATCTGCGGGCTGCATAATCGCCCGGTTTTCTTCCATTTACCAGCCGAGGATTGATGTGTTCATTAATGACCCAGGGAATATCTTTAATGCCATCTACTATAAAATCTGGGTTTTCTTGGGCCATAGAATCATATGCTGTCAGTAATTTCCTGATAAATTCATCTGGATTCTTTTTATAAATCTGCTTTTCCGTAAAACCTTCATGTTCCTCTGTCAGGTACATTTCATTTCCCGTCCCAGCTAAACCAATCGTCCACATGCCTGCTCGTTTCCCTTCTCTGATATCGTCTAACGTATCTCCTACCTTTACTACCGCAGCATTGTCTGAAACATTTAACAAATATGCATTAAGATTGCACATGGCTGGTTTTGGGCGGGAAATAGTATCTCCAAAGCCAAGTAATGGCCCTTGCAGCTTTCCACTTTTAATCACATAATGCCCAGTTGCGCAGACAGAAACATCAGGAACATATCCCCTCTCAGCCGCCTCATTCAGGAGCAAGTCCATCATTTCTCCGGTGTAACCAGTGGTAGAACCAATCTTTAATCCTATCTTTCTACATTCTTCTACTGCTTCTACGGTTCCGTTAATCAAATCAGCATACTTTACTAAATATGGCAATTGCGCCGCTTGGAAGACATCAAACATTTTTTCTACATCTTCCTGAGCAGGCATGCGTTTATGGACGGCAAACCAGCGTTTTTCCACTTCTGGATCTTTTGCAATTTCTCCTATATGCACTTTCTTATGCTTGCCCATGGGCTTGCGCGCTTCCAGCATGGAAATGGGAGCGTCCATATCTGCGAATACTTTTTGGAATACCACTGCTGGAGCATAGCATCCGTAATCCATAGTTGTGCCTGCCCAATCGAGAATAACCGCTTCTAATTTTTGTACCATGTTTTTGCCCCCGCATAATTTCATACCATAGCCAAATCCACTTCTATATAAATATTATGAGCTTAAGGAAAAGGAATCTCCTGATGCGAATCTTTTCTTTCTCCTTTTTCGTAGATGAGATGGATTCCGTCCATAAGAATTTGATGGCCTTTAAACTGCTCCCGTACTTTTGTATTGCCTTCAAAATGAGAAAGGTATTCCCCGATCTCCAGCTCATCGTTAAAGCTAGGATCACTCACATGCACCTTCACAGAAATAGAGCTTGCCGTTGTTCGAATCTCGGTATGAAGCCTACCTACGAAATTGTCCTGTAAATACTCCGCAAAATTCTTTGTGAATACTGGGAGGTAATAGCTATCAGTCATTATAAAGAGTTCAATACGTCTTGAAATATTGATACAATGTTTGTCCAACAGCATGTCCCAGAGCAAATGCTCCTCCTGAGTTTATCGCGTACATGGTTGTTTTTCCAACTATAAATTTATCCACCAAGCCCCATACCAAACCGGGTATGGCCGCGTCCATAGCAGTATTGACTAACGTCCCATCACTATCTACTGGTATTAATGCATCTAAACCAGCACCGACCACTGCTCCTAAAGTAAATGTAGTAACAGTCTGACCTAAAGTAAGGCCCCCTGTATTTTTTTCAATATTTTGTTCTTCTGACATAGTATTTCCTCCCCCCTTAACTGAACCACCGTCATCCATTTATAAAATCTATGTATCAGGAGAGTAAATTTAAAAAGAATCGCCATAGCTAGAGATCATGGCAACCAGACGGCCCATCGTTACTGTACTCGGTCATGTAGACCACGGAAAATCCAGCATTCTGGATAAAATTAGAGGTACTGCTGTAGTCGCCAGGGAAGCGGGAGGAATTACTCAAGCCATCGGCTGCAGCATTGTTCCCATAAAAACCATTCAAACTATCTGCGGCCCACTATTGAATGCCATCAAATCAGGGCTCACTATTCCTGGCCTCTTATTCATAGATTCACCTGGACATGCTGCTTTCACCTCCTTGAGAAAACGCGGAGGCTCTTTAGCTGATATCGCCATCTTAGTTGTCGATATCAATGAGGGATTTAAGCCGCAAACTGTGGAATCAATCGAAATATTGAAAACAAATAAAGTTCCCTTCATCATTGCTGCCAATAAAATTGATCTAATTTCAGGATGGAAATATGACTCTAAGAAATTTCTGCTCGATAATATCAATGCCTTAGACTACAAAATACAGGGCGATTTTGAGAAAAAAATGTACGAAATAGTTGCCCAAGTGGTTGAACATGGCTTGCAGGCAGAACGTTTTGATCGAGTCAGCGATTTCACCAAGCAGATCGCTATAGTTCCCGTCTCAGCATTCACTGGCCAAGGAATTCCTGAACTGTTGATGGTCCTTACCGGATTAGCGCAGAAATATTTGGAAAAAAAACTCGAAGCAGAAGAAAAAGGATACTGTGAGGGAACCATCCTTGAGGTCAAAGAAGAAAAAGGATTAGGCATGACTATCGACTGCATCATCTACAACGGAAAATTACGCGTGAATGATACTTTGATCATCGGAAATTTGGAACAGCCTATTGTTACAAAAATCCGCGCTCTCTTAGAGCCGGCAGAATTAGCAGAGATGCGCGAGAAGAAAAGTAAATTCAAGAACGTCAAGGAAGTGATTGCTGCAACTGGAGTTAAAATTTCCGCTCCTGGATTAGAAACAGCTATCGCGGGCATGCCTTTGCGCAGCTCTTCAGGAAAAGCAGATGAAGTCGAACGCCTAAAACAGGAAGTGCAGCAGCAGGTCGGTGAGGTACTTTCCTTCACTGAGCAAGAACATGGGGTGATGATCAAAGCCGATACTATCGGCGGCTTGGAAGCCCTGCGCCATTTGCTTGAAGAGAAAAGTATCCCTATCGCTTCCGCTTCGTTAGGAGATATCAGCAAGAAAGATCTTTCTAAATTAGAGACGCTCAAAGAAAAAGACGAATTTACTGGTGTATTATTAGGATTCAATGTCAAAATTGCTCCGGAGATAATTGAACTTGCCAAAGTAAAAGGATTGACTCTTATTCTCAACGAAGTAATTTACAAAACTATTGAAGATTACGAAAAATATGTCAACAACCTCAAGAAAGAAATTGAGAAGCGCGAGTTAGCAAATTTAGTCCGCCCCTGCAAATTTTTAGTCATGAAAGGATATGTCTTTCGGCAGAGCAATCCGGCTATTGTCGGTGTAGATATAGAAGTAGGCAGAATCAGGGCCGGAGATCCGGTCATGAATGCAGAAGGCAAGCGCCTTTCTACCGTCAAAAGTTTGGGAGAAGCGCAGGAAGCAGTTACTGTTGCCGAACAAGGAAAACAATTGGCTATGGCTATGGATGGTGTTACCGTTGGCAGACAAGTGAAAGAAGGGGATTATTTGTATACAGACATCCCTGAAGAACATTTCAAGAAATTAAAAGAATTGAAGAAACATTTGTCGAAACGAGAGTTGGAAGTGCTGAAAGAGATCGCTGACATTAAACGGAAAGAAAATCCAGTGTGGGGAGTTGGTTAGATAAAAAAAGAATCCAAGCTTATGTCAAGTCCGTCACGAATGCCAGTTTTAACATGTTTTTTCCTGATTAATCTTGGACGCGGAATTTTGCCGAAATTTATCAGTTTTTTTAGCTCATCTATTCTGCCCGCTTCAATCGTATGTTTTACGAATTTCTTTGCTTCGTAACCTGCCATAAAACCTGACCCAAATTCAAATCTCATAAAGGAAAATTTTAGTTTTGGATAATAAAATAATCCGATAGCTCTTGCACTAGCTACTTTTTCTAAGGCGCTAAATAACAAGCTATGATATTCTTTATCATGCTGCTGGCGCAAAGCTCGTTTTGATTTATCACGACAATCACAAGAAGCATCAAAATCAACCAAGCCAATTCCTACTTTATCTTCGTCTACAGGATAAAGTACTACGTTACCTATGTGGGCATTTGTACGTTCAGGATCATCGCTCCACGTCTGCTTGCTTTTATCCATTAATCTTTTGAGCTGCCCGACGATATAACCTACATCCTGATAAAAATTGCTTAATTGTAGAATGAATTGTACTTTCTGCCCTTTTGTATACGTGGTCTGAAAATATGCTTCGCTTTCTAAAGCGTACATCAATTCATCAAGCCTCGTATCACCTTTGACGCGGATGACGCTGGTAGCGATTTTTCTTCTTCCGATCTTGAAAGGAGACTTGTAAAAACCGACATATTCCATGGTCGGCTCGATCCCGTTATCGGCTAATACTCTGTTAAACCTATCAGAAAAGATTCTTTCATTATGAGCGTTGCGTAAAAATTGTCCGCCTTCGAGGTAAGGGGTTCCAGGATAATCATCAATTTTAAGCGGAATTTCTGCCACTGCTGCTCCTTTAAGTTTGTATAAATTTCCCGTCTGCTGATCGAAAGTAAGACCGGAACGATAGCCGCTCCAAACTCCGGGAATAGTTCCAGGCGGGCATTCTAAGGTAACGGTATCGTCTTCTGTTTTTAACAGATCATCCCGGCTTGAGCGTATATTTAACAATTCAGGTGAAATAGTAAGCGGGCCTTGAGAAAGAAAAGAAGGCATAGCTCTAATACATTCTACTGTTCTATCAAGACACTCGGTTAAATATAATGGATCTCTTCGCACCAATAATCTGGAATTTATATCTAAGAAAACTTTAGTCTGAGGATTGGCAGTTTCATTGCTCTCTAGTTTATATTGTATTGTTTCCATTGCAATAACATCTAGAACCCGTCTCTTTATTCCAGAACGGTATCTTTTTAAAAATCTTTGTAAATTCTCTTTTGCCTACCAAATTACCAAAAAGCTTTTATAGAAGTATACTAAAAGTATACTTATGGAAGCGACAACTATTAAAGTGTATTCAAAGACAAAACATGCCTTAGATGATGTTAGGCAAGAGCAAGAAACTTATGATCAGGTTATTTCTAGGCTAGTCGCTCAAACTAAGAAAAAAAACCTCGTGAAGGAGCTAATAGAAGCATATAAATCTAAAGCAGAAGAAGATATAAAGACTGCTCAGGAATGGGATGCGGTATCGGACGTGGAATGATGCCAGAGGTTAGGCGAGGAGAAATCTGGCTAGTCAATTTTGATCCTACTATAGGGCATGAAATACAAAAACAAAGACCTGCAATAATAGTTCAAAATGATCTCGGAAACAAATATAGTCCAATTACTATAGTAGCTCCAATCACTTCTCAGGGAACTGATAAAATTTACCCTATAGAAATTTTGCTTACAGACGAAAATTCTGGATTAATAAAAAAATCTAAAGCTCTTTTTAATCAAATACGGGCAGTTGATAAGAGAAGATTAATTAAGAAAATCGGAAAAATTACTGAAGAAACCACCGATAATATGAATGAAGCCATAAAAATAAGTTTAGGGTTATGGTGAGATAATTCAAACCTTAACCATCCTCAACACCCGGGACATTAAGAAAATCCGCCAGCTCTTCGAAGAAACCTATGGCGCGTTCTTCACCGGCGATTATGCCTACTTACAGAGCAAAGACGGCAGGCTATCCCTCATCAACAAAGATGTTGGTAAAATAGATCTGCAGAAACTGCGGGTGGATAAATTTGGGTTGTATGTTGCGGAAATCAAAGGCAATTCTGTGCGTTTGAGCAAGGAAGGTGCGCAGTTATTGGCAAAAGAGGCAAGAGACAAATTGAAAAATATTGTAGAATTAGACAGCAGGGAAATCAAAGCGTATTTTCACGGAGTAGATTTGAGGAAAGATTTAGGTTCAGAAGCAAAATTCGTCTTAATAGAATATCAAGGGGATATTGTCGGCTGCTCCAAATATAAAGATGGGGCTATTCTGAATTACTTGCCTAAGATACACAGGGGAGAAGTTATTGTTTAACCAAAATACATAAATTTTATAAAATCTCTTTGAAAACTAACGTAGACGTAGAATTTGGAGGTTAAAAAAATGAAACGAACAACTATGGCATTTCTCGGCTTAACTACATTATTAAGTGGTTGCGATGAAAATAAAGAGATGAATCTTGGAGGGTGCGATGTAGGAGGGCTCCAAGTTCAGGCAACATATCACCAAACACAAGGTATTGACCGCATTAGTTTAGAAATTTACAAAGACGGCAAAATTGTTGGTTCTATAAATCATGTTTATTATGGAGACTGGGTTCAATGCGATGATAACAAGAGGTTAAATGTGAAGAGCGATGTAATGTACTTTACTCCGAATCCAGAAAAGAAATAGAACGTTTTTTTATTCTAATTTTCTATGTATCGCTTGAAAAAATTTTCAACCTTAATACTTTTTTGTTTCGCGATTTCATGCATTTTTCTTACAAATTCAGGCTTAAGTTTTCTTTCACAACAAAAATCTTTACCCAAGAACATCTTCAATCGCTTTCTTGCCTTTCAGCTTCTTGGGCTCGTCTTTAGCCTGCGCCGCTAAATCCACGCCTAAATCCTTCAATTCCTTGATGTGCATCTGCATCAATTGCTCTACTATCTGTAAAATTCTCATCAATTCTTCCCGTTCCTTGCTTAAAGTAGCTAAGGAACCCTTGTGGAAGCCAATTTTTTCATCTTTGGACATGTCAGTGGTTGCCATGGAACAAAAATTTGCAGTTTTCTTTATAAATTTTACGAGAAGAATGTTTTTAAAGAGCGAAATATTCCCATTTCCAGGTGAATAGATGTCAAAATACGATGTTCTCTGTGTCGGTTCAGCAACGGTAGATACCTTTCTCACTATTGAGCAGCCATTTTCTTCCATCAACATTGGCGATAAGGTGCTTGCTACCCGCATCGAAAAGCATTCCGGCGGAGGAGCAACAAATTCTGTAGCGGCTTTGTCAAAATTAGGATTTACTGTAAAAATGCTCACCAAATTAGGGAATGATCACGATGCTGGGTTCATTCTGCAGGATTTAAGAAGATATCATGTCGATAACCTCTGTCATAGCCGAAGCGCAAAAAAAACTGATTCAGCTACCATTATCTCTTCAAAGAAAGAACATGACCGGGTCATTTTTGTCTATAAGGGCGCGTCCATGGATTTAATGTTATCCGACCTGAAAGAATCACAGGTTACAGCAAAATGGATGTATCTTGCTTCTTTGACTGGAAAATCCTTCCAAGCAGCTTTACATCTGGCAAAAATTGCCCGGAAAAAAAACATTAATCTGCTGTTCAATCCATCACTGTATCTGGCTAAAAAGGGAAAAAAAATCCTTGCGCCAATTTTAGAAAACGCTGCCATTTTAGTTCTCAACCTTGAAGAAGCGCAAGCTTTAGCCAGAACTTCATCTAAAAATATTCCTTTCCTGCTTCAATCATTGCAAAAATTAGGTCCAAAAGTTGTGGTCATTACCTACGGAAAGAAAGGACTTTCTGCGCTGCATAAGAATACAATGTACGTCTTGCCAAAAACTCCTTCGGTTACCATTGCTGACACGACGGGAGCTGGAGATGCTTTTACGTCAGGATTCCTTGCCGGGGTCATGAAAAGATATACTTTTGAAGATGCCCTGCGACTGGGGCAAGCAAACGCTACCTCTGTTATTCAATACATTGGAGCAAAGGATAAGCTGCTTACAGAAAAAGAAGCAAAGCTGCTGATGAAAAAATATAAAATTCCGATAACTGCAAAAAGGGTGTAACCATGTTTGCTGATACGAAGAAATTATTGATGAAAGCGCAAAAAGGAAAGTACGCGGTTGCTCATTTTAATATTAATAATATGGAGATAGTACAAGGCGTAGTAGCTGCAGCGAATAAACTCAAAGCACCTATCATTCTCGCCACTTCCGAGGGAGCGTTGAAGTATGCCGGTATGGATTACTTGTATGCAATTGCCAAAACTGCCGCAGGAAAATCCAATGTTCCAATTGCTTTGCATCTTGATCACGGAAAAGATATGGACGTAATCAAACAAGCCATCCAAAAAGGATATTCTTCAGTTATGATTGATGCTTCCCATGAAGATTTTGAAAAGAATATTCGACTGACCAAGCAAGTAGTAGCCCTTGCCAATAAAAAAGGAATTGCCGTAGAAGCGGAGCTAGGCACGATTGGTGGCGCGGAAGACTTGGTATCTTCCAGAAATATCATTTATACCGATCCAGCTAAAGCGAAAGAATTTGTGGAACGCACTGGCTGCGATATTCTTGCAGTTGCTATCGGCACATCTCATGGTGCTTACAAGTTTAATGGAAAAGCATCGTTGCGGCAGGACATACTCCAAAAGCTCCGACAACAGGTAAAGGTACCTTTGGTATTGCATGGCGCTTCCGGGGTTCCTCTTTCACTAGTAAAAATGGCGGAAAAGTATGGCGCTGATTTGTCTGGTGTAAAAGGAGTGCCGGATGCACAGATCAAGGCTGCGATCAAGAATGGAATTACTAAAATCAATACTGACACAGACATTCGCATTGCCTTTGATGCAGCCGTTAGAAAAGCTCTTCATGCCCAGCCGAAAGATTTTGACCCAAGGCATATTTTGGCGCCGGCAAGGGATTTAATCCAAGAGGTAGCAGAACAGAGGATAAAATCATTCGGTTCTGCGGGAAAATGGTAGACGCAGTCCCTACGCCGGAATATGGAGACAAAGAATACAAAAATAGTTTTGGAAAACATCTTAAGCAGCTCGAAGATGAGGCCAGAAGATATCATTACCAAAGCCATGGCTTGATGATCTGGAATATCAGCGGATATGGCGCAGCAAGTTATCCTTCGTGTTCTTTATGGGATAAAATATGGGGATTAAATAAAGAATTTAAAGGTAATAATGAAAATGCAATGCATTATTTAACCAGGATTAGCAAGAGCGGCCTGCCCAGCCGGGAAGAAGACCATTTGTATGTATCCTATAAAAAAATTGGTTTGGATTTTAAAATAGTCGACATGGTTACAGAAACGGCAGAAAGAGAAAAAGACTTCCAATTCACTATCCTTTCTTTAGCCTGTATTGGTTGGCAGGAAGCATCTTCAGTTCCTGAAGGACAAATCTATTCCCGCCCCGACATCCTCCACTTTCCTGAGAGCTTAATTAGGTGGGAAGATATACTCAAAGAGAGTTATCAAAAAAAAGGTCAAAGAAAAAAGAGGTAAAGAAGGACTTGTCCTTCTAACCTTTTTTTAAATGTAAAAACGTTAAAAAAGAGGTAGAAACATGAAACCGATCTATATCGGCGCGGATCATGCCGGTTTTCATTTGAAAGAAAAAATCAAGAAGTGGTTAGAACATAAACATGTTTCTTATGTAGACATAGGGAACAAGAAGCTCGACCCTAAAGATGATTATACTGATTTTGCTGCTGCCTTGGCAAGAAAGGTTGTTGCCGATAAGAGTTTAGGCATCCTGGTCTGCGGCTCTGCGCAAGGAATGTGCATCGCTGCCAACAAAATCAAGGGCGCAAGAGCAGTTATTCCTTATTCCTTACGGGAGGCGCGATTATCAAAGGAACATAATAATGCTAATATCCTCTGCTTGTCTGGGTGGTTTACTCATCTGCATAAAGCTAAGAGAATGATCGAGGTTTTCTTGACTACTCCTTTTTCTCAAGAATATAGACATATCCGGCGTCTAGGAAAAATCAAGAGATTAGAACGATAAGAATGAATAAACAAGGACAATGAGACAGAATGTCTTTCCTTCCATCATGGCTAAAAGCCAGCGGGAATTAGATGATATGCTGAAGAATCTTGTTGGAGTTGCCAAATACTTACACCTAGATGTCGCCGATGGAAAATTTGTTCCCAATACTTCGTTATGGTTTCCGTTTCGGTTAAATTCTAAATTTAAGTATGTTGCGCATTTAATGGTGAAAGAGCCGGAAAAGTGGATTACAAAGTATGGAAAGAGAATGGAATTTTGCATTGTGCAGGCAGAAACTGTTGATATTTTAAATTACATTACCAAAACAAAACAACAAAAAAAGAAAGTTGCTTTTGCCTTGAATCCGGAAACCAAGGTTTCTTCTTTAAAGAAATATTTAAAAGATATTGATTATGTTTTGATTTTAACTGTTCATCCAGGTTTTTATGGCGGAAAATATTTGAAATATCCGTTAAAGAAAATAAAAGAAATTAAGAACATAAATCCGAAAGTGAAAGTGATTGTTGACGGCGGGATGAATCCTACCACGGTCAAAGACGCAGTTAGGGCTGGGGCAGATTATATTGTGGTTGGCTCGTATTTGGCGAAAGCTGATGATGTTAAGAAAAGGATGAAGGTGTTAGAGAAAAAGTTTGGGAAGTAAATTGAATATAATAAATGTTATGTCCCCCCAGACTTTACGTCTGGGTGCGAACGTAGTGAGCAAGTTCGGTGTAGGGCACGTCCATAGTTTTACCTGATCAATTTAGGGCAAAAACACTTTTAGTTTTACAGTTAGTTAAAGGCTCTCTCTTTTTAGTTAAAGAAGAGAGGGGCAATCTCAAAAAGAAAAAGAATTATGCTGGTATTTCTATCTTCTTGGTAAGAGAATGTTTTTTCAATTCCTCAATTATCAGCACGTCATATATTTCAATGAGTTTTTTTATTTTAGCGTTCTCTATGTTTAATTTGAAAAGTTTTGCTTTTCCCACGTCTCTCGTGTGAAGTATAATCTCGTTTTTGATTAAGTCGTCCCATAATCTGTAAAGGGTTGCTCTACCAATTCCGGCATTTTCTGCCATGTCTGTTATGGAAAAATCTAGCTCTCGCTCTGTGATTAAATAGTCCATGACTTTCATCATAGGAGAGTCCCCCATGAATTCCACAAATAATGATTTTTCTGCCATTACAATCATCTATTGGCTAGATATACTAACTACTATTTAAATATTCTTATTTTGAGACAACATTGTATCTTTGTTGAAAGGAACATTTATATTACTTTGGAAATTTGTTTTAGTATGGGGCATTCAGTATTAGAGATAAAAGCGAGAATTATCAGAAAATTGGTGCAATGGAGAAAATGGGGTGGTTCTCATACAGAAAAGATTTTGGGTGGAATTCCAGGACACCTCCGAGGAGCCAAGATCACGAAGCAAGCATTAAAGGAATTAGTACAAGACGAGTGGTTACTTCCAGCGATCAAAACTGGAGAAACTCATTATTCACTTAATCCAAAAAAGACGGATGAAATTTTGCAGTTTTATGAGAAGTATTGTAAGAGGGATTAATTAAAAGTTACAATAAATTACTTTTCAGGAGTGAGAAAACTTTATATAGGAAAATTAACCTACTTATGACATGGATTGGAAAGAAATACTAAGGATATCTGCTGTAAGCGGATTAGTTTCATTTCTTCTCTGGGTATTATTAGGTATGTTTAATATGGTCGGAACTGGAGGAGACAACTTGTTTTTACCATTTCTATTTGCATTTGTAGCAGCGGGACTGGCATTAAATAGAAAATTAAAGAATGAATACTGGAAATTTCTTTTAGGAATGTCCCTAGCTTCAGTGGTAGTATTGGTTTTATTGCTTGTCTTTTTTGGGTTGTATTTAGATTTCCTGTTTGAGCTTTTACCATTCTAATTAAAGAAGAGAGTTGATAGATTGCTCCTATTAGATTTTAGTTTTTCATTAAAGAGAGAGCCTACATTTAGTTTTACATAATTAGTTTTTGCCCTACATAAATTATTAGCATCTTTAAAGTGCCAGAAACAGAATTGAATATAACACCGTTATGTCCCCCGGACTTTACGTCTGGGTGCGAACGTAGTGAGCAAGTTCGGTGTAGGGCACGTTCATAGTTTTACCATGTTCAGTTAAGGGCAAAAACACTTCTCAGTTTACGTTTTCGTTGGGGGGCTCTCTTGTTCTTTTGGTTTAAGAAGTAGTCGGGGGCAATCTCAGTACTTAAATCGTTTTTCATACTCTTTATGATCAAACCATTCGAGGATAATATTCGCTATTCTCACTTCATCGCTTTCTATGATGTAAATTAATCTCCAGGCATTTGGAAGGTCATATTTCCAGAGGTTGGTTATGCCGTATTTCTGAACATATTCTTTTGGCCAAAGATTTTTTGGAATTTTGATTCCGCAGGTTGGATTTGCTTTGAGGTCGTCAATAGCCCTGTCAATAAATTTGTAGAGTTGTTTATCTTCAAATTTACCTTCTTTAAGGGCTTCCCACTCTTGTTTGAGTTTTGGCGTAATGAAAGCTACGTTGATTTGTTTGTTCATCGTACAATTAAGTCCTCTTTGATAAGTCTTTTTATTCTTTCCAGGTTAAAAGTCCAAATAACGCATCCCTCTTGGTCTATAATTATTTTCCCGGATTGTTCAAGATAATCTAAAATAACTTGGAAAGTTTGGTACATCATCTTTTTCGGAAGTTTTTTCCATAATTGGTATTTGCCACATTCTTGGCTATGTTTTTGGATAGTTTCCTCTACCATAAAGACAGATTCTAATGTTGGGCTGTGTAAGACGGTTGCTTCTTGCATATTATATAAATATATATAAGAAGTTTATTTAAAGCTTTCGGCGATTTTTGAAAAATTTTTGGCAAATGTTTTTATATCGGTTTATGCTTTTGAATAAAATGGTGAATAAAATGGTAGAGGTATTAGTATATAAAACTGCTGAAGAAGCAAAGCAGGAATTAAAAAAACATGGTGAATATAATATTAAACGGAATGAAGAATTTAACGATGAATGGCATAAACATGACCGGAAAATTATTAGTGTGGCTAAACTAAATGAATTGGATGAAATAAAAAAACAAAGAAATCAGAAACGGTATTTTGTCGCAGAATTAACAGCTTTCCCTGATGAATATCTCTTTAATGCCTCATCCTTTCCTTTTGTGGGAGAAAATGGCTTCCACAAAGACATCTCTTCCTTGGTTCAAGGAGTAAAAGATACAATAAAAGGAAGAAATAATAATTATCCCAACATAGAGGTAATATTATACACTGTTCAAAACCATAAGGAAAATAATCAAAAAAATAAAGAGGAAAGAGAAGCAATGGAAAAAATCTGTGTTAAACCAGAAGATATGACTGAGGATGTATTTAGTCGAATGAGAAAAGAATTATTTTTAGGGTATGGGTTAATGCACGGTGAAGCAAGATGCCTGAACCAACAGGAAAGAGAAGAATTTGTTAGATTATATCAGGAAAAATAGTCTGTTCTGTGTTTCTGTAGAGATTGCCACCATTAAGTTTTATTTTTACATTAACGAGAGAGCCTACATTTAGTTTTACATAATTAGTTTTTGCCCTACATAAATTATCGTTAGTGATTCAGAGTGCCCGGAACCGAATTGGACATAACGATGTTAAGCTTGTTTTTGTGGATTTATGTCGAAGACAATAAAGGGAACAAAAACCG